>Ga0210044_10008726_pt1 | contig 12546 bp, 10 predicted proteins | sample CryGey13umfilter_2_FD_183959 | JGI IMG/M metagenome (GOLD analysis project Ga0210044, IMG submission 183959) | Groundwater microbial communities from aquifer in Utah, USA - Crystal Geyser 4/9/14 3 um filter (SPAdes) (version 2) | ecosystem: Environmental > Aquatic > Deep subsurface >... | reverse complement strand
TCGTCATCTTGGTGAGCATGACTTGGGTGATGCCATTCGACATGGTGCAGAGAGCCGTTTAAGACCGGTATTGATGACCGCCATGATTGCTGCGCTAGGCCTAATCCCATTGCTGCTGGCTACAGGTATTGGTTCCGAGATCCAGCGACCACTTGCAACCGTAGTGGTAGGTGGCCTTATTTCTTCCACACTATTAACACTGTTTGTTTTGCCGTGTCTCTATGAGCGGTTTAGCAGCAACCGTATTTCACCTGAGAAAGGGGGATGAAATGAACCTGCGAAATCTATCTTTTAGTCTTATTGTTCTGATGAGTCTCGCATTTGGACTTTCTGGTTGTGGGGAATGGAAGCCAGTGGATCATAGTGTTGGCAAACATAGTAAGCATCACCATGGATCAGGTGCCAAACAGCATAAAGTAGAGCATCCATCTGATTGAGTGCTTGTGATTAGATGGGGCTTATAGGAGTGGTTCAATGATTGAGCGGCTGAGTTTTCATATTATTGGTATGGATTGCCCCGACTGTGCCAGCAAAATCGAGAGAGTGGTGGATCAGTTGTCAGGTGTGAATGAGGTGCGTGTGGATTTCGCCAGCCAGACTTTGTCCGCGCAAATTGATTCTCAAGAATCAAAACAACTTGTCCGTGAGGCAGTACACTCACTCGGTTATTCTGTTGAAGAGCCTGCAAAGTGGATGGCATCCGTGCTTCAGGTCAGGAATATGGACTGCCCTGAAGAGCAGGTTCTGGTGGAAAAGGCGTTGAAGGGTATCTCTGGTCTGGAGCGCTTTGAGATCAATCTAGTAACTCAACGGCTTCGAATTACTCATGATCCGGGAATTCTTCCTCTATCACATATTATTGTGGCTTTGGAAAATGTTGGGCTTAAGTCGGAGCCATTTGGTTCACAGCAAGCTGGAACCAAATGGTCTCGTTATAGCCGGGAAATATCTACGGCCTTAGCTGGTGTCTTTCTGGTTATAGGCCTTCTGTTGCATGCGTGGGAAGCCGGAAATATATGGGAAATCACTGCATATACTTTCGCCATCATCTGCGGGGGATGGTTTATTGCACGCAAGGGCTTAGCAGCTGTCCGCAACCGCTCTCTGGATATGAACTTTCTGATGATAATAGCCGTGATCGGGGCTATGGGTATTGGTGCATGGGATGAGGGTGCCATGGTGGTCTTTCTTTTTGCATTGGCTCAGGTATTGGAAGGTCGCGCCATGGATCGAGCCCGGAATGCTGTACAGGCATTGATGGAACTTGCCCCACCAGTAGCGCGTATTCTGCGTGATGAAAAAGAAATCACAGTCCCTATTGAAGAAGCCCAGATCGGTGACGTTTTTCGTCTGAGGCCCGGAGAGAAAGCATCATTGGACGGGAAAGTAGAAGAAGGCTTCTCTGCTGTTAATGAAGCTCAGATTACTGGCGAGTCTATGCCAGTTGAAAAAGTACTAGGTGATACCGTTTACGCCGGTTCTATCAATGGTCAAGGTAGCCTGGATGTGCGGGTTACCCATCGTTTTAGTGACACTACATTGGCCCATATTGTTCACCTGATTGAGGAGGCACAGGCTGCGCGTGCGCCATCACAGACCTTTATTGATCGATTCGCACATATCTACACTCCTGTTGTGCTGGTGCTGGCATTGATGATTGCCACATTGCCGCCCTTGTTTTTAGGGCAAGTGTTTAATGAATGGTTCTATCGGGCACTGGTGCTTCTAGTAATTGCCTGCCCATGTGCATTGGTCATATCCACACCCGTAGCCATTGTGTCCGGTCTTGCACGTGGTGCCCGAGATGGCATCCTGATCAAGGGTGGTGCACACCTTGAGAATCTCGGACACATCAAGGCATTAGCCATGGATAAGACCGGCACGCTCACTGAGGGAGTCCCTAAAGTTCAGGCTGTTGAAACACTAAATGATGTGTCGAAAGAGGAGTTGCTTCGGATTGCCGCAAGTCTGGAATCACGATCCGAGCACCCGCTGGCCCGATCGATCTGTGATTATGCACATACGCAGGGTATTGAGGTGGAACAGGTTAGTGATTTCCAGGCATTGACTGGGCTGGGTGTACAGGGTCGCGTGCATGGAAAAGACTTTTTTATGGGCAACCATCGATTGCTGGAAGAACGTGAGCGCTGTTCGCCCGAATTGGAAACCGTACTGGAACGGTATGAAGCAGCAGGCAACACAGTGATGATTCTGAGCAGCAATCAGCATGTCATGGGCATCATTGCCGTTGCTGACATACCAAGGCCAGAAGCGCATGCGGCGATCAATGCACTGCGGGATCTCGGAATACAGTCCATTACTATGCTTACCGGTGACAACGAGCTCACTTCCCAAGCCATCGCCCGTGACCTGGGTATCGTGGATGTTCAGGCTGAATTATTGCCGGCCGATAAAGTCGAGGCGGTAAAGAAGTTAGTCAAACACCACCAAAAGGTGGGGATGGTGGGTGACGGGGTGAATGATGCCCCGGCCATGGGGGCGTCCACCACGGGGATCGCCATGGGGGCGGCTGGAAGCGACACGGCTTTGGAGACCGCCGATGTGGTGTTGATGAGCGACGATCTTGCCAAGCTGCCCTTGGCCGTACGGCTATCACGCGAAACCCTGAGTATCATCCGCCAAAATATCTTTTTGGCGCTGGCTATTAAGGGCGTTTTTCTGATTCTTGCCATTACAGGTTACGCTACTTTATGGATGGCTGTATTCGCGGATATGGGCGCCAGCCTCATCGTTATCGCTAATGGTTTGCGACTGCTTCGCTTAAAGGGCGATCAAGGAACTCTTAAATAGTTCAAGGAGGAATAATGATGAAATTACTCTATGCATGTTTGGTGCTGGGGCTATTAACCGCCTGTGCACCGGTACATCGGGCAGATAATTCAAAGAAATATTATGAGCCCCGTGAAAAGCATATTTCAGGGCATCTCTACAGAAACGGAAGGCATGTTCATCATCACCCAGAGCGTCATCGTCATGAACAGGAAAAAAGCACCTCAGAACAAAAGGAAAGCGAGGAATAGAAACTAGGCTAAGTTTAGTTGGGATGCCGAAATTTGGGCAGCCCGATTAATGCATGCATGTGAGATTTTAGAGGAAAGTATGAAAGAAGAAATTGTACTAATTGCGCATATTAAATGTCCGGCTTGCGGTTCCGTGCAAATAGAGACAATGCCTGAGGATCAGTGCATACAGTTTTGGCAATGCCCAGTCTGCAATGCTAACTGGATGCCCGAGAACAATGATTGCTGTGTTTATTGTAGCTATGCAGATGTTGCATGCCCAACAGTTCAACGAGGTGTGAAGTGCGGCAGCCATGTGTGGATTTAAAAAATTGCTGCAAATTGGTCGATAATAACTGCAAAAACGGCCGAAAATAGCTGCAAATATCCGCATGCTACTAACTGGATTCAGGTTGTTGGGAAGGTGACTTGTCACCTCCCTTCACCTGGACCCGGTATAACAATTCAAATCAATCTAAAAAGGATCTCTCAAAATTGAGTGATCCTTTTTTTTGCCTATCTTATGGCTGGATATTACCGAGAAATGCGCTCGTTATATGTCTCTGCAAGAAAGACAACCAAAGTTGTGAGGCTGCGCCAGCGGCAAGTTTTGCGTGCCTTGCAGTCAATCCAGTTGCTCCAGATGCTCTCCCATGACCTGTGCCATAGTTGTTCCGCAATTCCGCAAGGCCGTTTGAAGAATGGCTTTCTGGAAATGATGAAAAACTACCTGCATATTTTTGGGGTGATTTGGACTTTTCCGGCATGGGAATTCTTGCGAGCTTAAAGAAAGTATTCCCATTAATGGAACCATGGGAAAAAGGATATGAGTCCATGCTCGATATTATTACCAATGGTGGTGGGCATTCACCAAGCGAGGCCGGAAAGGAAAAACAAGAAGATCCAGGTTCAACAGGCTGTGAGTATTCAGATAACATTTTACTACCAGCGTTAAGACTCCATCATCGATTCCTTGACCAAGAGTAGGGGCATGGGTGAGTGCATATATATGTAAAATGGATTCATCAAGCAGCATTGGAAAACCACACATTATTCCAGTACTGGAACCTTCCAACATTGCCATGGACACATAGCTTATGCATGGTATCAATTTTAGCGGTCTTCAGCTATGGTAAGTATTGAACTGCTCTCTGTTGCAGGTTCATTGATTCATTGAGGGGGATTAATCTTTGGATTTAATAATTGGTCTAATAATTTTCTACATCATATACATAGTAGTTAAGAACCTTACTTCAGATAAAGAAGAGCCTAAACAACCTAAAATTACGATTGAAGTTTCGGGTTCAGATGGTTTCCGTGAATGGAGTCATGAATCATCCCAGCCTCGAAAAAAGGAAAATAGTAAGCCTGCAAAATGGTTTGGCTTCGGTGAGAGTGTTGAGATTCAAGGGCAGCACATCCCCGATGGGTTGTTATACATTGGAGAAAACCTTCGAAGCTCTGATGGATATGGAACTGATGCATGCCTAATAAATCCTAAGCTTAAGGCTACACCTTCTGAGCCTTGGGAAGGTGGTGGTGTAATGGGATATTGGCCACAATATGCTCATATTCCATCTGAATGTCGTGGTTCATATTTAAAATGGTTGGCAGGTGGGCGTTCTGAACCCGATGCCTATATTGGGTATGTGTTTCTTTTTTTCTATGGACTTGAGCGGCGCATGTTTGTTGATGGTCAAAAAGGAGGGATATCCAGCACTGAGCGGTCAGAAATTATTCAGGAGGTAAATCGCCTTCTAAAAATTTACGGCGGTAATCGTTCATTTCGTGGATATGCAAACAACTTCCTTGCTATGGAGTGGGTTCTATATCAAGGAAGTGGCCCAATTCCTGACTATATAGATTTTAACGATAGATATTGCTCAGAACCATTTCAAGTTGTGTTGGCTCAATATGTCGTTGAGGGAAAAGCAATTCCAGCAGAAGTGGCATTACAGTGGTTTACTTTGCACCCAGAGTTTTCACTAAGGACTCCTGCACGTCGTTGTGTTAGTGAATTTAGGCAGCTTTTTACTTGCTGGTATAATCAGGCTTTTGGTGATGGGATCGTTATCAAACCAAATAAAACCAAGCTAAAGTTAGAGTATCGTGCTGCTAGCCCTAGTTTAAGGATTGATATTAAGAATCAAACCCCAAACCTTCCCAATCCTTTCATTCTAAAAGCACCATTGAAAAAGATTGGTGCCTTGGTTGAAGAATGTACCATTAAATTGGAGTCCTATAGTCGTTTCCTCGGCCGCAAGGGTAATGTCCCCGACTCATTATCTGCAATTGCACTGCTACCAAGTGAGTTAATACAGCAAGCCTCAGGCTCTAAGGGACTGAAATCCCTGCTGGTTCAATCTTGTGAAGATACGCATAAGTTGATTCCTACAGCAGCTATTTATGAGTCTTTTGGTGAAAGCGTTCCCACAACAATTGGTAAAAAAGAGGCAGAAAATCTTGCGGCGCTAGTTGAAGGCATGGGTTATGGGATAATTCCAGATGTTCGATTTCACCATAGTAAGCCTTCTGTTGATGGTGAAATCGTCATTTTCCAGAAAGGGCACGGGCTTGATTTCCGTCCATCGAAGGAGTTTTTCACAGTAAGTACGATTCTTCGTCTTGGGGTTATGGTTAGCCAAATCGATCAGAATATATCACCAGAGGAGGAGTTGACGCTCCAAAAGCTGGTCCAGGATAACCGCGAACTTAGCAGCATTGAAAAGGACTCGCTGATGGCCTTTTTGTATTGGAGCTTGAGAACGCCTCAGGGAACTGCAGGCATTAAGGAGAAGTTGTCTGCAGTTAGTGCAGCAGAAAAAACTGCTATCAGTCATATATTGATTTCAGTAGCTAATGCGGATGGGCATATAGATCCGAGAGAAGTTAAGCAGTTGGAAAAACTATATACGACTCTTGGACTGGATCGGAAGCAGGTGACAAGTGATATCCATACTTTGGCCGCTACAAATCAGCCAGTCACAGTTGGTTTACGTGATCCAGATACTTCGTTTTCTATCCCCACTTCTACCTCAGGTGGAACAATCGCTAGAGGGTTTAGCCTAAACGAAGAATTAATTAAAATCCGTGAAGAGGAGACTCGACAGGTTAAAGGCGTTCTTGAAAATGTATTTTCTGAGCAGCTTGAGGATGAAGATGAGTTAGGTAATGCCTCACCAATAGTTGCCACCACAGGCGATTTACTTTCGGTGCTGGATCCGGCGCATCAGAACTTTTTCAATAAACTTATTACCCAGGATACTTGGGAAAAAGCGGCTCTACATGAAATTTGTAAAGAGCTTGGGTTGATGGTTGATGGAGCAATGGAAGTGCTCAATGAATGGGCTTTCGTGAACAGTAATGCCCCTCTTATTGATGATGGGGAACTTGTATATGTCGATGTTGATTTGGCAAAGGAGATAATTAATGGCTAATGAAAATAATCGTCGGCTTCGTCCAAGAGAGCGAGATGCTATCATTCAATCACTGCGTGCTGGGGTAACGCCTCGCACTGGCTTGCAGCATATTCAGGTTGGTCGAGTTCGAGAAGTAGAAGCTATGCTTAAAGATATTGAACGGATAGCTGGTGGAGGCTCAGCCTTTCGCCTGATTATTGGAGAGTTTGGTTCAGGGAAAAGTTTTTTTCTCCAACTGATTCGTTCTATCGCGCTTGAGAAAGGATTGGTTACCGTCCATGCGGATCTTTCTCCAGATAGAAGAATTCACGCAACAGGGGGGCAAGCAAGAAATTTATATGCTGAGTTAATGAGGAACCTTGCAACACGAACGAAACCGGAAGGCAATGCTCTGACCAGCGTTGTTGAGCGATTTATTACAAATGCCAGGAAACAGGCCGATCATAGAGGTGTAACTGTAGATGCAATGATTGAAGGTGAATTAAGCCATCTTTCAGAGTTAGTTGGGGGTTACGATTTTGCAAAAGTCATTGCGTCATATTGGCAAGGGCATGAGCAAGATAATGAACAGTTAAAATCCGATGCTATCCGTTGGCTTCGAGGTGAATTTACTACTAAAACAGATGCCCGCAATGCCTTAGGAGTGAGAAGCATCGTTGATGATGCCAGTGTATATGATCACTTTAAACTCATGAGTTTGTTCGTTAGACAAGCTGGCTACAGTGGGCTGTTGGTGAACTTGGACGAGATGGTGAACCTATACAAATTATCTAGTCAGAAGGCCCGAGTCTCAAACTACGAGCAGATTCTTCGGATGTTAAATGATTGTTTGCAGGGTAGTGCTGAGCATATTGGCTTTTTGCTTGGGGGCACCCCTGACTTTTTATTGGACCCCAGGAAAGGTTTATACAGCTATGAGGCATTACACTCACGTTTGGCTGAAAACTCTTTTGCAAAAATAGCAGGGGTCATTGATTACTCTTCCACTACATTGCATTTGGCAAATCTTGCACCGGAAGAATTGTTCATCTTGCTTCGAAATTTACGGCATGTTTTTGCAGCAGGAGACAGCAGTAAATATCTTGTTCCAGATGAAGCTTTGACTGCATTTCTGGCTCATTGTTCAAATAAAATTGGGGACGCTTATTTTAGGACACCTCGTAATACGATAAAAGCATTTGTTGACCTTCTCTCAATCCTTGAACAAAACCCGAAAATTCATTGGGATCAATTGATTGCAGAAGTGCATGTGACTGAAGAAACTAATACGGATATGCCAGCAATTACTATTGATGATAGTGAAGATGAATTATCCACATTTCAGATCTGATATCCATATATGAGTCAATCTCAGGGCTTTAGTCAATTACATGATGGAGTTAAGCGCTGGATTTGGTCTCAAAAATGGGACTCCCTTAGAGATATTCAAGAGAGTGCTATTAGACCGATTTTAGATGCTAACTGTGATGTTATCATTAGTGCTTCAACAGCGGCAGGAAAGACAGAGGCTGCTTTCCTTCCAGCGTGTTCTCGTATTGCCGAACATCCCCCTGGCGGAATAGGAATCTTATATATAAGCCCTCTAAAGGCTTTGATAAATGATCAATTCCGTCGACTACAAAGCCTTTGTGAAATACTTGGACTTGATGTAACCCCATGGCATGGAGATGTTCCGCGCTCTGTCAAAGACAAGCAAAGAATGAAACCCAATGGGATTTTATTAATTACCCCTGAGTCCCTTGAGTCATTGATGCTGAATCAATCTGGTTGGTGTCATCAGGCATTCAATGGATTGAGCCATATTATTATTGATGAGTTTCATGCTTTTATTGGCACAGAACGAGGCTGTCAGCTTCAGTCACTAATGCACCGAATGGAATTTTTGCTCCAGCGTACTGTTCCAAGAGTTGCACTTAGCGCCACGCTTGGTGAAATGCAGCAGGTCGCTGATTATTTGCGGCCAAGTCACAAAATCCCGTGTGAAATTATCGAATCTAAGACATCCCGGTCTGATTTGAAAATACAGCTTAGAGGTTACTTGTCTCTCGACACCCAAAATGATGAAGTTCCATCTGCTTTTGAGATGATTACGGATGATCTTTACACGATCCTTAGAGGTAAATCGCATTTAGTTTTTGCGAATAGTCGAAGCCGAACAGAGGAACTTGCTGCTGGTCTCTCTGACCGGTGTGAGCGTGATGGTGTTCCAAATGAATTTTTCCCTCACCATGGAAGTCTATCCAAAGAATTGCGTGAAAGTCTGGAAGCAAGGCTTCAAAGGCAAAAGTTTCCAACCACAGCTGTATGTACTATGACACTTGAGTTGGGAATTGATATTGGAAGCGTTGATTCCATTGCACAAGTAACCGCTCCACATTCTGTAGCTAGTTTGCGCCAACGACTTGGACGCTCTGGCCGTAGAGGCGAGCCTGCCATATTAAGAATGTTTATTCCTGAAGACGAAGTTGGCTCCAAAAGCCATCTTCTGGATCGCCTGCGCTTAGAAACCATTCAGAGCATCGCAATGGTAAATTTGTTGATGAAAAAGTGGTATGAACCTCCTGCGAAGAATCAATATCATTTATCAACCCTTGTTCAACAAACTTTGTCAGTGATTGGGCAGTATGGGGGTGTGAGAGCGAATCAACTTTGGTCTCTGCTCTGTGGCACAGGTCCATTCCACTTGGTTGACCAGCCTCTTTTCGGAAAGTTCCTTAGAGCTTTGGCTGAGCAGGAATTAATCTCACAAACCCAAGATGGGCAAATCATCCTTGGTCATCGAGGCGAGAGAACGGTAGAGCATTATACATTCTATACCGCATTCAATACGCCCGATGAGTATCGCTTGGAATGTGATGGTAGGAGTATGGGCACAGTGCCGATTATTCAGCCTCTGGAGATCGGAAATCTTATTATTTTCGCAGGGATGAGATGGGAAATTTTAAATATTGATATAGATAAGAAATTGGTCACTTTGAGAAGGTCCTTAGGTGGGAAGCCCCCCAAGTTTGGTGGGAATGGACAAATGGTTCACAGTATTGTGCGGCAAGAAATGCTTCGAGTGTATTGCGATAAAGTTATGCCTATCTACCTAGATAAAGGTGCGAAAACTTTATTTGAAGAGGGTATCGATAGTTTTCATACATTGGGTCTTGATAAATCAAATACTGTTTTGGAGGGGAATACTCTTCATCTTCTTACATGGCTTGGTGACCAAATCACAAATACAATCACAGTTCTTCTTCGTGCCGAAGGGCTTTTAGCTGATTGCTTTGGAGGTATAATTGAAATTAGACATTGCTCTCGCGAGTTGTTCGACAAAGCCATAGAAAATATTATTCACAAATCTAAACCGACCCCTGAACAACTGGCAAATACTGTTATCGATACAATCATAGAGAAGCATGATTCTGTATTACCAAAGGAGATACGCGACATTGACTATGGCACGAGGTTCTTTGATGTTGATGGTGCATGGAGCTGGTTACAGGCTGAATCAGAAAGCTGTTGTTCGAAATAATTCCTTTAATAGCATAAAAAAGCGACGGTGAAACCACCATCGCTTTTAAATACAAGCCACTCTGTAGGTTCTAGCCTTTGATCTGCTTGTTGAATGCCTTTGCGATATCAGTTGCAACAACTTTAGCTTCCTTAGGATTGCCATAGCTGCCGGTCACGATGAATATGATTTTTCCTGTGCTGGTATCAATCCCTTTGAGAGAAAATTCTTTCACACCTGAATAGTGGCTGCCACCACCAGTCACGGAGCCCCAAGCACTTGATGATGACTCAACCTTCAAATTGCCTGTTACGACAACTTGATAGCCCTGACTTTTATAGGTTTCAATATCACTCGGGTTAGCTGCATTGAATGAATCCGCGACTGCTCGCGTATCATAACCCTGCTTCAAGAACTCAGTCATAATCATGTCGGTATAGACGTTGTTTGTTGCCTGAGTCGGAGTATCTGGGGTTGCTCTGCCCGTTAGCATTGCTAATGCAGCTATTCCCTCACTTCTCTCGTTTCCTACGTTGGTAGAAATTGCAATTTTGCTGTTTGCAAAATCTTTGATGTTATATCCGTTTGTAACATTGAACTCTATGTCTTTAATTCCGCTACGGACGGCTTGACCAGCAAGCTGTGTGGCGGCGCATCCTTGCACCAGTAAAGCACATAGGCCAATTGTAATTGCCCATTTTTTCATGTTATTTCTCCCTTCAAACCAGTTGTTTGATGGTGAGTATTATTACCCCAAAATAGGGTATTTCAAGCATAAAGATACCGTACAACACATGGACAGAGATAAGTGGAGCGCAAGACAAGAATTCCTGTGGAAATTACTGCGTGATATACGCAAGGAATCCAATTTGAGCCAGTTCGAATTGGCCCAGAAGCTTCAGAGGAATCAACAGTACGTGAGTAAATATGAGTTGGGTGAACGCCGGCTTGATCTGCTTGAAATCTATGATGTTTGCAACGCTTGTGGTGTGACTTTGGCCGTGTTGGTTGATCGGGCTGAGCCAGAACTCCAGAAGTACGCAGCAATTAATAAAAGCAAATAACCAGGTTACAACCGTTCAAGCATAGGTCTCAATGCTGAAACGCGGGAACGAGATTTGGGCGTTTCAGAAATAACCTTGGCAATATGGTCTGATTTCCCTACGAATATCACTAAGTGTTTTGCTCTGGTTGCGGCGGTGTAAAGCCAGTATCGATCAATAATCAAAGAGCGAATGTCTGGAACAGGAATAATCACTCGCTCGAACTTGGAGCCCTGTGCTTGGTGGACACTAAGACAGTATGATAATTGTATAAGCGCATTATCAACATCGTTAAGTAATATTGGATGTAATGATTCATCATCCCATTGTACTAGGCCGAGGGATAATTCATTTCGATCTTCTCCTGCGACAATCGGCAAGGGATTGTCGTAAGCTTCAATAATTGTTCCTAGCGAGCCACGTTCAAGACCACGTTCCCTATCGTTTGAAGTCATTATCACTGGATCACCAACGCGAAGACCATGGAATTGGTTGGAGCAGTTGCAAATTGCAGTCTAAACCGACACCCCATTGCAATTGAAACCTGCAGGTCAGTGCAATCCAAACCTGCATCCTGTTGCAATATAGCGACCGGCAGTAGTCGGCTTCGGTCACTCAGTGCTTGGGAAATAATTAATGTAATGCGCCCACGGCATTTACAAAAAGGTGAAGTTTCAGTGTGTTGTTGCATTGAATGATTAGGTCCATAAAATGGTGCTTTGTTCTGTGATGGGGTATGCAGTTCAGTTAGAAACCTACAATCACGAGCGGTTGTTTTAATTGGCGCAACTCCGATTTAAAGAATATCGTTAGCTAGCAACTCTCTGCTTTTAACTGGAAACAATAGAGAGGTTCCTGTCAAAAAAGGGGGGCGAGCATGGAGCCAACCTATGGATTAGCTGTAAGGTCTGATCCTGATTGTCGCCGACCAGATAAGGTGATTGTTGCTCGGTATTTTCTTCACGCACCTAATAATCGCTGCGGTTTCGGCAAACTTTTTCAGGCTTTTTTCATTGCCGTTTCTATCACGATATTGTTTCTGAGCTCAATGGCCCAGGCTCAGGCTGCTGCCGTTCAGGGGCAAGCTGCTGCACAGTCCACGCTGCTTCCTCACACACAAAAAGAGGCTCTGATTGTCGGCAGCGAACAAGGCTACCCACCCTTTGCTACAGGTATGACTGATGCTGAGGCAGGGGGGTTTACTGTTGATCTATGGAAGGCCGTCGCGGCTGAAGCAGGCTTGAATTACACCATTAGAGTGAAGCCATTTCATGATACCCTTCAGGATTTCAAAGAAGGAAGAACTGATGTTTTGATCAACCTGGCCCGTTCTGAAGAACGGCATCTGTTTGCAGATTTCACCGTTCCCCATGTTGTTGTCCATGGGGCCATTTTTGTACGCGGTGGTGATTCGAAAATCCGTACAGAGGATGACCTTCTAGGAGCCTGTCGGACTTTTCGTCCATAAAATGTTAAACTCGCGGGGTCTTAGTAATCCCCCGCGAAGGTGAAATTTACATGATAGATACGTTTCGCCAAGTTGATCGAGACACGCTTTTCCTGCT
>Ga0210044_10008725_pt1 | contig 12548 bp, 9 predicted proteins | sample CryGey13umfilter_2_FD_183959 | JGI IMG/M metagenome (GOLD analysis project Ga0210044, IMG submission 183959) | Groundwater microbial communities from aquifer in Utah, USA - Crystal Geyser 4/9/14 3 um filter (SPAdes) (version 2) | ecosystem: Environmental > Aquatic > Deep subsurface > Groundwater... | reverse complement strand
AAGGGAAGCTATGACGGCACAATTAAGCCTGATCCGGCGCGGTATATCATAGCATAACCGTGTCGGAAGGGAAGCTATGACCACGGGCGACATTGATTTTCCGCAAGGTTGATCATAGCATAACCGTGTCGGAAGGGAAGCTATGACCAGGCGCTGCGATTTTATTAGGAGTTGGCGATCATAGCATAACCGTGTCGGAAGGGAAGCTATGACTCTAGTAATTATTTAAGGCGTCAGGTCAACATCATAGCATAACCGTGTCGGAAGGGAAGCTATGACTGGACCGCTGCGCGTTGCTGGGCATCTTGATCATAGCATAACCGTGTCGGAAGGGAAGCTATGACCAATATGGACATGGTTTTTCGGGCAAAAAATCATAGCATAACCGTGTCGGAAGGGAAGCTATGACCCAGGCGCTACCTCACCGGTCTGGTCAATAATCATAGCATAACCGTGTCGGAAGGGAAGCTATGACCACTTTTCGCACACCCTTTAAGCTTGTTTCATCATAGCATAACCGTGTCGGAAGGGAAGCTATGACAACGCATCCTGCGTCGCGCGCCAGTCCTGCATCATAGCATAACCGTGTCGGAAGGGAAGCTATGACCATTTCGGCCCGATAGTGAGCGGGAGCTCGATCATAGCATAACCGTGTCGGAAGGGAAGCTATGACTAAGGAAGTAGAATACAGAAGCCTGAATGAATCATAGCATAACCGTGTCGGAAGGGAAGCTATGACTCAGGGCCAAATAGTAAACCGGCCTCGGTAATCATAGCATAACCGTGTCGGAAGGGAAGCTATGACCCGGTGAAGAAGATCTGTGCCGCACCGGGGATCATAGCATAACCGTGTCGGAAGGGAAGCTATGACAGAGTTTTGATGCATCTGTCAGTGAAGATAATCATAGCATAACCGTGTCGGAAGGGAAGCTATGACAGACTGAAGACCTATATGTAAAGGGCCGGGATCATAGCATAACCGTGTCGGAAGGGAAGCTATGACGCGGTAATAGAGAAGAAGTCGCCCGGGTGCATCATAGCATAACCGTGTCGGAAGGGAAGCTATGACTTGCGCTCCATATAGTTCCAGAGTTTTTCAATCATAGCATAACCGTGTCGGAAGGGAAGCTATGACGAATAATCGCCTGTCATTGATTCGTAAGTAATCATAGCATAACCGTGTCGGAAGGGAAGCTATGACCGTGTTGAATCTCTTGAAAAAGAATACAAAATCATAGCATAACCGTGTCGGAAGGGAAGCTATGACAGGGCGGCTTCAATCAATTCAGGGCGTTCAATCATAGCATAACCGTGTCGGAAGGGAAGCTATGACCATGGCAAGGGAATGGATCTCGGGGAAACCATCATAGCATAACCGTGTCGGAAGGGAAGCTATGACTTTCTCCGTCATAGGATTGTAAAGATCTTTATCATAGCATAACCGTGTCGGAAGGGAAGCTATGACGCCTCGCAATGCCGGGATACAATTTCTCAGATCATAGCATAACCGTGTCGGAAGGGAAGCTATGACAAGCAAGCGCCCGTATCCTCAACGATTTTTATCATAGCATAACCGTGTCGGAAGGGAAGCTATGACTCAGCGCTATTGATGGAATTGTTGATATGGATCATAGCATAACCGTGTCGGAAGGGAAGCTATGACTGTTGGTGCCAGCAATATCAAATATCCATTATCATAGCATAACCGTGTCGGAAGGGAAGCTATGACGAGGACATTGTCAATCGTTGTTTATGTGAATCATAGCATAACCGTGTCGGAAGGGAAGCTATGACCCACAAAGCTGATAAACCGCGCCGTTTATAATCATAGCATAACCGTGTCGGAAGGGAAGCTATGACAGGGCGGCGCGTGCCTGTTTCAGGCGCTCGATCATAGCATAACCGTGTCGGAAGGGAAGCTATGACATAGAAGTAGTACGGCCTTTCGCGTCTTTAATCATAGCATAACCGTGTCGGAAGGGAAGCTATGACACACGCGGCATTCCTGTTGAGGTGGGGCAAATCATAGCATAACCGTGTCGGAAGGGAAGCTATGACCATAGCATTCTTGCGGGGTGTTACACGGTTATCATAGCATAACCGTGTCGGAAGGGAAGCTATGACTGATCATCCTTGCAATCTATGAAAACAGAAATCATAGCATAACCGTGTCGGAAGGGAAGCTATGACAGATGAATTGGGTCGATTTCCATCGATTTTATCATAGCATAACCGTGTCGGAAGGGAAGCTATGACCGTGGGGCAATGCAAACTTTGGTGACAAAGATCATAGCATAACCGTGTCGGAAGGGAAGCTATGACATCGATCATCAGGGTTTTTCCAAACCTGTCATCATAGCATAACCGTGTCGGAAGGGAAGCTATGACATGACGGCGCGGCGATGGCGATTCCCAAAGGTATCAAGCGGGGGGCGTTTTGATGGGAGGGGCAAAATTACACCAGATCATCTATATCCACCTCAAGGGCTTGCGCCAATGCTTTAAGCGTGGCAACGGACCCTGTTTTTTTACCGGATTCGATTTCGGACAAGAGACTTTGGCGGATCCCGGATTTTTCAGACAGAGCTGCTTGCGAAAGGCCGCGATAGTCTCTGTACACCAGCACAGAGTTTTCCCCGTTAATCAGGCGTTCGACCATAGCGGACGGAAAAGTCTCTTCGTTGCGTGTCCGGTAGTAGGACAGGGTATCACGCAAATCTTCTATTTGATTTTCAAGATTTGTGAGTCTTTTTTCATAGCTTTGATGCAAACCGATAAGTTCCTGTGCAAAGCGTTCGCCCGTGTTTTCTGTTACATGTGTCATTTGTATATTTCTCCCCTGTTTCCGATTTTAAAAACTTCCAGAATACGCACTTTGGTATCCACCGTATACAGAACGCGTAAATCACCGAAGCGTTTCCGAAAACCATTTTCCACGCCCTGCAAAGGGGCGCGATTATTGTCGGTTGCAAAAGGATTCTGTGCCACATCCTTCATGCCTTCTATAACCGATTTTGCCTTATTGGCCGAAATGCGTCTTAAAGACCGTTTCGCCGAATTTGTGTATCTCACTTCCATGTTTTTATTATCTCTAAAAGAGAAGATTTTGTCAATATATTTTATCTCTAAAAGAGAAGATTTTTATTATGAGGGGACAAGATGACCGCCTTGACAAAAAATAACAGAAAATCATAGCATAACCGTGTCGGATGGGAAGCTATGACTCACGGCAGCCCCCCCCCGCAACTCTTTCCAGGCACAGTGTCCACTCCACTACAAAATGAGAGTAAACAGATATGGCGTTAAAGCGTGCCGGATAAAATCGACGGTTTGAATTCTTCATCGGGGTTCGATTTTGCAAATATCAAAATCATGATTGACCTCAAATTTTATTGCCAGAGGCACAGATTTGAGTTGGTTCCAATATGATTGTAAAAGAAAAAACGCCTTACGGCGTTTTGATCCGGATCATTGATTTAATGGAGCAGTGAAGGGATTCATATAAATGAAATAGTGAATTGATTTATAAAAATAATGTTCAATTCAAACTTTCAATATACCCCTATTTATACCCCCAACTGTAAAATTTTGGCTATCCAAACAATGCTTTTATATCGTCTTTCCAATCATCTTCCATCAGCATGTGCAGGGATATTTCTGCGCTGTCATCGGCTTGTAAGCCCAGCGTACCAACATCAAAGGGCTGATGATAATAATCGGTCAGAAGATCAAACAGGCGGGTTTTGTATTCCGTGTCATCATTGCCCTTTAACTGCAATCCCTTTGTTTCCATTACAAACAGACGGCTCTCATTCATGCAGGCGATAAAATCAGGATAAATCTTATTTCTTTGCCAGCCCTGCAAGGCATAATCCTGCCGCGCAACCATCCTATGCCACCACGTCACGGCATCACTATCCGACAGATAAAGCGCAAAATCTTTTTCCAGATTGTTCAGGTCTTTTTCAAAAATAACTTCAAATAAGCTGTTTTCTACCTTATCACCACTTTCCTTGAACAATTTACGTTCGTTCTGCCGTGCCATGACTTTCAATTCATGGGCAATTTCAAAATTCAGCTTTTCATTACCGTTGGTAATCAGACGGAAAACAATATCACCGCTTTTCAGCCTGTCCCTGAATATCTTTTCTGAATACTCATGCACGCGCTGTTTCAAATGGCGCTTCATGCTGTCCAGCAAGTACAGGCGACTATTATAAATCGCTTCGTCACTGTGGCCTTTGGCGTTCAGGGTTTCTATGGTTTCCAGCAATATGCGCGAAGCCTGCCAAGGATTGGAAATTACATCCAACAAAGGGCGAGACAGGAAAGCCAGATCAAGTTTCTTTTCAACCCAAACATTATGTTTCTGCGTTTTTGTAACCAGCCCCAATTCGCCTTGCTGATCGGCTAAATCCTTCTGCTTTTCAACGTCAATGCTGGTTTCCGTGGTTAGGGGCGTATCCTTGGCATCCAGAAAATGCTCAATATCAAAGGTCAGGTCATGCCATGGGATATGGCTTAGAATATCACGGTCATAATTTATATCGCGCCAGTCATTGCCGTCTTTATGCAGGACTTTGGGCAGGAAAATTTTCAACCCTTCAAATTTACCGTTACGGGGTATCAGGCGCAATTCCGCCCCCTGCAAATCGGTGTTACCATCCGCGCCTTCTGCCCTTACAAATTCGGAAAGCCCAGACATGCCCTCATCTTCCAGCCCTTTACGGACATTATCAACGGCGGTGTTTACGTCCTGATCGTAACAGAACACATAACACTGATTTAAGGAATCAATGCTGGTTGTCCGCGCATCCGGTTGACGCAAGACACGCCCTACCATTTGCGTCATGGCCGTCTGTGCGGTGGTTTTATCCAGCAGAGTCAGGACATAGGCGAAGGAACAATCCCAACCTTCCTGCAAGGCTTCCTTGGTGATGATATATTTGACGGGGCATAGCGGATCAAACAAATCGGTATCGCCCAGTTCATCGGTTTCGGATGATTTTATGCGTATTTCATCTTCCTTGACCGAAAGACGTTCCAGAAGGTAATCCCGCGCATCCAGCGCATGGATTTTCTGTCCGTCACGCTGGTCTTTGCCTGTGCGTTCAACCCGCACAACCATAATCGGCCTGATATAGCGCCCGTCTTCTTCCTGCAAATCATGGGATTTTTCCGCCAGTTCCGCCAAACGGCCATGCGCCATGGTCAGGGTATTTTGCCAATCGCCGTTTTTTGTATTGATAATGTTGATCGGCAGTTTGATCATTTGTTCGTCTTTCAGATCAAGGCCGGACACATCTACCAGAACATTGCTGATATGATGACGCACATTCGGCGTGGCAGTCAGTTCCAGAATGAAAGACGGGTTAAATCCGTTCAGACTGTCCCGCGTATTTTCTGAATAGGCTTTATGCCCTTCGTCAATCACCACAACGGGGCGCAGCATCTTCAAAGTGTTCACAAGGCTTTGCTTGACCGATACACCTGCAAATGCCCCCGCATCGCCCAAATCGTTTGTTTCCAGATCGGGGCAAACGTTTAGCAAGGCGTTATTGGCGGTGTAATCATCCAGTTCGGGGAAAAAACTGGTATATTTTCCAGCATCACGAAAGATTTTCAGAAATTCCTTGTTATTGGCGCGGTTCGTGGCGGCCAGCCGTACCAGCATAATGCACAGGTAATTTTCAGTATCGGCCTTGGTGAATGGATCATCTTTTTCCAATACCTTCACACGGCCACCAGAAGCCCGTTCCAGCGTCTGGCGGTAGGGGTGTTCACGATTGGCCAGCGCCTTCCATGTCTGGCGATAAATCTGCACGGTCGGCACAACCCAAAGCACAAGCCCTGTCTGCCGCTTGAAAAAGTCCGTCTGCACCCGCCCGACACATTCCGTAGCCAGAAGGGTTTTCCCGCCGCCTGTGGGGACTTTCAGGCAGACATGCGGGATAGAACGCTGCCGCGCATCATGACGCGGGGTGTATGCAGGGATTTTAAGCCCCATCGGGGTTTTGACACGCGGCAAAACGGTTTCAATCTGCTTCCATGCGTTTTTCGGCCAATCACCCATGCCGTCTGGAATATCCAGCCCCGCATCTTCAAGGGCTTTAATGGCCTTTTCCGCCTTTTGCTGTTCGCTATGCAAGGCTTTCAGATAATCGTCATAGCGTTCAATGACACGGCGCTGGTATTCTTTCAATTCCATGGGCGTTAATCCCCCATGATGCGGTGAATGGCATAGGGTAACTGGCAATAGGTAATGCCCATGTCAGCCAGTTCCTTTTGCCCCATGAATTTATGCGTGGCGAAAACAAGGGCGGATTTACCTGTACCGTCCCGCGCCGCCGATATAGATTTGGCCAAGGGCATATTCAGGGCAGAATCGCCAGAACGTAGAAAAGCCAGATCAGGCTTGTAAATCAAATGCACACGGTAATTTTCAGTTTCGCCAATAAAATAATCCGTGCCTTGCTGAACATCATCCAGCGATAAACCCGTGGCCGTGTAAAACGCATAATGCGCCAGTTCATTAAAGGATGGCAGGTTTTTACCGCCAAGCAAATTGGCGATATTCATTTCCTGTCCCAGTTCGCAGAAGGTGAAAGAGCCGCCCAGCCCTTCTTTTAGGGCTTCGTCATTGGCTTCCGGTACGCCGTTGATAACGCGCCGCACTCGTTCGGCGGTAACATCGTTCGCATACTCTTCCATTTCTGCCAGAATGAATTTTCGGTTGCCGCCGTCTTCCTTATTCAGAGCCAGAACAGCATGAGCAGTTGTGCCAGTGCCAGCAAATGAATCCAATATGATGGAATTTTCATTAGTGGCAATTTCCAGTAATCGAGTAATGAGTGATACAGGTTTTGGAAAATCAAAATTACATTCGGGTAAGATGGTACGCAGCGTCTTTCTACTGGCATCCATGTTCATATCTTTATCAAGCCAAATAGTTTTAGGCTTCGTTCTGGTATCTTCTCCCAAATAGTCTTTGCGAAAAATCCGCCAAGTACCCGCCTGCGTTTGCTTTGCGGTCAGGTTATCTTTTTCTTTATTGAATTTTTCCTTGCCCCAAGTCCAACAAGTATCATTGCCTTCCCCGTCCAAAGGTAATGCTTCTTCTTTATGGTTTGCATCCTTTGTGAGTGAAATAGCCAAAGTTTTTGGATTGACGTAAATTGGATAGAATAAATTCGGTCTTGTGGTTTTATTAAAGGCTCTATTCCTGTTTCTTAATTCTATCTCGCGGTATGCTCCTTTTTCGTCTTCCTTGTTATACTCGCGCATCATTCTATCATCTTTTTTTAAGCCATTTACGCTTGCCTGTTCGGTATTCTTTACAAACATCAATACGTATTCATGGGTCTTGGCGAGAAATTTATCCAAATGTCGGCCTTTAGGATTAAATTGGGTACAAATTCTGCCAACACGATTATCTTCGCCAAAAATTTCAGAAATAATCATTTCAAGACGATGGGCTTCATAGTCATCAATGCTTACAAACAGGACGCCGTTTTCAGATAAAAGATCGTGAAGCAGTTGCAATCGTGGCCACATCATGCACAGCCATTTATCATGGCGTTCCAAATCTTCGCCATCCACGGGATTGGCGCTATCTTTCAGCCATTCTTTAATCAGTGGCGCATTAACCTTATCATTATAGCACCATCCTTCATTGCCCGTGTTATAGGGGGGGTCAATATAAATACAGTCAATTTTTCCGGCATACCGTGGTAATAAGGCTTTCAGGGCGTGCAGGTTATCACCGTGAATAATCAAATTATCATCCAGTGAGGGCTTGCCGTCTTTAGGCAGGGATTTTTTCTTATCAATGTCCAGTTGTCTGAATGGCACGCTCAAATGATGCGCGTAAACAAATTGCTTTCCCTTAAAATCCAGTGACGGCATATACAAACTCCCTTTGGTGAAAAGCACCGCCAAGAGCGTCAACCTCTTTGGCGGCACGGGAGTTTAGAACCATGAATCCCAAGGGAAAATGGCGCGGCAGTCTTTAGCCGCGAAGCCTGGACATCCAGTGAAATGCGCGAACGCATAACACCACTGTCGCCCCCCGGCCATAAAAAGGACGGAAAGCGACATGTTCGTGGCACATGTCTGCCACTTGGGATTCAGGGGTTCTAAAGCCCCAACCTGTTTTGACTGCAACAGGTCGGTTTCATAATTGTACAGTATCGGACAAAACTCAATAGCACATTGAAAATACGCCCGTTTTTTATAGGCATTATGAGATTTTAATGCCGGATATGATTTTGCGCTGTTCTGCCACGGACAACTGGCCATAACTGCTTAATGTCGTGTCTATGGATGAATGGCCGAGATTTTGCCGCACGGCGTTCAGGAAGGCCGGACTTTGCGTTTCAGCATACCGCGCCAGCGTTTTACGGAAGGAATGGGGCTTGATATATTCAAATCCGGCGCTTTCAAAGGCGCTTTTGAATATATCCCTGATTGTCGTGTCCGATTTTATTTCCTCTTTCCTGATTTTTTGTTCAAGCAGGTTTGTCTTTGTAAAATGGTTATCAATTTTGGGAAAAAGCGGGTCTGCATCCTTAAACCCCATCGAGCGCAAATAATCACGCCACTGAATGACGTTGGCAATAATGTCATCGGTCAGAGCAATGAAAACCGCATAACGTGTTTTGGCAAATTTTACGCTCATGCTTTTGGGGCAGACATAGATAAAATACTGCCCGTCTTCTTCCACCAAATTTTTCATTTTTACCGTTCGCAATTCCGATATACGGAGTGTGCAAAGAGCTTGCAGTGACACAACGGCCTTATCCCGTTTTTCCTTGTCTGTCTTATCCGGCATTTTCTGGATGATTTGCATGATTTGTTCGTATTTATAGGCTTTCTGGTATTCCTTGGCTTTGGCCGTGCTGCGCTGGTTGCGGGAAATATTCAGATAATCAATGTGATTGTAATCAATCTTGCTGCGATAGCCGCGCTGCCGTTCCAGCCAGTTCAGAAAATCTTTGAGGGCACGTATGTTATCGGTGATATAGGAAAGCGAAAAATGGGTGTTAAACATGCCCTGAATATATTTATCTGCAATATGGTCATTGAATTTTTCAAAGCCTGTAAAATCCATGAAAATCTCAAAATCACGGATATGTTTTAATGCCGCCAGAACCGTTTTTTCATCTTTCTGGCCGATACGCCGTAAATGCTGCCGATATTTATATTTCATGCGTTCATTCACGGGGTTGTACTGATCGGGCTTCTTGTCTTTTTTCATCAGAATAACTCTCCCTGCATGGACTCACTTGTGGCATTTTGTTCTTGTGCCTGAATGTGAGTCTTATCGGTGGGGACTTCAAAATCGTATAATTCCGAAACACCAACCAGCACGAATTTATTTCTTAATGCCGGAAAATCGGCCAGTTTGTAACTTTTGAACATGGTTTTTTTACATTCGCGGCAAACGCCCTGCACCTTCAAAAATTGTGATGTTTGTTCTGCCGCTATTTTGTTTCTGAAAATGTGCCGTGCGTCCTGACATCCCATACAATACATCTGATCAAATGCGGTTTTGCATTTGTTTGACGTATTGTTCTTTTTGAGATAAGCGATCAAATCATAGCCGTACACCAGCGCAGGTTTTCCTGCGTCTATTGTTTTTAGACCGTTTTTGATCCATTTCCTGATTGTTTGAGGGTGTAAGCCAAAATCAGCAAACAGGGCGCAAATATCGTCTATGTCATAGGCATACCAATATCGCACCCGCTTGTGGGGGTACAAACGCTTGGACACGGCCTAATCCTGTTTGGAAGCAATCAGTTCTCTAATATCTTCAACGCGCCATGCGGTTATTTTCGGACCGAGTTTGACGGGTTTTGGGTAACGCCCCTCTTTAACGCCAGCCCACCATGTGGATTTTGATACAGGGAAAATTTTCAATATCTCTGGCAATCTCATAAAGCCAGTTTCGGGAAGTGTGTTTTGATTGTGCATTATAGTTTTCCTTAATTTGATTAAAACCAAGGAAAGCCTATGTTGAATAATTTGTTAAAACACCGCAGGTGCGAAAGGGGTGACCGCAATTGCGGTTAACCATCGGTAAGGCAATTTTTTAATGACTTTTGAGCTTCTGCGAATTTAGCTTCCAAATTTCTTTTAGAGAGGCCAGATTTGCTACTATAATTTGCATGAATAGCATCAATGATAGACTGCTGACTTTCAAATTTGGAATAAGCAATGCCATTAGAGGATTTACCCAATAGAACGCCCAATAATGCTCCTATAATATTTAAATATGAAGTTTTCTCTCTTATTTGCAGAGGCTGATCATCATTCTTATAGCTTGTCACTTCACCAATTTTGTTTACCAAGGCTTCGGTGGCCTTTTCCGCAACGCTTTCAAGCCTTTTATTTTCTTCCAATAAATCTTTATACATTTTCTCCCAATTAACAAAATTTGGCCATTTTGCCGCTACTTTTTCAACCAAGCCCTTAGGAACAAAAAGCTGATTAGTAATTGCCCAGTTAATAAACCTTTGTGGCTCTATAGGATCAGTTAACATCTTTGCAGATTTGGCTCGCAAAACCAATTCACTGATTTTTATGTACTCTTTAATAAATGGTGAGGTATGTGAAGCAGCTTTTCCCAACCGTTTCGAGAATACTACTTTAGGGTCTTTAGAGAACATAAGTGCGACAGATTCATCTAAAGTCCACCGTGCCATTCGACTCCAATAATCGAAGTCGGCAATAGCATCAGGTTGATTAAAGAAACGTTGTTGATCATCCTCTTCAAGTTGTTTCTCCCGCTCTTCACGATATAGGCTGTCAATTTTCTGAACGGATAAGATTTTCAAGCTATCATGATATTTTTCAGCTTCATTTAGGGTAGTCTGCGAGGGTTTATAATCATCCTCGTATTCAAACCTGACAGAGTGTTGTCCTAGTGGTTTGACTGGTCTCGAAGCAGAGCCGTGAAGTTCAGGAAATTTTCTATTCACTAAATATTCAATTTGATCGGCAACAGAAATGCTTGGAATTTGTATCATAACAGTTTATTAGGCTTTTTTACGGAATTTGCCAACTATTACAGTCCCATTTTGTGCAATGTTATCCAGATAGTCCGCCCATTCCTGCATCATGACGATGCGTTCATCGAGAAAGGGTGCTCGATCATATGCCCGCGTAACCATGCTTTGCGGCATGTGAGCAAGCTGGCGGTCGATAACCTCATGGCGGTAGCCAAGCTGTTCTTTAATCGTGCTCATGGCCAGCGCACGGAATCCATGACCTGTCATGCGACCTTTAAAACCAAGACGTTCCAGCCCTTTTAAAATCGTATTATTGCTCATGTGTTTACGCGGGGAATGGTGGCCGGGGAATATCCAGCCCCATTTTTCGTTACGCTCTTTCAGATCACGTAAAATCTCTAAAGCCTGTTTTGATAAAGGCACAATATGTTCTTTCCGCATTTTCATGCGTTTGGCTGGAACAACCCATTGGGCATTTTCCAGATCAAATTCATCCCATGTGGCTTCTATCAATTCTTTGGTTCGCACAAACGTCAACATTAACAGCCGGATTGCGTGGCGCGTATCATTGTGAAGCCGTGCATCATTGCGGTTTATCGCGTCCAGCAATTCAGGAATTTCCTTTGTTTCAATACAAGCGTAATGGCTTTTAACCACGGGTTTCAAAACCATACCTATTTCAGAGGCAGGATTCGTTTCGGCCATTTCGTTAATAATCGCGTATTTGAAAATCTGCGAACAATATTGGCGTAAACGGTGGGCAGGTTCATAAGCCCCACGGCTTTGCACCTTTTTTAAGGCTTTAATAATATGCGCTGGTTTAATGCTTGTGATGGGCAATGAACCAATTTCAGGAAATATGTCACGTTCCATACGTCTTAAAACCGTCGTGGCGTGCCTGTTTGTCCATTTGTGCTTAAAATTTTCGTGCCACTGACGCGCCAAAGGTTCAAAAGTGTTTTCAGCCTTTTCTTCTGCATTGCGCTTGTCGATATGCTTGGCTTGCAGGGGGTCAATGTTCTGATCCAGTAATTTTCTGGCTTCCGTACAGCGTTCATCAGCTTCTTTGAGGGATATTTCTGGATATACCCCAAAGGCCAACAACTTTTCTTTTCCCGCAAAGCGGTATTTCATACGCCAATATTTGCTGCCATTCGGCATGACGTGAAGGTATAGGCCGCGTCCAGCCGCCAGTTTATAAGCCTTTTCCGTTGGTTTGGCATTTTTGCATTGCAGATTCGTTAAGGTCATTGGGGGTATCAACTCCATCCATTTTTATTTATACCCCCAGAAATACCCCTAAAAATCTCGGATTTGGGGGTATCGTATTTTACGGGGCTGGACAAATAGTTCCATAAAAGCCTTTATTTGGCAAGGCTTTCTGGACTAAATCGGATTGTATTGGGTGGATAAATGGAGCGAGTGAAGGGATTCGAACCCTCGACCCCAACCTTGGCAAGGTTGTGCTCTACCCCTGAGCTACACTCGCGTCCGTAATCAGTAGAGACTTCGCACTATATGAAGTTTATACAGGATTGC
>Ga0210044_10008724_pt1 | contig 12548 bp, 12 predicted proteins | sample CryGey13umfilter_2_FD_183959 | JGI IMG/M metagenome (GOLD analysis project Ga0210044, IMG submission 183959) | Groundwater microbial communities from aquifer in Utah, USA - Crystal Geyser 4/9/14 3 um filter (SPAdes) (version 2) | ecosystem: Environmental > Aquatic > Deep subsurface >... | reverse complement strand
AAGCTTCACGATATATTTTCCATAATTCTTTTTCATCCATATCTTTTTTCATGAATGTGTGATTTGTACACAAAATTCCACGAACTACATCTACTGCATGTGGACTCATTGAAACATGAATTTTTTTCCCTGCAATTTCACTTAACTCTTGCTCTATCTCTCCAGTGTGTCTGTGTTTTGCTGGTTTGTATGGTCTGATAACTCCTGCTCTCATTGCATGAGCAGTTCCTGAACCAGAACCTGCCCCTGATGAACCAATCTTTGAATCTACAATGATGTGCTCTACATCAATTAGATCATGTCTAATAAGTGGTGCAATTGCTAATGTGGAAGTCACTGCCATACATCCTGGACAAGAAACTAGCTGTGCTTTTTTTATTGCGTCTCTGTGTAGTTCTGGAATCCCAAATACTGATTTTGACAAGTAATCTGGATGTGGGTGTTCCCATCCGTACCATTTATCGTAATCTGCAGCATTGTGTAATCTGTAATCTGCACTCAAATCTATAACTTTGAGACCTCTATCGTACAATGCTTTTACAATTTCAGTTGCTGTTCCGTGTGGAACTGCGGTAAATACTATGTCACATTTATCTGTCATTTTATCATAATCTAATTCTGAAAAAGTCAGATCGGTGAATCCTTTCAAACTAGGTTGAATTCTATGTAGATATTCTCCTACATGTTGTCTTGAGGTGACCATTGCGATCTCTACATCTGGATGATTTACTAAAAGGCGAAGTGTTTCTCCACCGACATAACCTGATGCTCCTACAACACCAACTTTCATCATAACCCTCCCGGTAATGAACTATAATTTATTTCCTAACATAGTTTAAGGCAAATTCTACCATTTCTTTTGGAATATTTCGCTTTGAAACTTTTGACAGTCCTTTAAACTCTACAGTATTGTTAACTTCATGTACTACAAATCCACGTTTTTCATCTTCCATTATATCAATACCTAAAATTCCACCGCCCATAGCTTTTGATGCTTTTGTGGCTACCTCTTCGATCTCTTTTGTGATCTCACATAATTCTGGATCTGCTCCTAATGCTATGTTTGTTTTAAAACCGCCTGATGATTTTCTGTACATGGCTGCTATTGGCTCATCACCAATCGTGATAACTCGAATGTCTCTTGGAGGTCTTTTTATGACTTCTTGAAGGTAGAAAATTCTATCATGTGGACTGTCTGTAATGTCTCTAATCTCAAATAATGCATCTGCGGTATCTCTGTCTTTTACTTGCATCACACCTCTGCCCCAGCTTCCTATGACCGGTTTGATTACAAGTGGATATCCAATTTTTTCTATATTTTCTAATGCACTTTCACTTGAAAATGAAAAATATGTTTTTGGTGTTGCTACATTGTATTTTTTTAGCATTAGAGTCATGAACATTTTATTTCCACATTGATTTGCAACGAAAAATTTGTTGAGTACTGGCACGTCCATAAATTCAAGACTTGCTGTAAAGTGAAGGCCTCTAAAATAACTAACACATCTTTCTAAAACAACATCTCCAAAATCAAAATCTTTTCTTTGACTATCTGTATTGATTTGGGTAATCTTGGCATCTAGCATTACTGCATCGTGACCGAGATTTAATGCCTCTTTTTCGAGCATCTTCTCTTCTGATCTTAGGCGGTCAAACACAATACAGATTTTTGACATTACTCTCCCCAGTCTTCGCCTACACTTTCTGCTTGTTTTAGCTCAACAGTAGATCCATTTTTTTTTGCGATCTCAAAGTCAGCGCCACAATCAGGACAGGAGATTATCTCTCCAACAGAGGCGTCGTCTGGGATGTTAAGAGTTGCACCACATTCTTGACAGTTCATGTTTTTGTTGACCTTTTCTTTTGTAATTTATTAGCTTCTGTTGATTGAATTCCCCACAATTCCACAAATCCTTTTGCCAATCTTTGATCAAAAGTTGATTCTGTACCGTAAGTGGCGATCTTGTGACTGTATAGTGAATATTCTGATTTTCTTCCAACAACACGAATACTTCCTTTGAAGAGCTTTAGTTTTACTGTGCCAGTTACTGGTTTTTGTGATGTTTGAATAAACGCATCTAGATCCTGTTTTAGTGGGTCTTGCCATAATCCCGAGTACGCAAGATATGCCCACTCATCATCAATAATTGATTTGAATTTATTTTCATGTTTTGTATGGACCATTTTTTCTAAATCTGAATGAGCTTCAATAAGGCATATGGCTCCTGGAGTCTCATACACTTCACGAGATTTTATTCCGACCACTCTGTCTTCTATGTGATCGACAATTCCTACTCCTGCATCTCCTGCCTTTTTGTTTACATACTCGATTAATTTTATTGGTTCCAGAACTTTTCCATCTACTGCGATTGGTATTCCTTTTTCAAATTTGATTTCTATGTATGTTGGCTTGTCTGGTAAATTTTTTGTTTTTACCCAGATGAATGCATCGTCTGGAGGTTCACTGTATGGATCTTCTAAAACTCCACCTTCAATTGCACGTCCCCACAAGTTTTGATCAATGCTGAATCTTTTTGCAACTGAATCAATTTCAATTCCATGTTTTTTTGCAAATGCTAATTCTGTAACTCTGTCTAAATTTTTATCTCTAATTGGTGCAATGATTGGTAAATCAGAACCAGAACGTAATGTTATGTCGAATCTAACTTGATCATTTCCTTTACCTGAACATCCGTGAGCTAAGGCTGTTACTTTTTCTTTTTTTGCAATTTCTAAAACTTTTTCTGCAATTAATGGTCTAGCTAATGCAGTTGCTAGGCAATATTTTTTTTGATAAAGTGCATTTGCCTTAATTGATGGGAAAATAAAATTCTCAACAAACTCTTTTCTTGCATCAATATTGTAATGTTTTATTACTCCAAGCTTTTTTGCTTTGGCTTCAATTTTCTTCTGATCATCACCTTGACCTACATCTACAGTTACTGTTATGACGTCCATGTTGTATTCTTCTTGGAGATATTTTATCACAACTGATGTGTCTAATCCGCCAGAAAATGCGAGAATTCCTTTTTCAGCCATAAAACACATTTTCCCGTCGTAATTTGGAATTTATCTTTTGTGTTACGCTGATAAGTTGGAAATATCCTTCAACTAGCTTGAGCTAAAATTCGATGATTATTTAACAGCCAAAATATAACGCTGTTTTATGAAAATGCTGCACTTTGTTTTGATTGGTGTAGTGTTGACTTTGATATCTGTCGTTGGGATTATTGCAAACCCCGATCTAAACACGCATGAAAACAAGATTAGAGTGGCATACTTTCCAAACATATCTCACGCAGTTCCAATTGTTGGAATTGAAAAGGGATTCTTTTCAAATCAAATTGGAAACAATACTGTAATTGAACCACTCTTGTTTGATTCTGGACCCCAGGTAATTGAATCAATTTTTGCAGGTTCTGTTGATATTGCATATGTTGGTCCTGGACCGGCAATTAATGGATTTTTAAAATCTGAGCAACGTAATGTAAAAATTTTATCTGGATCTGCCAGTGGTGGTGTTAGTTTTATTGTTCATCCTGATTCCAAAATTGAATCTGTTGCCGATTTTGAAGGAAAAAGAATTGCTGCTCCGCAAATTGGAAACACACAAGATATTTCATTGAGAACGTATCTTTCTGATAACGGATTAAAACCTGCTGAAAAAGGTGGGTCTGTTATTGTTTTGAATACAGGTAATTCTGATATCTACATATTATTTGCAAAAGGCGATATTGATGCTGCATGGGTTCCTGAACCTACTGCCACAATATTGGTTCAGCAATTGGGTGGTATCAGATTGTTTAATGAAAAAGAACTTTGGCCTGATGACAAGTTTGCATCAGTTGTGTTGATTGCTAGAGAGGAATATGTAAATGAGCATCCTGAAATCATACAGAAATGGCTTGAGGCACATCAGCAAACAGTGACTTGGATTAATTCCAATAAAGAAGAAACTAGAACACTTTTCATTGATTTTATGAAAGACGAAATGGGCAAGTCATTACCTGATGAACTAATTGATGAGTCTTTATCTAATTTAGAAATTACATCAGATCCAATTGTGAGTTCGATTAACACAATTGCTAAAAGAGCTGATTCACTTGGTTATCTAGGACGACATGGGTATGATTTAGATGGACTTTTCTTTGACAAAAATTCAAATTCCCAATTGCAGGAGGTTTTAGTAAATAATGACCAAACTTGAGGCTAAAAATATTGTAAAATATTTCAAACATGAGAGTCATCGCCTCAAAGCATTGGGTGGTGTAAATTTGCAGATTGAAGATGGCGAGTTTGTATGTTTAGTGGGACCTTCTGGATGTGGCAAATCTACATTTTTACGAATAGTGGCAGGCTTGGAAACTCCTGATGAGGGTGAAATTTTCTTTGATGGAAAACCAGTAACAACAACTGGTCCTGAAAGAATTATTGTCTTTCAAGAGGGTGCATTGTTTCCTTGGTTGAAAGTACAAGATAATGTGGAATTTGGATTAAAGATGGCAGGAATTCCAAAAGACGAACGTGCCCAGATATCTAAAAGATATTTGGATATGATGCAATTGACAAAATTTGCTGATTCGTACACATATCAGCTTTCAACTGGAATGAAGCAAAGAGTAGCGATAGCTAGAGCACTTGTTATGGATCCTGATGTGTTATTAATGGACGAACCGTTTGCTGCACTTGATGCACAAACAAGAGATTTGTTATTAGTTGAAATGCAGCTAATTTGGGAGAAAACCAAAAAGACAATCTTATTTGTAACTCATAATGTTACTGAAGCTACGGTTCTTGGAACTAAGGTTGCCGTATTTAGCAATAGACCGTCTACAATTAAAAAAGTGATCAACATTGATTACAAACGACCGCGTCTTGTAGAGGATCAAAATTTATTCCCACTTCAACAAGAGATTTTATCTGAATTACGACCTGAGGTAAAGAAAAGTTAGTGTGATGTTTTATGAAGAAACCTACTCTTGTTAAACAAGTTATTTTTTATGTCATTCTTGTTGTTATTTGGCAGCTTATTGCAATGTCTAGTGTATGGCCCAATAATCTTTTTCCTTCTCCTTATGAAGTAGCTGAAGATTTAGTTTACACTGCATCTGATGGAAGTTTGTTCCTTGGAATAGGGACTAGCATTTTGCGATTGCTGATTGGGTTGACTATTGCGATAGTTGGTGGAATGCTACTTGGAATTTTAATGGCTAGAGTGGAAACTGTGAACCAAACTATTGGTTCACTGGTTTTGGGATTGCAGTCAATTCCTTCCGTTGCTTGGGTTCCACTAGCAATACTTTGGTTTGGAATAACTGATGCTGGAATAATTTTTGTCACAGCACTTAGTTCCATGTTTGCAATAACCATCTCAACTTACACTGGAGTCAAAACCATCAACCCTCACTATATTGAGGCTGCAAGAAACATGGGTGCCAAAGGGACTCAATTAGCCGCATATGTCTTAATTCCTGCAGCATTTCCTCATTTGATTTCAGGCTTCAAACAAGGTTGGGCGTTTGCATGGAGAGGCGTGATTGGTGCGGAATTGCTATTCTCGTTTCTAGGATTGGGATTTTTACTTAATGTAGGACGACAGCTAAATGACATCTCTCAGGTATTTGCAATAATGTTGGTTATTATGATGATTGGTATTGTTATTGATGGAATTATCTTTAAGAGAATTGAAAATAAAGTTATGTCTAGATGGGGACTTCGTTGATCTTTTCAGCTTTAATTTTGAGTGATACTACAAATGCAGTAACGATTACTGCAATTGCAAAATACATCACTGCAATATAGTCAAATACAAATGCGATGCTTCCGGCAATTACGGGACCGATTACAGTGGCAATTGATATTGTAGAACTAAATATTCCAGTTGATGTAGAACGCGGATTATTGTCCATCAGATGAAAGTTTCCTCCAATAAATAAAAATGCCCAAGTTCCTCCAACAAGTGCCATAAACGGCATTGCCATCCACCATTCTGTAATGAATGATAATCCTACAAATACAAATGCGGTGGCACCTACGCCCATTTTAAATTTAGTTACATTTGAAATTTTGATTTTGCTTGCCATTAAATTCATCAGGATAAATGCAGTCAGTGTGTTTGCAACATATACAATTGATATTTGATAAAGTTCCGCATTTAATTTTTCCATTAACATGATTGGAAATATGGTCCAGACAGCAGCAGCTCCGATATGTCTTAGTAGTAATGATGAGAAGAGGAATTTGTTTTTTGAAATGATTTTTTTTGTTGTTCCGGGTTCTATTTCTTTTTCTTGCAGCGGATTTGGCATCTTAATTGTAAAGATTAATCCCATGGCAAACGAAGCTGCACTCATCATGAAAAGTATCTTCAGATCACTTGCAAATCCAGCTACTGCAATTCCTGCAAGCCATCCTAACGCATGAAATGAAATTACAGTTGCAGCTCTCTTCTTCTCTATGTTTGCCTCATATGTGTAAGCAATCATCGCCGGAATCATTATTCCGCTTGCAACACCTGCTGCTATTCTTACCAGAAATAACAGAGTGATGTCATCTGCAAAATAGTGCAAGCCAAAGGTTACAGCGCACCCTATGAAGCCAATTCTGATGAATTTGAGCCTAGTTCCTTTCTTGTCAGAATGCCTGCCAAAATAAATTTCAGATAAAATTTGTGCAAAGCTAAATGATGCGATGATCAACCCAATCTCAAAGATTGAACTTGTGACTCCCTTTGCAATTAAGGGCATGAATACAAAGACCATGGAGATTCCGGCATGCTGAAAAAAAGTTGCACTACGAACTAGATTGTTTAGTTGAATCTTTTGCATAAATGTACATGAAAATTTCTGTCACCTAATTTCAATATACGGTTCAACACCCCAATCTTTGAGGGTTTTTCTCAAAAGAGTTAAAACTGTATAGGGACATTTTAAAAATAAATTGGTACAAAAAGAACCGTTCCTTACTGCATTACAAAATAGAGTATTGCTTTTTGATGGGGCAATGGGAACGGAGATTCAAAAATATAATCCTAAGCCTGAAGATTTTCCAAATAATCAAGATGGGTTTAACGACGGTCTAGTTGTCACTCATCCTGAATGGATTAAACAAATTCATAAAAATTATCTGGATGCTGGCTCTGACTGCGTTGAAACTAATTCCTTTGGTTCAAACAAAATTAAATTAGATGAATATGGTTTTGGTGATCAAACAATAGATTTCAATAAAAAAATTGCGCAACTAGCAGTTGAAGTCTGCTCAGAGTACACTGACAAACCTAGATATGTGATAGGTTCTATGGGACCATCTGGGTATCTTCCAAGCTCAAATGATCCTGACTTGGGACAAAAACCTCTTGGTGAAATTAGAGATGCATTTGAATTACAAGCAGAAGGTTTGATTCTTGGAGGAGTTGATGCTCTATTGATTGAAACAAGTCAGGATATCTTGGAAGTAAAACTTGTCATTGAAGCATGTCATGATGCAATGAAGAAAACTGGAAAAAAAGTTCCAATTATTGCAAATACAACTTTGGACCAATATGGAAAAATGTTGCTTGGGACAAATATTCAAGCTGCATATACTACGGTATCTGATATGGGCATTGATGTTTTCGGTTTGAATTGTTCTACTGGTCCAGCTGAAATGACTCCAAGTGTTAGATGGCTTGATGAGCAAAATGAGCATAATCTGTTGGTAGTGCCTAATGCTGGTATGCCTGAAAATCAAGGCGGGCAAGCTGTTTACAAAATGACTCCTGAAAAAATGGGGGAATTGTTGGGCGATTTTCTTAAACAATACAAAAAAGTTCGAATAATTGGAGGCTGCTGTGGGACGAATCCTGAACATATTGCCGTACTAAGAAAAGTAATTGACGAAAAAGCCTATTCTGTCAAGGGTTAAGTATTTAGAAAAACTGAGGAGAATTTATCACATTGACTATTCCTAGAGTTAGCTCAGCACAAAAAGCAGTTGATTTGAAACAAATACCTCCACCTCTAATCATTGGAGAGAGAATCAATACACAAGGTTCCAAAAAAGCAAAACAGCTTGTACTCAATGATGATTATGATGGATTAATTGATTTGGCAAGAACGCAGGTAGAAGATGGAGCCCACTGTCTTGATATTTGTGTTGCAACTACTGAGCGAGCTGATGAACGCCAATTCATGCTAAATCTTGTTAAAAAATTAAGCTTGGAAATTGATGCTCCGCTTGTAATTGATTCAACTGATCCCGATGTAATAGAAGCATCCGTAGAACAAATTCCTGGAAGACCAATAATTAATTCAATTAATTTGGAAGGTAATGGAAGTCGTTTTGAACGTCTTGCACCAATAATGGCAAAGTATGGTTTGCCTGCAATCGCACTGTGTATTGGACCAAAAGGTATGGCAAAAACTCCTCAGGAGAAAGTTGAAACTGCAGAATTACTTTATGAAACTGGGAAAAAATATGGATTAAAAATTGAGCAATTTATTTTTGATGTTCTCACATTTACACTTGCTACTGGAGAAGATGAATTCTTGGATGCAGGAAAAAACACACTGGAAGGTATTAGACTTGTCAAAGAAAAATTTCCAAATTCGTTTACTACTTTGGGATTAAGTAATATTAGTTTTGGATTGGCGCCATATGCTAGAAAAGTTCTCAATTCTGTATTTTTGTATCATGCAGTAAAATATGGACTGGATACGGCTATTGTAAATGCAAAAGAGATAATTCCTTATGGGGAAATTGATGAAAAAGAAAAAAAACTTGCTGAGGATCTAATCTTTAACACTCATCCAAATGCGTTATCTGAGTTAATTATTTACTTTGAAAATACTGGTTCACGCATCAGTGATACTTCTAAAAAAGTAGACGTAGATCCAACTTGGTCTGCTGGAAAACGTGCAAATTTTAGAATTGTAAATAGACTCAAAGATGGAATCCAAAATGATGTTGTCTCTGCCATTGCAGAAAAGATAGGTAAAAGTGATATTGTTGAGGATCATGACGGCATTCTTTCTCTGAATGTGCCTCCTGAAATAACACATGATGGTGCAATTAAGACACTAAACGAGGATTTGCTTTCTGCAATGAAGGAAGTTGGCGATAAATTTGGTTCAGGGGAATTAATTCTGCCATTTGTTCTCAAATCTGCTGAATGTATGAAGGCAGCAGTAGGGGAATTGGAAAAATATCTGATTAGGGAAGAAGGTACGTCAAAAGGAAAACTTGTACTTGGAACCGTTTATGGCGATGTTCATGATATTGGAAAGAATTTGGTTAAAACAATCTTTCAAAATAATGGTTACACTGTTTATGATCTTGGAAAGCAAGTGCCACTGCAGAAATTCTTGGAAAAAATAGACGAAGTAAATCCTGATGCAATAGGGCTATCTGCACTTTTAGTTTCTACATCAAAGCAGATGCAATATTTTGTAGAGCATGCAAGAAAAAATAAAATGAATGTTCCAATTTTATGTGGCGGTGCTGCAATCAATAGCAACTATATCAACAGAATCGCAAAAGAAGATGGCATTTACGAACATGGCGTATTTTACTGTAATACCATGTTTGAAGGTTTGAAAACTATGGACACGCTAGTTTCAAATGAAAAACCTGAATTTTTGGCACAGTGGAAGGAGAAACTTGAGAACTGGAAAGATCGATCTACTGCAGTTGTTGATACTTCATCTCTTCCAAAAAGTGATACTAAACCTGTAGTGCCACATACTCCATCAATTATTGGAACTCCGATACGATTGAAATCAGATCAAATCAAAATGAATGAAGTTTGGGAATTGATTGATAAGAAATCATTATTCAAATTATCATGGGGATTACGTGGTAAGGCTGGGTCTGATTCTGAATCTGATCACGAAATATTGCTAAATGAGTGGAAAATTCGAATAATTAGAGAAAAATTATTTGAACCTGAAATTGTTTATGGTTTTTTCAAGTGTCGCAATAAAGATGGTAAACTTGTAGTTGATAATCTAAATGATGGCAGTGTTGTATTTGATTTTCCACGTTCTTCAAAATCTAGTCATCTATGTCTTACTGATTATTTTGGAGAGGATGATATTGTTGCATTTCAAGCAGTTACAGTTGGAAACAGAGTTTCCGATGTTATAGAGAAATGGAATAGAGAAGACAAGTATACTGATGCATACTATTTGCACGGTTTGGCAGTTGAAGTAGCTGAGGCATTAGCAGAGTGGATAAATCGTAAAATAAAATCTGAGTTCAAACTAGGAGAAAAAGGAGGTCTTAGATATAGTTGGGGTTTTCCAAGTTGTCCTGATGTCATGCAACATGAACTAGTTTGGAAATTACTTCAACCGGAAAAATCTGGAATGACATTAACTAAATCTGGTCAAATAATTCCAGAACAATCAACGGCTGCAATTGTGGTACATCATCCTGAATCGCAATATTTTGTGCTTTAGATTTTCTTTAATGTCTCTTTTGCAAATGTAAAATCATTAGGTGATGTAACTAGTACATCTCCTGCAATATTGTGAATTTGTTTAATAAAATTAGATGGGTTTTCTTTGTAATTTGACCAGTCTAGTTCTAAAAACTTTGCAGAATTGTTGTTTTTTTCCGAAGGCAGTAAAACACACGGAATAATTCTCAGTCCTTTTGGTTTTAACTTGTTTGAAATTCTTTGTACTTGCTCTGCTGAGTGAATTACCTGTGTCATAAAACCTTTAGGTGAAGCCGCAATTTTTTTCTGAATCTTTTCAAAGTTAGGATTACTGGGCAATGATAGGAAAAAATTCATTTTATTTCCGTAGCCTAATTCGTTTAGTTCCTTTACTACCTGACTTGGAATCAGACCTGAATCTGTTGGATTTTCTTTTGATGGATCTCCTTTTAGGATGAGAATTCCGTCTAATTTCAATTCTATTGACTCTTGTGTTAGCTGTTTAATCAAACTCATATCTTTGTCTCTTACTCGCATGCTGATTGTGATCTGCAAATCAGGGTGTTTTTTTTTCAGCAACCTTCCTACAGTTAATGCTGAAACTCGTTTAGTGCCCAATACAGAATCTGTCACATGTATACCGTCACACAAAGCGCTGATGTCTGAAACTCTTTGCATGAGTTTTTCAATTGATGACTTTATTTCATCATCTGGTGTTTCATTATCTGGTATTTTTGGTGGATTTACTTCGTAGATTATTGCCACAAAGAATCTCCAATTTAACTTGGTTAAAACCTTTAAACAAAAACTCAATAAAATAGATAGTTCCTACATCCTTAATGGATTTGAAAACATTGAAATCTTTGCTATCAAGCAAAATCAATCCCGTCTTAGAACATAATGAAACAAACAAACTTGCGTCTGTTCTAGTTGTAATTTATGGTGATGACCCAATTGTTGTGATGACTGAAAAGCCACAGCATCTAAATTTTCATGCTGGGGAAATTTCATTTCCGGGAGGAAAATCTGATTCAAATGATTCTGATCTTTTAGAAACTGCACTTCGTGAGACTGAGGAGGAAATAGGTTTGAGAATCTCAAAAAATCAAGTAATAGGGCAACTAGACCCAGTTGTCACTCTTAATTCTGGTTTCACTATTTTGCCTTTTGTTTCTGTAGTTGATGAGATTACAACACTCTCAGCAAATTCCGAAGTAGAAAAAATATTTCACATTCCGTTAGTTCCTTTTTTGAAAACGATGACAGATGATCAAGATCCAAGTCATAATAGGATACAAGAAATGTACACCTTTGAGTACCAAAATAAAATCGTCTGGGGAGCTTCTGCAAGAATATTAAAACAAATTACACATCGCCTAAATTCCTGAGATTCATTTAAAAAGAGCTCTTCGTGCCTGAAAAATATGGCTGCACGCAAGTCATCTCCAAGAAAAATTCGTCTGTTAAAAAAGACAAGACAGACTTCAGCTGTCCCAGCTTGGATTATTCTTAGGACCAAAAGAGGCGTTAGATCAAATCCAAAGCGTAGAGCTTGGAGATCAACAGATGTGGAGGTTGGCTAGTTGTCTCAAGAATTGGAAAGAGTATACACCATCAATTTAGGTAAAGTTTTACTTTCAGTGGATACACATCGTGCACCACGAGCTATTAACATGATTAAAGAATTTGCTCGACATCACATGAAGACATCTGATATCAAAATTGAAGAAGATCTTGCTCACATAATTTGGTCAAGGGGAGTCCGTAGTCCTCCACGAAAAATCAGAGTTAGAATGAGTAAAACTGACGAAGGTTACATTTTGGTTTCTCCATATGCTGATGAAAAAGAAACTCCAGCTAAAGAAGTAAAGAAAGAAACTCCAGCTAAAGAAGTAAAGAAAGAAACTCCATCTAAAGAAGTAAAGAAAGAAACTCCATCTAAAGAAGTAAAGAAAGAAACACCATCTAAAGAAGTAAAGAAAGAAGCACCAAAAGAAACTCCAGCTAAAGAAGTAAAGAAAGAAACTCCATCTAAAAAAACACCAAAAAAATCTAAATAAGAAATTTTTTCCTAAAAATTACTAGAAGATAATTTTATTCTAATTGGTATAGATCTAATTTGTAATCAATA
>Ga0210044_10008722_pt1 | contig 12549 bp, 9 predicted proteins | sample CryGey13umfilter_2_FD_183959 | JGI IMG/M metagenome (GOLD analysis project Ga0210044, IMG submission 183959) | Groundwater microbial communities from aquifer in Utah, USA - Crystal Geyser 4/9/14 3 um filter (SPAdes) (version 2) | ecosystem: Environmental > Aquatic > Deep subsurface > Groundwater... | reverse complement strand
AATAAGAGCTGAAAGTTACACATTGTTTTTACCTTTTGATGCAGACGACGGCTCACATCGATGTGTAGCCGCAGTATTGGCTGGAAAAGAAACTATAAATGCCTATGTCGGCATCAACATTTAACCATTTTAAACACGGCTTTCCTGAAAAAAAATGTGGGCTCCCAAGTTTACACTTGTTAGCCCACTTTAGTTTTATCTAGCTCCCTTCTTAGCCAGGGCGACCGCCCAGGATCGCAGCGATCAGTCCGAGGGGAAGAGTTTCATTGTCCTGTTTGAAAAGCAACACGACTTTGAAACCATTCCGAATGCCCTTACCCGTGGCGCGCTCGTCACTTTGAGCCGCAAAGCGGGCATTCAGACTGTCCCATAGCAATTTACGCGCGACTTTGTAACGGGCCCCGATGGACTCGATATGCGCTATCATCGCCGCTTCTTCACCTGCCGGAATTTCGGCCTGGCCGTCAGCCGCAGCGCGGAAACGGTTGATGATTTCATTCTCCTGCACACCGCATTTGTCTGCAAAAGCATATAGCGCCTTTTCGTAGGCGTCCATCTCGCCAACAACCTTTTCGCCTTCGGCCGGGGGTGTGGCGATATCAAGGAAGCTCTGGGTCTCCATGATTCCCAGCACATCAGCGATAAACGTGCCGGCAAGAGAGTCGTCTAAACCTTTGACTTTTCCGATGTTCATACTATCTCCTTATATGGTATGGGTTGAAAAGCCTGTAGACTATAGCAAATGCATCGGCGGCAGTCAATCTTCGAAAGTGAGCTCAAATCCCGATAAAGCACTAGAGCCCGCTACTTTTGCATCTATAACGACTACGTAAATTGGTTATAAACAACGTTACGTGGTAATGCTAATATAGAAACAATGGAACCTGCCCCGATTTCACAAGCTACAAATGACCATTTTTTAAAAATCATCGCGGAGTACATTAGCGATATAGTAGCTGTCTATTCTCTAGACTGGCGCTACTTACAAGTATCCGATTCCTGCAAAAACATTTTGGGTTACAGCAAAGAAGAGTTAGTAGGCAAGCCTGTTTATGAATTTGTTCACGCCGAAGACTTAGCAAACCTATTGGACAATAGCTCCGAACTAGTCTCCAGCTACATGCCCCAATCACTAACGTATCGAATGAAACGTAAGGACGGCATGTTTATCTGGGTCGAGACCACTATTCGCCGTGTGGACGATTCGTATTACGGGAAAGAATCAAAAATTATCGCTGTCTCAAAAGACATCACGACTAGAAAAAGCTCCGAAGAAATGGTTAAAAAGTTTGTGGAGGCTGTCGAGTACGCGTCAGACTGCATTATTATGGCAAATATTGATGGGCAGGTTATGTATGTAAATCCGGCGGTCAAAGAAGTAACCGGTTTTGATGCAGAAGAGTTGGTTGGAAAGCACGCGAACATAGTGTGGACGGGAGCGTCTAACCCGCAGGTAACCTCTAAAATGTGGGATACCTTAAAAAGAAAAAAGAAAACTTATTTTTCCGAAGTAGAAAATATTAATAAAAAGGGTGAAGCGTACTTTACAGAAGTTAAAGTCTCTCCGATCCTAGACAGTACCAAAAATGTTGTGTTTTTTGTGGGAATTTCACGTGATATCACAAAAGCCAAAGAAGTAGATAGAATGAAAAATGAGTTTATTTCCCTTGCTTCTCATCAGCTTCGTACTCCGTTAACCGCTATAAAATGGCGGCTTGAGATACTGATGGACAAACCGTGGCACGATTTCAAAAAAGACCAGCAAGATTATTTGCTTGATATAAACCGCTCCAACGAGAGAATGATTGACCTTGTTAACTCCTTGCTAAATATCTCACGTATCGAATCCGGTCGCCTGGTAATAGACCCCAAACTTACTTCCCTGGAGGAACTTATGCTTACGGTAATTGACGACATAGAGATGAAGCTAAAAGAAAAGAAGATCAAACTTAACCTTAGCTTTCAAACTAATATTTACGATATTAGCGTAGACCAGAGATTGATCAGAAACGCTTTTCTAAACATCATGTCCAATGCGGTAAAGTACACTCCGGAAAATGGCACGATCGGTGTTTCAATCTATCTAGAAAAGGAAGAGATAATCACCAAGGTTACTGACACCGGCTACGGCATACCGAAAGCAGAACAGGGTAGAGTATTCCAAAAGTTTTTTAGAGCCGAAAACATCAGGCGTATTGAAACTGAAGGTACGGGACTTGGACTTTACCTGGTAAAAGCAATCGTGGAAGCCTCGGGTGGACGTGTTTGGTTTGAAAGTGAGGAAAACAAAGGCACTACTTTTTGGATTGCGTTGAAAATCAAAGGGACTGCACCGAAAAAAGGCGAGGTGACACTGACCAGGTAAAAAGTGTAAAGTTATAACATGCAAAAAAACACAGACAAAAAAACCATACTGCTTGTCGAGGATGACATAACTTTTATAAAAGTCATTTCCGAGAGACTTAAAGATGAAAACGTTAATATTGTTACCGCAAATTACGGAAATACAATAGTTTTCATGGAAAAGGTTACTGCACAAGAAAACCCCCGAACCTATCTCGATTTTGGAATAGATAAATATTTTGTAAAATCAAACTCAAGTTTGGATTCTATAGTCAAAGAAGTTAAAAATACCTTAAACTATAATTTGTTGACTTCCAGCACTGAACAGTAGTTTATCGCCAAATGTTTTCGTTGTGTTATTATTGAAAGAACGTATGCAAAAGGTAACTAAACAAAATTTCTTTACAAGAAATGGTAAACGCCTTAGAAAATACATCAACGAAACAATAAACGTGATGGCTTTACCTACCGAAAAAATACCTACCATTTCAATTGCAGAGCAACCAAAGAGAAATGTCAAAGAAAAGTTACTGCTAAAAGTCAACTCTGCAACCAAAATAATTACCACCGTTAAAAACATTAAGCCTGCATCGGTTAAAAAAACTTGGATTGCCGGATCGTATGCTTTCTTTGCACTAATAGCAGTTGTTACTGTACTTTACCCCATGAAGATTGCGCAAAAAATGTCCAATAAGTATTCTATATACTCGTCTAAACCTTTAATTTTAGGATCTGCCGAATATCAGGTTTATTCAAGAGACGCTCGTGCACAAAAAATTAACATGATTTTTAGAGAATACAAATGTCCCTTAGAAGGATTGGGCGAAGTATTTGTTTACGAGGCCGACAAAAACAATATTCCCTGGTGGCTTGTAGCGGCCATTTCGTTCCAGGAGTCATCCTGTGGGAAAAAAACACCCGAACCGGATGGCTTTGAGTCTTACAATGCTTGGGGTTGGGGCGTATATGGGGAAAACGTGCAGGGTTTTGATAACTGGGTAAGAGGAGTCGAAACAGTTTCCCACTACCTAAACGAAAGGTTTTTTTCAAAGGGAATTGTTGAGCCCTGCGACATCATGAAAGTGTACACACCCCCGTCAAAAGGTTCTTGGTGTGAGGGAGTTAAGCATTTCGGGGGGCAAATACAAAACTATTCTACTCCCACAGACGATCTAGAATCCTAAAATCTCTATTTTAAATAGACTTATAGCCTTTGCCCGAAACCGCGGGACATGGTAGACTTACTCCCATGCGTTTAAGAACCGTGCTTCTAGCACTTATTATAGTTATAGCTCCCAGTCTGTTAGTATGGGGCGCGATGGATACCGCCAAACTACCTGTTAAAGAGGTAGATACTTTTGCTGTCGCAGGCCAAGAAATAACGACGTTCGATGAGGCCGAGCACGCTAACAAGAAATTGATACTTTCCAGGTTTTTCGATAAGTACAATTCACCGCTCAAGAAAAATGTGGACAAGTTTTTGGAGGTAGCGGAACGTTATGATATGGATTTTAGATTGTTACCGGCAATCTCGTGTATAGAATCTTCCTGCGGTAAAAAGTTAATCCAAGGATCCTACAACCCATTTGGATGGGGGGTATATGGATCTACCGTTACTACATTTGCCTCCTACAACGAGGCTATCGAAAAGGTAGGGGAAGGCATACACAAAAATTACATAGTTCGCGGTTACGACACGCCTGCAAAAATTGCTCCTATTTATACACCACCTGCTCACAGCCATTGGCTAAGATCCGTAAACTTTTTTATGAACGTGATGGATGAAATTAGCGAGCAAAGAACACTGGCTAAAATATAAGTAACTCGGCGTTTCCATATTTTTCTAGAGTAGCTCCAGTGGTACAATGGCCTAGACGTGGGCGAGTGGCGCAATTGGCAGACGCGTATGGCTTAGAACCATATGCCGCAAGGCTTGGAGGTTCGAGTCCTCTCTCGCCCACCAAAGCTTGGTAGATACTACGAAAACGCTTCCCCATCAGGTATAATCGTTTGGTGTTAAACAATCGAATTAAAGAATTAGTTAAGATTCAAGAATGGAGAAATGGCTCAACTTGGGAATTTGACTGGTACATTGACCTGATTTTCTGCCATGCAATGGCTTACGGAAACAATCCCGTAAAAATTTCTTACTTACAACCTATACTTGACGATGAATTCCTAACCACAGTCTCTGACAAAGACAAATTACGCGAATATAAAAGTACCTTCTTTTGGAATGTGAACGATTCGCATAATCTGATAAACAAACAGTGCCTGATTATTGAGGCTGCCTCTGCTCTACTGGATGAACTTAGAACTGAACCAAAAAAGCTGAACCTTGATAGATACTACCAAACCCAGTACGACCTGTCCTTATTAATGGCGTCGGTTTCGGTAGTTTTCGACAAACTAATAGAAATATATATAGACGAGGTAGCGGAAAAGTACGCGGAACCCAGCGAAAACCTGTCCAACCATATCATTTCAAAATCTTCTGTAACCGCCCTAAATAGAAGCAACAACGACCTACTGCAACTTTACACGGAAGATCAAAGAGAATTCGATCTGCATTTTAGTAAGGGATCTAAGCTGTCTGATTATGTTTCTCAGAAGCTACTTGCTCATGTCAATAGATACGGCTGGATAAACTCCGGTGAAAGGGGAAAGCATTCGTGGGACACAGAGAACTTTTTAGAACAACTAAGTAACATCCTGACATCAAAAAAGGCCCCAACAAAAACACTTAAGGGGAGTCTAGGCAACTTTTTACAAGCACCGATTCAAATCAACGTGAATGACAATGAGGCAGCAGACTTGCAGGTGGAGTTAGACTATTTATTCCAGAAATACTTGCAGCATAAATTAGGAAAATCCTATAACGAAAAAGTACTGGAAACTATCGCGTTTGCTGACATTAGAACGCTAATAGAGAATCCTAGTTCGCTTGGCAATTACTCTACTTTTGGGAATACCGCACATAGAATTGCGTACCCATACGGCGGCACAGTGGTTGTTGAAACCCTAGATCAAGACGATTATCTAGAACTCAAAAGCCTTTTGTCTGCCGAGAAAGAGCCGGATTTGCCAATAAGAGGCAGATCCGCCTGTCAGGGAATCGTGGAAGGTTACGTAAAAGTAGTTAGAAATCTAGGGGATTTAAATGACTTTAAGGAAGGATGGATTTTAGTTGCAGAAAAAACGCAGCCTAGTTATGTCATGGTAATGAAAAAGGCAAGAGGCATAGTCACAGACATCGGAGGTATAACCTCACATGCAGCAATAATCTCTCGGGAATTTAATATTCCATGTATAGTCGCTACGTCAAACGCTACCAAAATTCTAAAAGACGGAGATTTTGTTAAGGTTGATGCGTTTACTGGCGAGATCTCCAAACTACGCTAATACCTACAGGGCTTCTTATAAACACCGATTTCAAATATAATAGACTAAATGTACGGACTTACTTCGCAGGACGCTGCTAAACTGCTAAAACAATACGGTTATAACGAGGGACCTCGCGATAAGCACGACCAAACACTTAGGCTGCTTCTAAAAATACTCACAGAACCGATGTTCTTCTTGTTAATAGCCTGCGCAACTATCTATTTCTTTTTAGGGGAGCGGGCCGAGGCCACGGCATTACTAATCTCGGTAATTTTTGTTGTAGGCATCACTTTTTATCAGGAAAACAAAACCGAACAAACTTTAAAAGCGCTGAAAAATTTGGCCAGTCCGCGTGCTTTAGTTTTTAGAGATGGCAAACCTACTCAAATTCCCGGACGTGACGTCGCGCCGCAAGATGTTCTGATTCTAAATGAGGGTGACCGTGTTCCCGCCGACGCCGTAATTATTTCGGCTACAAACTTGTCATTAAACGAATCGCTGTTAACAGGCGAGGCGGATGTGGTACAAAAAAACACTGCAGGCGATAAAATATTTTCCGGTACTCTGATAGTTAAAGGGCACGGTCTGGCAACAGTTGAGTATACCGGACTAAACACCCAAATTGGAAAAATCGGGAAATCTCTGCAAAGTATTGAATTTAAAGACTCTCTATTAAAACAAGAAACAACAAAAGTCCTAAAGGCGATGGGGCTTTTTGCTCTAGTTACGTGCGTGCTAATGTTTGGGATTGAATTTTTAGTTAAGAGGAGTTTAGTTAGCGGGCTTCTCAGCAGTTTAACTATAGCCATGTCTATGATCCCAGAAGAGTTTCCGGTTATTCTAACTCTTTTTTTATCGTTTGGGGCGTGGCGACTATCCAAAATAAATGTGCTCACCAGACGTATGCAAATTATCGAAACCTTGGGCGCGGTGAATACAATTTGTGTAGATAAAACCGGAACTTTAACTCAAAACAAGATGAAGCTAGTCGAAGTTGCGCCAGTGGGTAGTTCTGTGGAGCAGTTGATCGAAACCGCTTTTTTTGCCTGTGGGGAAAATTCTTTGGACCCCATGGAAGAAGAAATAAAAAGACGCTACCAAGTTGCACAAGGAACGAATAAACCCAAACTTATAAAAGAGTATCCGATTACTGACGACGTAACCGCCATCACTCAGGTTTGGGAAGTTAACCAAAACTTGGTGGCCGCCTGCAAAGGAGCGCCCGAGGTAGTAATGGGTTTATGCGGAGCGGACGAAGAACCAAAACTCAAAAATTTACTAAACAAAGGCTATAGAGTTTTGGGTATCGCAAAAGCTGATCTACCAATGATTGCACAGCTCCCCGACAAACAAGTAGATCTGAAGATGAACTTTTTGGGGTTTTTAGGTTTTGAAGATCCCGTGCGTGATGAAGTAGACGAAGCTGTTGCTGAATGCTACAAAGCCGGAATAGATATAGTTATGATAACTGGAGACCACGCCGGTACCGCACAGCGCGTCGCGGAAAAAATTGGACTCGCGGGGCACCGGGAAACTCTTTTGGGAACTGATATCGAGCGGCTTAGTTCCGAAGACTTGGAAAAAGCGGTAAACACAAAAACAAAAATATTTTCCCGCGTTAAACCTTTGCAAAAATTAAAACTTGTGCAGGCACTTATAAAGGCGGGTAGAGTAGTGGCCATGACCGGAGACGGCGTAAATGACGCACCAGCGCTAAAAGAAGCGCACGTAGGCATTGCCATGGGTAAAAACGGTACTGACACCGCGCGTGAAGCCGCCGGAATTGTTTTAATGGACGACAACTTTATTTCAATAGTAAAAGGTATCAGGCAAGGTCGAAAAATATATGCAAACATAAAAAAAGCCATGCACTATGTACTTTCTATCCATTTCCCAATCGCGGGGATGGCTTTGTTACCAACACTTTTTGGCATGCCTACATTTTTTTATCCTCTACACATATTATTTTTAGAGTTTGTGATTGACCCTACCGCTACTATTGTTTTTGAAACAGAAAAAAGTGAGGTGGGTATAATGAGCAAACCCCCGCGCCCGATAAACGAACACGTTTTCAACAAAAAAGATATTAGGATTAGTATTTTTGAGGGGTTGTCCGTATTTGTGGCGGTTATGGTTTCGTACAAACTAGCCCTTAACACCGGCACAGAAACTACCGCGCGTGCTCTTGGGTTTTTTACACTTTTACTGTCTAACATTTTATTGGTGCTCGTGAATCGCTCCGAAAAAGACTCCATTATAAAAACGTTGGCAAAACCGAATATCGCCATGTGGACAGTTTTTTGTACGGCGATCGGTGTTTTTGTTTTTATTGTTAACACTCCGGCGTTGGCTAGTTTGTTCTCGTTTTCGCCTGTAAGTATTGTGCAAATGTTTTATGCCGCCGTTATCGGCGTTTTGGCGATTTTGTGGGTGGATGTGGTGAAGGTGAGGGGGTAACTCCCGGGTTACGCAGTAGTGCAGCCATCGCCCCTATAGGTTGACTAAATCCCGTATTCCTATATAATTTGCCGGTCGTACTCAACAATAAAAAATATCAAAGAAACTAAAGGAGACAATCTGCACCATGAAAAAATATCTGGTATTTGCTGTAATAGCGATGTCCCTAATTTTTGGGACCAGACCGGTAGGCGCACAAGACCCGTATCCCCAGTTTATTCCGGGGACTACGATCGCTGACGGCGCTGGCATCTTAACCCAGGACGACGTTGCTAAACTCACCGTCTCCATGGAAGATCTGAAGGCCAAGTTCTTAGCCCAAACGCCCCTTCCCATCACCGTAACCCCGGTGGTTCTTACTGTAAGCGACCGCATGGGAATTGCCAACGATGAGAAATACTGTAATGGCTTCTTTGAAGCACGCGGATTAAGAAAATCTACTGGCAACCCGCCTCAAATGCAAACCGACCTGGGCGTAATTGCTATCGTGGTTGACATGCAAAACCGCTACGTTACTTTCTGCGCGGGATCCACATGGGACCACATCACTGCAGGCGCACCAAACAGCATCGCCGACCAACTCACTGAAAAGTTCATCATGCCAAACATGGGCGATGGCGGGCAGAAGGGCGCGGCCATGGGTGTGTGGTTTCAGGAAGCGGGAAAGGAGCTGGATTTGTTCCTCAATCCGCCCCCGACGCCTACACCACAGCCAGCTCAACCTCCGATTACCTATCAAGAGACCACACAGGTAAACACCGAGGGCCTGGGCAAAGGAATTGCCAAAGCAATCGGTTTGATCGTTTTGGTAGCGGCTCTATCAACGTTGCTCTATGTTGGCTTCGCAATTGTGTTGCCGGCATACCGACGTACTTCAAATTTGCTTGCTATGATCAACGATCAGCGTGGTCAGCAAGTCACGAAAAACGTTGATCTACTGAGCGCCTTCCCCTCAAAGCCTGAAGAAAGCATCTTCATGGCCGATATCATGTTGGTCATGGGAACTGAAAAACCTGGTGAAGCAGAGAAGCTGGTTAAGAAATTCCTCGCATTGCGCGATGAGATTCTCAGCATCACGGACGCCTCCGGCGCGTTAAAACGTGTCAAGATCGGCATCTTCACCGAAGTTGCAAAACTTCAGCAGCTGCTCAAACAGTACGGGATGCTGGATGAACGACGCGGTCAGGTGACTGCCGGCAAAACGGAGCTTGAAAAAGTTTCCGAGAAATGCCGCATTGCAGCAAGCGAAGCCCCCAAAGCTGTCGCCGAAGCTGTGAGCAATCTGGCCGCCGCCCACAAAGGCTATCAAGGAGGATGACATGAGTAACAATCCATCTCCCTTCACTTGGCCGACCTGGGAAAAAGCTACCGCTGGGTTGGAAAGCATCCTCCGTGACGCGAAGAAAGCGCTAGCCGAAGGTCGTTTCCTTGCAGCGCAAGAACACGCTGAACGGTTCAACCAGCAGTTCGTCGCTTTTAGCGAGGCACGCTCGTTGATCGATCTTGTGATCAAGCGCCTGCTCGCTACCGAAAAGGATCTGGAATCTGTGTGCTCCAAGCACCCTCAACTTCCGGCTCCTACAGAAGTCACCGCCGCTGTACGCGTTCTGATTGATCAAGCGCTTACCGAACTGGCCGACTTTGACCACGGTGATTTTTACGACGATGCGAGGCTCACTGCAACCAATGCCAACGAACAGCTCGACCTGGCCATCAAGGCTGTGGACGAACTGATCAAGGCCTTGGACGACCACGAAGCAAAATCAAAGTCGTTGAGCTTGATCGCCAAACGCGGTTACACCAGCATCGTGGACGACACCCTCGGCAACATCGAACAGCTGCGCACCCGCGCCGTCAGTGCCCTCAAAAAAGGCCAGTACGCCGCCGTCTGTCGCAATGCCGATGAAATGATCGCCGAAGCTGCACGCGCCCTCTCCTTAATGGATGTACGCGTTAAACTTCACGACCAAAACGCACAGCGCATAAAGGCAATTTCCGCCGAAGTCTCTGAAGGATACAAAAACCTGAAGGCCGCTCTAGCCCACCTGGGAATCTTGAAAAAGGGTTACCACAAGGACAACTTCGCGGCTGTGGCTGAAAATTGCCAACAGGCTCAAAAACTTCTGGATACTCTGTTTGATAGTCCGGAAGATCCTAACGACTTCTACAGCAAAGCGCTGAGTCACAACGACCTCGCGGGCAAGCAAAACTTTGATGCTTGTCGCGATTTGTTGGTACGAATGGAAACCGATCTGGCTACCGCTCTGCGTTTGATCGCCGATCTGGAAATTCGCTACGAAGCGGTTTTGGAAGCCGAAAAGAAGCACGATGCCATTATGGCCTCAGCGCTCGCGACTTACCAAAAGGCCATGGAATTCAGGGATGCAAATAACACCGCAATTACCGCGGAGATTGACGCCGTCCTGAAACAAGCGCTCGCTTACGGCAAACAAGCCCGTAAAGCTGATGATGCCGGAGTCTTCTTCGAGGTAGTTTCCCTGTCCCTCAAAATCAAGGAGCTCTCCGAGAGTGCGTTAGCGGATGCCAAAAAGCAGGTTTCGGAAATTGCCGAAGCTTTTGCGCAGGTAAAATCTGCCAAAGCGTCAGCGACTGCTTACTACAACACGGCTGAAGGCGCTATCCAAAGTGCAAGCCGCGTGGTCGTCCAGTCAGACACCACACGTCTGCTTGCGTCTGCACAACGCGCCTTGGCCACAGCTAGCCGTATCGAGGCTACGTGCGCTTCCCTGGAAGACGTCGAGCTTTTGGCCGCTTTGAAAAAGGCTGCGCAGGCATACAGCGAGGCTGATTCTGCCGCGCGAGACGCTGCTAACAGTCTGCGTGAAGATAACCGCAGCTACCAAGCGTTACTCTCCGGCGGACGTTCAGCGATTTCGTCTCTGGAATCGGCGCAACGTGCCGCTCAACGTGTTTGCTCAGACTCACGTGCGGGATCGGCAGGAGACGGTGCTCTGGCAAGTGTCAGCAGCATGATTCCTGACGCTCCGCGTGAAGGTATGAGCCGCTCGGCACTTCAATCGATCGTTGATCAGGCTGAAGCCGCTGAAAGCAAAGCCAACTCGGCTCGGCAATACGCAGAGTCTACGATCGCCGAATACGAGCGTCGCAAACGCGAAGCAGAAGAGCGTGAGCGTCAACGTCGGGCAGAAATTGCTCGACGTGAACGCGAAGCTCGTGAGGCCCGCGAACGTGAAGAGCGCCGGCAAGAAGAAGCCCGCGAAGCTCGACAGCGTGAACAACGCCGAGAAGAAGAGCGCAGACAAGAAAGCATGCGTCCACATAACTTTGGTGGAACATCCTCTGGTAGTAGCCACAACTTTGGTGGAACATCGGTTGGTGGAAGACACGGTTTCTAGAAAACCTGCCAAAACTATGTAGTCGTATAAACATCTAACTAAGGGTAACTTAACACTATTATTGTGTTGGGTTACCCTTTTTTGTTATCCTTACGCGGACTTATAGCAGGTTGACAGGGTATATAGTTTCTGATAAGATTTCGCTCGTCCAAGTTAACATCACAAATAAACCCAAATCAGGATACTTCGGAGCCTGTATTTTAGACTCCGTTTATCACCATTCAGCTGAATAGGAGAAAAGTAAATGGTAATTTCATCTGGCACCCTGTTCCTTTTGATTGCCCTGATCGTCGTCATCGCGCTGTTCCTCTTTGGTCCGTCCGCCATGAAACGCTGGGCCGAAATTCAACGTTCACGCAGCGAACGCCGCGTGGAAGCTGGAGCTACCCCCGCTGACGACCTCGATCTGCTGACGAAGGCAGCCGAGCAAGGCGCGAAAGCAGCTCTGGAAAAAGACGTCATGGCCATCGCCTCCGCCAATAGAGCGATCTCGCTCCACAAGAAGAAAGTGGAAGATATCGCGGGTTGGGACGCTGCCGCGCAAAAGGCTGCAGACACCTACAACCGCCTCGACACGGACACCGTGGACAACAAACTTCAGGCGAAGGAACTGGGCACGGCCACGGATATCGGCGCAAACGCCAGGGCCATGGCCGCGCAGATTCGCGAAGCCATCGCGCTTCCGGACTACATCCAGCGGCTTGAAGATGCCCAACGCACCATCAAGGACGCGGAGAGCTTCATGCGCAGAATTCCTGCCCAAGCACAAGACATGATCATGAAGGGCGAAGGATTCGCCGCGGCAAGCTATCTCAGCGACGCACGCAAGTTCCTTGCGGAAGGCCAAACCGTCTTCGGCAAATCGGAAGCCTCCGACCACCTCAATCGGATGCGCCAAAAGGCTGAGAGCGCCAAGAGCGACGCCGAATCCTGGGAACGGGCTGCGATCAACGCGCCTGCTGACTCCAGCACCGCCATGAGCCAGCTC
>Ga0210044_10008716_pt1 | contig 12557 bp, 9 predicted proteins | sample CryGey13umfilter_2_FD_183959 | JGI IMG/M metagenome (GOLD analysis project Ga0210044, IMG submission 183959) | Groundwater microbial communities from aquifer in Utah, USA - Crystal Geyser 4/9/14 3 um filter (SPAdes) (version 2) | ecosystem: Environmental > Aquatic > Deep subsurface > Groundwater... | reverse complement strand
CAAACAATTGTTAGATAGTATGGATTTAGAAAGAGAGCGTGGAATAACAATAAAGCTTAAGGCAATTCGAATGTTTTATTCAAAAGATGACCAAAAATATGAACTCAATTTAATTGATACTCCAGGACATGTCGATTTCGGCTATGAAGTTTCTAGATCTCTTGTTGCTTGTGAAGGAGCGCTACTTTTGGTTGACGCGACGCAAGGAGTTCAGGCACAAACAATAGTAAATTTAGAAAAAGCAAAAGCTGTCGGTTTAAAAATTATTCCAGTTGTTAATAAAATTGATCTTCCATCTGCGCAGGCCGAATCTGCAGCACTTGAATTGATTGAATTGGGATTTGATGAAAAAGATATTTGCTATACGTCTGGCAAAACTGGCGAAGGAGTTGAGGACCTTTTGGACAAAGTTATCGAAAATATTCCTGCTCCTTCTATATCTAAATTGGAAGTGCCCCGTGCATTAGTTTTTGATTCATATTTCGACGATTACAGAGGAGTAATGATTTTTGTGCGTGTAGTAAGTGGAAATTTTTCAAAGCAAGATACTTTAAAATTTTTTTCGACAAAAGCAGAGTCAAAAATTGTTGAGATGGGATATTTGTCTCCAACAGAAGTTAAAGTAGATTTTCTTAATGCAGGAGAAGTTGGATTTATTGCAACTGGACTAAAGCGTATAGAAGAAGCACGAGTTGGAGATACTGCTAGTATATTGGGGTTTGATCCAGAACCGATTCCTGGATATAAAGTTCCAATTCCAGTTGTATTTTTAAGTTTTTATCCTTCAGATTCTGCGCAATATCTAGATTTAAGAGATGCAATGGAAAAATTAGCATTAAGCGACGCTGCGTTTTCATTTGAACCAGAAAATATTGGGTCAATAGGAAAAGGCTTTAGGTGTGGATTTTTAGGTTTACTTCACGCAGATATTATTCGTGAAAGAATTGAACGAGAGTTTGATATTTCTATAATAACAACCTCTCCTTCTGTAAAATATTTGATCAAGCTTACTTCGGGCGAAGAAATTGAGGTTAAGTCGGCAACCGAATTTCCAGATGTTACAAAAATATTAGAAGTTCTTGAGCCTTGGGCAAATCTTGATATTTATACATTACCCGAACACATGGGTTTGATTATGGATTTATGTAAAACAAGGCGCGCTGAATTTGTTGAATCAATTAACTTGGATTCAAAGAGAATGAAAATAAGCTATAAAATTCCATTAATTGAATTAATTATCGATTTTTATGACAAACTAAAATCAATATCGTCGGGATATGCCTCTATTGATTACGAAATTACTGATTATGCTCCCGCAAAAGTTTCTAAAGTAGATATTTTAATTGCAGGAGATATAATTGCGCCATTTTCACATTTGGTTCAAAGACAAAATGCAGAAGTTGAAGCAAAAAAGGTTGTTTCTAAACTTAAAGAATTAATTCCAAGACAACAATTTAAAGTTACGATTCAAGCCGCAATTGGAGGGAAAATTTTGGTGAGAGAGGACATTTCTCCAGTTCGAAAAGATGTTACGGGATATTTATATGGAGGAGACGTAACAAGAAAAAACAAGTTATTAGACAAACAAAAGAAAGGTAAAAAAAGAATGAAGAGATTTGGAAAAGTAGACATTCCAAATGATGTGTTTTGGAAAATAATGGAAAAATAAAATTAGTTAATTTCGACTACTATTAGCGGATTTCTGCCTGTTTTTTTAACAAGAAATCTGCTGAGTTCATTTTCTATTTTTTTCATTAATGCATCTTTTGGAGTTTCTTTAGAGGCAGAAATCCGGTCTCCGACTAATTTCTGAGCATCGTCTAAAAGTGTTTTTGATTGTTTTACAAATACAAATCCTTTTGTAACAATTTCGATATTATTTTGATTTACAACTACAACAACCATTCCGTGGCTTGCCATTTGTATTCTATCGTTAAGCACTGTTGCTCCAACGTCACCGACTAAATTTCCATCTACGTATACTTGTTTTAGGTTGAGTTTATCTCCAAGCCTCATGGTTCCATTCTCAAATATAACTGTTTGACCATCCAATAGTTGAGCTACATTTCGTTTTTCAAAACCAAGGTCACCTATCAAATTTGCATATGCTCGCATATGTTTTATTGTTCCGCCAATTGGAATAAAATATTTTGGTCTAACAATATTTGCCAAAAGTGTCATGTCTCCTTTGGCTCCGTGTCCCGAAACGTGCAAATCGTCTTGAATTTCAGAATAATAAACGTCAACGCCCTTCATATAAAGTTCGTTAATTAACATATCTACTGCGCCGACTGAATTCGGAATAGGATCTGCCGAGAAAATTACTAATGCATTTTCTGCAAGCGAAATTCCTTTATGTTCGCCAGTTGCTAATCGCCAAAGTCCTGCTGATTTTTGTCCATAGCATCCCGTTATTACATATAAAAGTTTGTTTTGATCATATTTGTGAGAATCTCGTTCGTCGACAATTATATCTTTGGGATCTTTTATGTAGCCCATTTGTTGAGCTATTTCCATTGTGTTTCGAATTGATCTTCCGCTTAATACAACTTTTCTATCAAATTTAGTTGCGGCGTTTATGGCTTGTTGAATTCGAGAAATGTTTGAAGATATTGTTGTAATAAAAACTTGCTTTCCATGTGCCGATTTCAGCGCTTTTTCAAACGTTTCTTGAATTTTGCTTTCTGATTCGGTAAATCCTTCGGACGTAGATCCTAAGCAGTCCGAGAGGAGTGCTAAAACTCCCTCCGGCGGCTCGCCTGCAAGGCGAGCCGCCTTCTGAATATCAAAAGGCTTGTCCATTACAGGTGACCAGTCAAATTTAAAATCTGAGTTGTGAAAAATTCTTCCTTGTGGCGTATCAATTGCAAATCCTAATGTATCTGGAATTGAGTGATTTACTCTAAATGGTGTTAATCGAAATGCTCCAAGTTGAAAAGATTGGTTTGGATCAAATGTTTTTACTTTGTAATCTCCTAAATTTGTATATTCCTCTAACGATTTTTCAATTAATGCTTTAACAAACGGAACTGCATAAACGTCAAATTTATGTTCTTGTAAAAGGTAAGGAATTGACCCTCTATGATCTTCGTGTCCGTGGGTTATTACGATTCCTCTAACTTTATCTCTATTTTCCAATATGTATGAAAAGTCTGGAATTAAAATGTCTACCCCAGGGGTGTCTTGATCGGGAAATCCAATTCCACAGTCCATTACAATAATGTCGTTTCCGCATTCGTAAACGTACATGTTTTTTTGAACTGTTGTAGTTCCGCCGATAGGTATTATTTTTAAGCTTGGCTTGTCCATAATTGTTCTCCTTTCATAATATCAGGTATTTTTAGAAAGTCTTGTATTAGTTGTAGCTTTAAACTAGAACTTCTAAGTCCTGCGGCTGGATGATATATAGGGAATATTATCAAGTTATCAACGAGATATGGTTTTCCGTGTGACATTGATATTGTTGCATTTGGAAGAAAATAATTCATAGAAAATCTTCCTAGCGTGACTACAATTTTGGGTGATATTATTTCGATTTGTTTTGTAAGATATGGTTTGCAAGCAGATATTTCTTCTGGCAAAGGATCTCTATTGTCTGGCGGTCTATGTTTTATTATATTTCCTATCCAAACGTCTTCTCGGTTTAAACCAATTTGCCCCAACATAAAGTCAAGTAACTTTCCAGACCTTCCAACAAATGGAAGTCCATCTCTGTCTTCGTAAAACCCGGGAGCTTCGCCTATAAATACTATTTCTGCATTTGGATTGCCGTGTCCTGGAACTGCCTGTGTTGCTTTTTCGCAAAGGGAGCATTTTGTACAATTAGATATTTGTTTGGCTAGTTTTTCTAATTTTTCTTTATTGTTCATTTATCTTTATTTCGGATAATTTTCGAACGATTTGTATACTCCTTGCCAGTCTGTGTTTTTAATTAAATTTGAATGAAAAGTTTTTCGTAAGTTGTCATATTCTCTTTTTTCTTCATTTTTTAATTTTTCTGCAAGCGCGAGTGAAATTATTCTGCTCTTATTTCCTTTTGGATGTTTTTCTTCTAAAAGTTTAATAAGGTCTTGAGGTACAGAAATATGAATTTTTTTGTATTCTAGTCCGCGGCCTCCAAATATCATTCGATTATAGAGTTCCTCGATATTAATTTTAATCATGCCCTTATTATATCAATTTTCGGAAGTCGATTCTTTAGGCAATACAGTGCAATATAGGCGATTTATTACAAATATTATCTGCACTAATTTCTTTTAAAGGGGAGGGAAAATTTTAATGGATGAAGTATATCAATGAAAAGCCAGAGGAATTGAGGTGCGCTGTTTTTAGTTGGGGCCACTGAGTAGCCACTGGGGTGGCCCCTCAGTGGCCTCATGAAAAAAGCACATGTGCGGAAAAGCTCTCATGTAATATATTTAAATCGAAGATTTAGACGGTTTCTCGTCTCACTGAATAATAAATTTTCTTATACGGGGATGCATCCTTGTTTTATGTTTGTATCGCGTAAGTTGCCTTAATTCTGTTAGAAAAATTTCTTGCCAAAAGGTATTGTGGTAGCGCGACTCGATAAACTTTTTCTGCCTTTTTGACTTGTTCATCGGTTAGACCTGCCTTCCAACCTGGATTTTGTCCATTTAGAAGCCTATGAGCCATGTTTTTAGCTGATTCTTTTTTTACTGTTTCCTCTATTGCACGAGCTATTTCCCCTCTATTTTGACCAGCTACTACTTGAGCTGTGTTGGCTTCTATCGCTTGCGTTAAACCTTCGCAAGCAGCATTTGCGTCGGCATTTGCTTGGATAAAAGATTGATATTCAGTTGGGTTATTGGATGGTCCATAATATAGCAGAGGTCTTCGTCTATTAATCCGAAATAAAAAGAAGCTTCTTCAAATGATTTTTTAAACGTTGGTTCTGTAGGTCCCGTAAGCAGTCCTGTTATTGATGTATTAATTTGTGGCATGTTTTTTCATTCTAGCATTATTTTATTTGAAATAAATATCGATGGAATCTTTTCTTTTTACCCTGTAGAATGTTTTTATGCGAATTAAGCTCGTTAATTTAGATAATTTTAGAAATCACATAAAATCTCAATTTGAATTTTCTGATGACGTTACCATAATTACTGGAAAAAATGGTTCAGGAAAAACAAATATTTTGGAATCGATAGTCCTTTTAACAATTGCCAAATCAACAAGAACTGGATTAGAAAGTGAAATGGTTAATTTAAATTCTAATTATGCACGAGTTGTTGGAAGTGTTGAATCTCAAAGTCAAAAAAATTCTGACGTAACAAAATTAGAAGTTGGACTTCAAAGAAAAGATGAATCAAGGCGAATATTTAAACTTTTTAAGGTCAATTCGTCTACAAGAACAAGCGCAAAATTTATTGGAACTTTAAAGTCTGTATTATTTGCACCCGATGATATACGTCTTGTTGCGGGGTCTCCTTCGCGTCGTCGTGAATATCTTGATAGGTTATTGGTTCAAGTTCGGCCCGATTATAATAGAAATCTTTTAAAATATAATCGAATTCTCAAACATCGAAATAAGTTGCTAGATTCTATAAAAGGCCAGGCTATGCGGGATATTTTTGAAGCTCAGCTTGATATTTGGAATTCTCAACTCTTAGAATCTGGCATTGCAATTCAAAAGGCAAGGTCTGAGTTTTTCTCGTATTCTGCAAGTCATTTAGCGTCTATTTCGCAAGATTTGTATGAAAACGGCTTTACGTTGTCGTTAATGTATAAGAAAAGTGAACTTTCTTCGGATTCGCTTGCACGCGTGAAGAATAAGGAATTAATTTATGGAACAACGCAAATTGGCCCTCATCGAGATGATTATGTTTTTGTTTTAAACGACAAAAATAAATCTTTTGAATTAAAAGGATATGGATCGCGTGGGCAGCAACGAACGGGTGTTTTGTGTGTAAAGATTTTAGAAAATCAATATATAAAAGAGGTTGACAAGGTTAGTCCTGTGCTACTTTTGGACGATATTTTCAGTGAGTTAGACGAGAATTATCGAAAATCTTTGGAAAAAGTTATAAATAATCAACAAACAATAATTACTACTGCGGACATAAATAGCGTGCCCGCAAGCATAAAAGATCGTGCTAAAATTATAAAATTATGAAGGCAAGAGAGATAAGAAAAAAGTTTATAGACTATTTTGTAAAAGTTTTAGCTGATGAAAACGCTGGTCATATTGAAGTGCCTTCGAGCCGTCTTGTTCCCGAACGACATCCTACTCTTTTATTTACAAATTCTGGAATGGTTCAATTTACGCCATATTTTCTTGGTGAAAAAGATGCAGTCGCTGATTTTGGTTCCGCAAGGCTGTGCTCTATTCAAAAATCCTTTAGAACTGGAGATTTAGACATTATTGGAAAAAGCAAATATCATTTAACTTTTTTTGAAATGATGGGAAGTTGGTCAATTGGTGATTACGGAAAGCAAAAAGCTATTGAGTTTGCTTTTGATTTATTAACAAATAAAGAATATGGATTTGGTTTAGACTCTCAAAAATTGATTCCAACTGTTTTTGCAGGAAATGATGATGCTAACTGTGATATTGAAACAATAAATGCATGGAAATCTGTTGGAATTCCAGAGAATAAAATTTCTAAACTTCCTGCTTCTGAAAATTGGTGGGCTCCTGCAGGATTAACTGGCCAAGGGCCTTGTGGTCCATGTACTGAAGTTTTATATGACAGAGGTTCGGAATATGGAGAAAAGGAAGAAGTTCCAGGTTTAACAGATAATCCAAGGTATTTAGAAATTTGGAATGCGGGAGTATTTATTCAATTTGATAGAGATAAAAGCGGAAATCTGAAAAAATTAGAAAAATTAAGCGTTGATACTGGCGCTGGACTCGAAAGGTTTGCTGTTTTAATGCAAGGTGTAGATTCTGTTTATGAAACGGATTTATTTACTGAAATTATTGCAAAAATAAAAAGTCTTGGTGCAAAAATTCATAATTCTGATTCAGAGTCGGCAATAAGAAGGGTTGCTGATCATGTAAGGGGAATTTGTTTTATAGGTTCAGAATCTGTTTTTCCGTCAAATACTGATCAAGGCTATGTTTTAAGAAGACTAATTAGAAATTCCTTAAACGATATTGTTTGGAGGCTTGGAATGGATTCTTCGAAATTAATGGAAATAATTCCAACAGTATTTGATGAATATCTAGAGGCTTATCCAGAACTAGGAGATGTTAATAAAGTTGTGGATATGGTTTCTAAGGAGCACGATTTATGGAAAAAAATTGCAGATAATGCAAGACGCGTAATTAAAAGAAATTATGTAAATAAGGGCGGAAAGTTGGTTGATGCATTTGATGTTTATCAATCTACTGGCGCAACAATTGAATTAACTCGCGATATTGCTTCTGAAACTGGTATTCGAGTGAACCAAGAAAACTATGACGAAAAGTTTAAAATTCATCAAGAAAAGTCTAAATCGGGTGCAGGTCAAAAGTTCAAAGGCGGCTTAGGCGATAATTCTTATGAAACAACGCGTTTTCACACTGCAACTCATATTCTTCATAAAGTTTTGCGAGATGTTCTTGGATCTCACGTACAACAAATGGGAAGTAATATTACGTCAGAAAGATTGCGATTTGATTTTTCTCATCCCGAAAAAGTTACCGATTCACAACTTAGGGAAATTGAAGATATTGTAAATGAAAAAATAAAGGCGAATTTGCCAGTAAATAAAATAATAATGAAAAAAGAAGACGCCGAAAAAACTGGTGCATTACATTTTTTTGGTGAAAAATATGGCGATCAAGTTAGCATTTATTATATCGGAGATAGTGTTGATAACGCTTGGTCAAAAGAATATTGCGGAGGTCCTCACGTTTCTAACACCTCGGAGGTGGAAAGTTTTAAAATCATCAAAGAAGAATCAGTAGGAAAAGGAATAAGAAGAATTAAGGCAACGTTTTGATCTTTTCATAAAATCCCATCATTTTTGCGAAATATCCCGTCATTCCCGCGAAGGCGGGAATCCAAGAAAGCTTTCTCCAAAATATGCTAATATTTATTTGTGAAACTGCCTAAATTTGGAATTAAAAATAGCCCCAAAATTAAAAAAAATAAAAATGACAGTGGATATGTTGTTATAGACTTAACTTCAACTTCGGTTAAAGCATTATCTTTTGTTCCACAATCCGATGAAAAGCTTATGATAAAAGGTGTTTCCGTTGCCGATAGCTACAATGATAAAATGCGTAGAGAGGTCATTGAAAACACAGTAAAAGAGTGTTTAATTCAAAGTAATTCTAATGCAAAAGAAGCCATAGTTGGACTAGGAGGTCCAAATGTTTTTGGATTTATTCTAATTGCAAAAATTAAAAGAGAGGATTCAGAAAAACAGATAACCGAAAAAGAAATGGACGAAATTTATATGAAAATAAAAAATGTTGCAGAAGAACAAGCAGGCAAAAGGTGGAATGCACATTTTGCGAATGAATCAAAGTTTGAGCCCCTAGATCTAGTTGTAACGGCAATATATATTGACGAAAAAGCTGTATCTGAACCCGTTGGCGAAACAGGAGAAGATTTGAAAATTAGCGTATTTAGCTCATATTCTGAAGAAAAATATTACAAATGGGCAATGAATATGCTCGGACAGCTAAAATTCTCATCATTAACAGTTACAACAACAATGTATTCTCAAGTAAAACTTCTTTCCGAAGTTGATAAAAATTTTATATTAGTAGACGTTGGAAAAGATTGTACAGAAGTTTCTGTAATTTTGGGCAAAAACATTATACAGTCAAGGTCATTTGATATGGGGGGCGCTTATTTTTCGGACTATCTTGCAGATAAAACAGGATCGAGTTTCATCGATTCAAACGGAAAAAAAGAGGCCTATTCACTAAATACTCTAAATTCTGATGAATCGGACAAAATAGGAGATTATCTTTATGACGCTGGGAAAAGTTGGTGCACTGCATTTTCCGTAGTCCTTTCAACAATGACTGGCATAAAAAGCTTTCCCCACGTAATATACATTACCGGAGGAGGCGCAAATATGTCTCTTCTCGAAGAATTGTTGTACGAAGATGATTGGCATAAATCAATTCCATTTGCCCAGGAAATTAGTATTAAACACGCTGATTACAACTTGTTAAAAAAACACATCGACGATGAATTAAAAATTTTGTCAGATTTAAGAATGTTTACTCCGGCAAGCCTTGGGTTAATTAAATTAGAATTAGACGAAGCAAATGAATAAAATTACAGTAGATTCAAAACAGAATATGCACATGCTCATTGAACAAATAAAGGATGCAAAAGAGTCTGAATTAATTGTGTTTTTTAAAAAAGATGCGAATTTTTACGAAAATTCTTTAAATTTAAAAATAATCAAAGGAATTGCCGAAGATGTTTCAAAAACAATAACTTTTGAGGCCGAAAATAAAAATCATAAAGATTACATAGATTCAGTTAATGGAGATTATTTTGAATATACCGACGATCAAGTTGATCTGAATTCTGAGCAATCACCCAACTTAAAATTTAAAAAAAGTATTAAGCTATTTAGCTTTTTTTCGAACTTTAGAAAGAAAAATCAAATAATTGATGAGGATTATCTTCCAGAAATTAAATCAAGTAATAATAGTAAGCTATTAAAAATATTAATTTATCCATTGATTGTATTAGGTGTATTACTGGGAATTGGACTTGCTTTATGGTGGTATATCCCCGCGGCAACGGTAAAAATTAATGTAAATTCACAAATATTGGTTAAATTACTCGAAATAAAAGCCTCTGTTGACATTGAGTCCGTTGCCGCGGAAACTCAACAAATTCCAGCTTTTAAAGTTAATGTGTCTGTAACAGATTCTCAAACAATTCCAACAACTGGTAAAAAAGAAACGGGAGAAAAGGCCGAAGGAAAAGTTACACTTTTTAATAAAACAAACGAAAATATTAAAATAAAAAAAGGAACAGTTATCAAATTAATTTCAACAAATGATGAGAGTTGGAAGTACGAAACAACCTCTGAGGTTGATGTTTCGGCACAATCAGAGATTAAAGACGACGCGGGAACAGTTATTGGAACCGAATATGGTAAAAAAGACGTTGAAATATTAGCAATTGCCTATGGAGATAAATATAATCAAAAAGATGGCCAAAATTTCGAAATAAATGGTTTTGATACAGATAAACTAGTTGCCGAAAATACAGACAAAATTGATGGTGGCTCAGCAAAAGAGGTAAATGTAGTTGCACAAACAGACATTGATTCGTTAAAACGTACTTTAAATGAATTTATGCAAACAAAAGTTGCAGAGGCTATGCAGAAAAAAGTTGTTGAAGGACAAACATTTCACGAATCTTCGGTTGATTTTACAGTTGTTTCGGGAGATTATGATAAAAAACTTGACGACGAAGCAGATGAACTCACATTAACAATGGTTATGGGTGGATCTGGGCTTGCGTACTCGCAAGCCGATTTAGATGCACTTATTTCTGAATTAATAAAAACAATTGTTCCTGCAGAATATGATATTGACGAAGATAAGCCAGATTATGAGGTTGCAGCAACAAAATCTAAAACCGATGAAAATGTTATTGATTTGCAAGTTAAATTGCGAAGTTATATAACTCCAAAACTCAATGAATCAAAAATAAAAAATGATTTAACTGGGATGAAAATTGACGAGGCTCAAGATTATCTCAATTCATTAAATAATATAAAAGGATTTGAGATAATCTTGAGCCCGAAATTACCTCCTATAATTCAAACATTACCCCATCAAAAGAGCAATATTAAGATAGAAATAACTAAGGATTAACATGAGTAGAATATTAGGAATTGACTATGGAACTAAAAATATTGGCTTAGCACTTTGTGTGTCGGAGCTATCAATTCCTCATTCGGTTATAGATTATCGGCCAAATCATCCTCTTGAGGCCGAGTCAATTTCTCGCATTTCAAAAATTATTGAAGAAGAAAACATAGATATTGTTGTGTTTGGACTTCCATTGTTAAACGGTAAAGAGACTAAATCTTCAAAACAAGTTAAAAGATATAGCGAACTATTAAGAAAGCGCGTTCCTGACAACGTAGTTTTTGAATATATTGATGAGTTTAAAACGTCAAAATTGTCATTAAAAAAGTCTATACTGGCTGGAATTTCACGAAAAGGAAGAAAGAATGATCATGCAATTGCCGCCTGCGAAATCATCAACAGACGCGAACATTATAAATAGGTTTTTGCCCAATCTAAAAGTTTAATTGTGTCACCAAATCTGTCGGTTGATCCTAATATAACAATCATAATTTCTTGACCTTTGTTTTCGTACAAATAAATCAAACATTCCCCAGCGTCGTCTGTAGTTCCAGTTTTTATGCCCACAGTTCCAGGAATTGTAAATAACAATTCATTTGTATTTGTAATTTTATAAATTTTTGAAGATCCATTTAGCGGTCTTAAATTTGCATCGTCTGCACCAACAATTTTTCGAAAGATACCAGATGCTAAAGCATATTTTGTTAACTTTTCTAAATCATTAACTGTTGAAAATTGATGTTTTTCTGAGTCAAAGCCAATTTCATTTTCAAACCGTGTTTTTTGCATTCCGAGTTCATTGGCTTTTCGATTCATTTTTTCAATAAATTCGGTTTCATCATAAATACTTGCGATAGAACATGCTGCATCGGCGCCAGATTTAACTAAAAGCGCATATAACATGTCTTGGAGAGTAAAAACTTCGTTTGCAGAAAATCCAACGCTACTCCCGTTAATATTTACACATTTTGAAGGAACAACAACGGGTTCGTCTAAACTATATTCCTCAAGCGCAATAATTGCAGTCATTATTTTAGTAACCGACGCAGGAGGAAGAGGCAAATCAGCATTTTTTGTATATAAATGCGACGGATTTTTCATGTCAAAAACGCCGTAGGCATTTGCAGAAATCTCTGGAGGAAGATTTTTATACGTTATGGATTCTGTGTTTTCTGATGAAATTCCAAGTACTTCTTCTTTTGTTTCTTCCACTTTAGGATTATTTTCTTGAATATTTGAGTTGGAAAGTAAATTCGCAACATTGTCGAGTTTTGGGGAAATTAAAATTCCCGAAAGAAAAGCAAAAAATATTGCCATTACAGTAATAACGGCGGATTGATGAATAGTTTTCTTTGTTTTTTTTGTAACTATGGCGGGTAATTCTTCGGCTTCGACCTTAATTATTTCTTCTTTTTCTTTTTCTGCAAATCTTCCGATTGTTGGTTTTACTAATTTTGCCCAATCTACAGTTTTCATCCTCATGCTGATTTTATGATCTCCTGCGTTAAATTCAATTTCTTTATTGTCCAAAAGTCCATCTTCAACGTAAACTTTTACTTTTGTTTGAAAAAGGTTGCCAAATGGGGCTACCGCTCCAGGTTCCACTCCACTTATTCTTTTTACTTCATCAGAAGAGACCAATTTAAGAGTTTCATAGTCGTAGGCAGATTTGAATTTTTCTCTGTCAACGCGTTTATTTCCCTGTATTACGATTTGAATATAGGATTGTTTAATTTTGCCAGCTTTTTTA
>Ga0210044_10008715_pt1 | contig 12559 bp, 10 predicted proteins | sample CryGey13umfilter_2_FD_183959 | JGI IMG/M metagenome (GOLD analysis project Ga0210044, IMG submission 183959) | Groundwater microbial communities from aquifer in Utah, USA - Crystal Geyser 4/9/14 3 um filter (SPAdes) (version 2) | ecosystem: Environmental > Aquatic > Deep subsurface >... | reverse complement strand
GGCGCTCGTGTCCACGTCGTCGGCCCTGGGGCGGTCCTGCGCGTCGAGCACGTTGCGCAGCGCCGCGTACTCCGCGTCCTCGGGGCGGCGGCCCATCACGTTCAAGAAGTCCTTGGTGATGAGGTAGCCGCGCGACACCGTGGGGATGTTGCTGGTGTGCTCCATGAAGCTGCCGACCAGCGGGTTCTCGTAGTACTTGCCCTTCACCCAGGTGGCCGTGAAGCGGCTGTGCTCGCGGTAGAGCCGATACTGGAAGGGGAAGTAGTTGTAGCGGTCCGTATGGTTCATCACGAAGATGACGGGCTCGTCGGGCAGCTTCTCGTAGCCTTCGAATTCGATCTCGACGCCGGGGTAGATCTCGTAGGTCGGTCCCAGGATGGTCAACGCCACGGCGATCTGTCCGCGGGGGTGCGCCGAGAGGCGGATTCGCTGCATTCGCGGGATATCGAGCATGGGCGGTGATCGTACGGGAGGCCGCTCAGGTCAAGGGGCCGAGGCGGCCGCGAAGTCCGCCGCGTCTTGCACGCGCACCAGCACCACGGAGACGTTGTCCCGTCCGCCGTTGGCGTTCGCCTCCGCGATCAGGCGGTCCACCATCACGTCGAGGGGCGCGCCCTCGGCCAGGATCTGAGCCGTCGTGTCGTCGGGCACCATCTTCGACAGTCCGTCCGAGCAGAGCATGTAGAGGTCCTCGCCGAAGCACTCCTCGACGTGCAGATCCACGTCGACCTCCGGCTGCACCCCCAGAGCACGGATCAGCTTCTCGGAGTTCTTGCCCGTGAGACCGAGGGACGCCAGCGTGTGGTCCGTCGTCAGCTGCTCGAGCGTGCCGTCGCGCAAGCGGTAGCAGCGGCTGTCGCCCACGTGTCCGAGGTAGACCTGCTTCTTGTTGGGCGAGAAGCGCGCGGCCACGACCGTCGTGCCCATGCCCGCCTTGCTCTGGTCTTCCTGGGCCTTGGCGTAGATGGCGCCGTTGGCGCATTTGATCGTGCGTACCAGCTCGTCGCCACGCCAGGGCAGGCTCTCGTCCTTCACGCCGCCGAAGTGGCGCGTCTCGAAGGCGGCCGTCATCACCTCGGTGCACAGCTCGCTCGCGACCTCGCCCGCCGCGTAGCCGCCCATGCCGTCTGCGATGGCGAAGAGCTCGTCGTTGAAGACCAGGATCGAGTCCTCGTTGTGACTGCGGCGCAGCCCGACGTCGGTGCTGCCGTGGGCGGTCACCAGGATCAGCGCGATGGGAGAGGTCGGCTCCTCACGATCGATGTCGACGTCGATGTCGAGGTCGAGGCTGGTGAGCCCGGTGGCCCCGGCGCCTCGATCCAGAGCCTCCTCCTCGCCCTCCGGCAGTCGAGGCGAGAACTCGCGCTCCGGCGGCTTCGCCTCCGGCGGGACCTGCACGCGCGGCGCGCCCTTGGGGCGTCGGACGAGCAGCCACACGGCCGTCGCAGCCAGGACGAAGGAGAGGCAGACGAGAGCGATTTGCTCCACATGGCGATTCTACCGGGGCCGACTCGAAAAGCGCAGCACGAAGACGAGAATCGGTGAATTCACGAGGCTATTCCGGGTGAACTCAGCAAGGAAGGCGCCCGCGGTCGAGATCGTCGGCCGCCATGCGCTCCGCGACCAGGCTCGCCAGGGCCATGATGGTGATCTGGGGGTTCACGCCCACGGCGGTGGGGAAGAGGCTGGCGTCGGCGACCCAGCAGCCGGGGAGATCCCAGACCGCGCCGCGCAGATCCGTCACCGAGCGCTCCCGGCGGCTGCCCATGCGGGCCGTGCCCATGAGGTGCACGGTGAAGAGCTCCATCGAGCTGCGCTTGCGCTGGGTCTGGCGAATCTTGGGCAGCTCGTCGGCCGAGTCGATGGCGTGCAGGTTGCTGAAGGGCAGGTAGACGCGGCTCGCGCCCATGGAGAAGTGCAGCTCGGCCAGGTGCGCGACGCCGTCGAGGAAGCGCTCGTGGTCCTCGTGGGTGATGTCGTAGCGGGGCACGGGCATGCCGAAGACGCTGCGCTTGATGCGTCCCGGGCGTGAGTCCTCTACCAGCACGCCGGTCAGGGCCATGCGGTCGTAGTCCTGCATCATGTCCCACGCCTCGGCGCCGTGGACGTGGATCTGGGCCGCGAGGGCGCCGGGCGGCACGAAGTTCTCGGCGAAGAGGATGCCGCGATCGCGGAAGCCGCGGACCTGCCCACCCTGGTTTACGCCCTCCCAGCTCTTGAGCGCGAAGGGATAGACCGCGAGCACCTTGGCGTTGGGGTGACAGAGGAAGTTCTGGCCGAGCTGTCCGCTGGGACGCCCGATGTCGTGGCGCAGCAGGAGGTTCGGCGTGTGCACGGCGCCCGCGGCGACCACCACCGCGTCGGCGCGCACGTCCACGCGCTTGTCCTCGCGTCGCGTGCGAGGGTTCACGGCGCGACAGCGCACGCCGCGACAGCGCCCACCTTCGATGAGAAGCTCGTCGGCGCGCAGCATGGTCATGCAGCGCGCGCCGGCGTCGAAGGCCTTGGGCATGTAGCTGACCAGGGTCGAGCGCTTGGCGCCGGTGGGGCAGCCGAGCACGCAGCTGTTGGCGCCCACGCAGCGATCCTGATTGCGGATGTTGTGCAGGTACTCGAAGCCGAGCTTCTGCGCGCCGCGATCCATCACGCGAGAGTCGTTGCCGATGCTGTAGTCGCCCTGGGGCTTGGCGGAGACGTGCTCCTCGACGCGTTCGAAGAACCGCTCGAGGGACGCCGACGAGAGATCGCGCTGGGCCGTCACCTTCTCCCACCTGGCGAGCACGTTCTCGGGCGTGCGCCAGGTCATGCCACCGTTCAAGGTCGTGCTGCCGCCGACGCAGCGGCCCTCGACGTAGGGGATGGGAGGCTTGCCCAGGATCACCGTCGCGCTGGCGTCGCGGTACAGGCGCGGCACGGACTCCTGCACGAAGGCGTTGAAGCTCGAGGTCGGGTGGTAGCCGCCCTCTTCGACGAAGAGCACGTCGTAGCCGGCCTCGGCCAGCTCCTTGCCCACCACCGCGCCACCGGCGCCGGTGCCGATCACGACCACCTCGGCGCGCAGCAGCTCGCCGTCTTCGTAGTCCGCGTATTCCAGGATCTTGCTCATCGGACGGCCTGCTCGAAGGGTTGTTGGGAGATGGCGGTGAGCTCGGGGGGCTCGGCGATGCCGTCCTCGGCCGTGGCTTCGCCTCCGGCCAGGAGCCGCTGACGCAGTTCGATGCGGGAGCGGATGAAGGTCGTCGGGTCGTAGCGCAGCACCTGGTGCACGTCGTCGCGATCGAAGTAGGCCGAGAGCACGAGCCCCTTCGGTCCCAGCATCAAGAGGCGAATCAAGAGCCAGCGGCTGCTGGCGATGCCCGTGAGGATGCGCGACGCGCGCTCGCTGCGGATGCGCGTCAGCGGCAACAGGCCACGCAAGCGCCAGAGCGGCGACCAGTTGAGGAAGTGCAGCAAGAGCACGAAGCCGCGCGCCGAGAGCGGCGGCATGTACTGCATCATCACGCGCACGGTGGTCGCGATCTCCTTCTCCATGCCAGGCGCGTGGGGCGCGGGCGGAGGCGGCACGACCGCGCGCACGATGGCGTCCAGGACGCGCAAGGTCGCGGCGCCCATGGGGCGAGGCTCGGCCATGATGAAGCCGTCGTCGGGATGCCGCGCGAGATCGCCGGGTTCGTCCGCGGCGATGGTCAGACGCCGATGGCGCTTCTCCTCAAGGGTGGGCATGGGCTTCCTCCAGATGGGTGAGCGGTTCGAGCAGAGCTCGGAGCTGAGTGTCGACCTTGGCGTGGAACGTGTGCGCCAGGCTCAGGGCGCCCGCGCGATCCGCCGCCGCGAAACGTTCGAGCAAGCCCGCGGCCAGGGCGGCGAAGCTCGGCTCGAAGAGCAGGATCTCCGGTCGACGCGCCAGCATGTCGTCGAGGGCGAACAGGATCGGGTTGGCGACCCAGCGCACGAGCAAGCTGCCCGTGATGTCGACCAAGGCGTCCATGAACTGCGACTGTGCCTCGATCAGCGACGCGGCGTCACGCTCTCGCTCGGCTTGCTCCGCCTGCTGCACGAGCGGCCTGAGCGCGGCGACGTCCTCCGGCCCGGCTTGGGTCGCGGCGATGCTCACCAGGTACTCGACGATCTCCGCGCGCGGCGCCAGCAGATCGAGGACGACCTGTGCCTTCTCGCGTGTGCTCGCGCCATGCTCGAGGAACGCGCCCAGCAGCTCCAGCGAGCCCGTGCGGCGGAAGTCGCCCACCGTGACCCCGCTGCCCTGACGCGGCGCGATCAGTCGAGTCTGCTCCAGCCGACGCATGGCCTCGCGCAGAGTGCTGCGGTTGGTGCCCATGCTCTGCGCCAGCACGCGCTCCGGCGGCAACATGCTGCCCGCGGGCAGGTCGTCGCTGAGGATGCGCGCCAGCAACGACTCGTAGAGCTGCTCCATGCGTGGGGAGGCGGTCGGGGCCTCGGGTTTGCTGGGGGTGTCCATGGTGGATGAATTGGTCCGACCAATATACCCCTGGAACGAATTGGTACAACCACTTTCTTCCAGCACGTTTCTGCGCGTCGTCCCTAATGACGAAAGTGACCAGGAGCGTCCCTAGGCACGGCGTTCAGGTGACACCGGGGCGAGGCTGTGCTGTGGTTCGGGCCACATGTCGCCCGCGCGTCAGCCCGAGACCGAATCCCCTCACGGGCTCCCGCTACGGCTCCTCATGCTCGCGTGGCTCGGTGCCGTGCTCGGGGAGCAGATCTGGCTGGCCTGGGTCATGGGTTTCGCGCCCACGGAGGAGCTCGCGCAGGCCTTCTTCCTCGGTCTGGCGCCGCTGCCCCTGGCGGCCCTCGGCGTCTCCGCCCTGGTCGAGTCCGTGCACGCGTTTCGCACTCAGGGACCCCGCGTCGAGCGCTCGCCCCTGGAGGTCACGGGGAGGGCGCTCGGGGCCCTGGTCGCCATCGGCCTCTTCCTGCTCGTCTCCTACCTGGTCGATCTGCGCATCGTGCTCGGCCTCTCGCGTCCGTCCTTCGTGGCCGCGGGCCTGGCCCTGGCCAACCTCGTCGTCGGCGTCCTCGCCTACCAGCCCGCGCGTGGCCTCGGGCTGATCTTCACCTCCGGTCTACGGCGCGTCGCCGATGGCCCCGCCGCGCCCTTGCTCGCGCCCATCGTGCCGGTCTGGCGCCTTTGGCTCGGGCTCATGGGGATCGCGCTCGTCCTCGGCGCCTGGGGCGTTCATCGGCAGCGCGAAGTGGTCGAGGCCGTGAACTGGCCGCAGGGCGTGGCCATGCTCGTGGGGCTGGGCGTCTTCGTGGCCGCGGGCTCCCTCCTGCGTCGGCATCGGCGCGCGCGGCTGATCCCGGCCGGCGTGGCGGTCGCGCTCTCCCTGCTCTTGATGCTGGCGCCCGGCGTGTCTCGGGCCCTCTGGCTCGTCGGACCACCCCGAGAGGTGAGCTTCGCTGCTATCGCGGGTCTGGATCTCTTGCGCGCGACGCTCGACTTCGACCACGACGGGCGGCTCGCCTTCGCGGGCGACGGCGACTGCGCGGCCTTCGACGCGCGGCGTCACCCCATGGCGCTCGACATCCCGGGCGATGGCATCGATCAGGACTGCGACGGACGCGACGCGGTGCCGGGGCATGTGGACTTCGCGGACTTCCACACCACGCTCCTGCCCCGAGGCTTCCAGCGTCGGCCGCCCCTCGTGCTGCTGTTGACCATCGACGCCTTCAACCCGCGACGACTGCGCCACGTCGGCGCCAGCCGCGATCCCATGCCGCAGCTCGAGCACTACTTCGACGAGTCCGTGCTCTTCCGCAGCGCCTTCGCCCAGGGGCCCTCCACGCGCCTCTCCTTCCCCGCGCTCTTCACCTCGCGCTGGGACAGCGAGCTGCCGCGCACGCTCGAGGGGCGTCACCCCTATCCGCTCGAAGACTCCGCCGAGACCCTGGCCGAGCGTCTGAGCGAGGCGGGCTTCCGCACGGCCGCGGTGCTCCCGGATGCGCTTTTCCAACAGCCGCGTTGGCACGGTCTGCTCCAGGGCTTCCAGGAGTCCGAGCTGGCGGCGCCGCTGGCGGGAAGTCATCACGGCGCGACGCAGGTCACCGACGCGGCCTTGCGCGAGCTCCGGCGCGACGACCCGCGGCCGCTCTTCTTGTGGGTGCACTACTTCGACGCCCACCCGCCGCATCAGCATCCGCGCGGCGAGCCCGAGTACGGCGACGAGCCGGTCGATCGCTACGACGCCGAGCTGCACCACGTCGACACAGAGGCCGCGCGCCTGCTGGCCGAGGTGGAGCAGCGCTACGGCGAAGACGCCTGGGTCGTGATCACGGGCGACCACGCCTGCGCCTTCGACGCGCCACGACATACGCGCCACGGCTACGGTTACGATCTCTACGCGAGCGTGCTGCACGTGCCCCTGGTCATGCACGTACCCGGGGTCGAGGCGGGCGAGCTCTCACAGCCGGTGAGCCTGCTCGACGTCACGCCCACGCTCGTCGATCTGCTGGGCCTCGCGCCCGAGGAACACGACGACTTCCGCGGACGCAGCCTGGTGCCGGCGCTGATCCGTCGACCCGCGGGCTCGCCTCCCCACGTCTACTCGCAGTACTTCCTCGAGGAGCGGCTCTGGACCGACGAGGATCCCTTGGTGATGGCCAGCGTGGTGACCGACGATCGGCAGCTGATCCTCGATCGCCGCAGCGGTCGCTACGAGCTCTACGACTGGCGCCACGATCCGCTGGAGCGCCACGACCTCACGGCCCAAGAGACCGACACCACGCGAGAGCTCTCGGACGAGCTGGCCACCTTCGTGCGCGCCGTGCACTCGGCGCCCGAGGCGGCGCTGGAGGACGAGGCAGGCGCTGGCTATCAGGACGCGGGCGCGCCGAGCGCAGCGGACGCCGGCACCGCGCAGACCCAGGCGTCCCCAGGCGCCCACGCCCCAGGGGCTCCCGCGGGCCGCGCCCCGGCGCTGACCTCCCCGAGCGCGCCCAGGCCGAGTGGTCCCGTGCCACCCGCCGCCATGCCGGGTCGAGTACACTGAGCCCCGGGCACGCTCGAATGAGGAGGCGTCTCGCAATGAGAACAGTTAGGGCGACGGTTGGCTGGGCAGGGGCCGTGTTGGCCATCACTGCATTCGCGCTGGCGAGCTGCGGCGGCGGAGGTGGTGGTGGTGGTGGTGTCGACGAGGACGCGGGGGGGGATGCGGGGCGCGACGCCAGCGCCGCGGACGCGAGCGTCCGCGGCGACGCCGGCCTCGATGGCGCCCTGCCGGACTCCGGTCCCGACGGGGGTTCGACGTCCGCACCGACCGCATCGCAGCTGCTCGCGAGATTTGCGCGCTGCACGGGCGACGTGATCAAGGGCGGCTTCGGTCTCGACGGCGCTGGCGACATCGCCATGCGCACCTGCGGCAGCGCCGTGGTCTGGCAGGCCGACATGGACGTCGACTGCGACGGCACGCCGACCTCGCCCTGCGACACGGATCCCACGGGACAGCCCCAGACCAGCATCGTGGACCTCGCGCCCGACGGCGACGTCGACGCCACGGTCCTGCCCTACTTCGTCATCCCCCTCGGCCTCCCCGAGAGCCCCTGGTACGCGGCTCACGGCATCGAGCTCGGTCAGGTGGGCGCGGTCATCTATCACGGCGAGGTGCGCTACGGCATCTTCGCCGACGAGGCCGGCGGCTGGTTCATCGGCGAGGCCTCCTACGCCATGTGCCAGCTCTTCCTCGGCGCTCCGACGGGTGGTGGGGATCCGTGCAGCCCGATCGACGGAGGCATCGATCCGGCCGAGGTCAGCTACGTCACCTTCACGGGCCCGACGGCGCGAGCCACCGGGCGCGACATCTACGAGCACGCGCGTCACGTCGCGATCGGTGAGGTCTCCGCCGCGAGCTGGCTGGCCGAGCCTTAGGTCGCGTCGTCGTCAGCGCGGAAGGTCGCGCGGATCCGCGGCACGAATGCGTCTAGCCGAGCTCGATGTGTTGGCCGACCTCGAGCTCCCCGGGCTCGTCGTGCACGACGTTCACGCCGAAGCGCACCTTGCCGTCGTGCTTTCGGAAGCTGGCGAGGGTGCGCAGGGGTTCCTCGTCGCGACCGCCAGTGAGGGGATCCACGGTCGTGATGGCGCAGCGCTCGCACGGTTTGACCGCGCGCATCGCGACATCTCCGACGGTGAAGGACGTCAGCTCGTCCTCCGCCCAGGCAGGCAGACCCGAGACCACCAGGTTGGGCCGAAAGCGCCGCATGGAGAACTCACGTCCGGCTCGCGCCTCGAGATCCGCGAGGGACGCCTTGCTGGTGAGCAGGAGCGGATAGCCGTCGGCGAAGGAGACGAGGTGGCCTGCGCCGGCGCGCGCCGGGTTCGCCACGCGGGTCGCGTCCTCGGGCAGGCGCACGAGCCGCACGGACCTGTCGAGGGCGCGCCTGAAATAGGCCGAGGCCTCGGGGCACAGGATGGCCGACACCTTGTCCTTCCAGACGCGTACCTCGACCCGCTCCCCGTCGCCGTGGAGCGGGATGTGGATCGCGCCCATCGCGTCGTGGCTGACCATCACGTCGTCGCCGTCGAAGCCGCAATGGAAGAGCGCCATCGCCGGCTCCTCGCGTTGAGTGACGAAGACGCCGGCGTCGTCCACGAGCATGAAGCGTCGATCGTGCGCCAAGCCTCGAGCATCCAGTGATGCGCGCTCGAGGCTCAGGCCACCGCAGCTCTTGATCGGGTAGATATGGAGTGAGGAGAGGTGCACGCCCCACCATACCACCCCTTAGCGAAGCTCGGTTCGAACTTCGCTGTGACGACCGACCGCTGTGACGACCGATCGATGTGACGATCCGTCGTGCGCGATCAGTCGCCGCTTTGAACGAAGAGATCGTTCACGAAGAGCGTCAACAGACGCTCGCGAATGGAAGGCGGCAGAGAGTCGAGCACGGTGTTCACCTCGGCCATCTCGTGCGGCAGGCCCTGCCCGGACACGCCCGCGAGGCCGAGCATCTTCGCCATCACGTCCTCGGTGATGGCCTCGGGCGGCATGGCGCCGAAGAAGCCGCTGACCTGCGCGGCGAGCGCGGGCAGATCGGTCTTCGGGTTGGCGCGCGCGGCGCGAGCGGCGTCGGCCAGCGCGCTGAGGAAGGGCTCCTCGAAGCCATGGTTTCCCGGATCCACCGACAGGTGGATGTTGGCCGGGTAGTCCTCGAAGGAGAGCTGGGGCTGCACGTACCAGCCGCGCTCCCGCATCAGGTCGGCGAGCTGGAAGAGGTTCACGTCGTCCGACACGAAGGAGATCAAGCTCATCTCCGGCTGGGCCAGGAGCCTGAGGCCGTCGATGGCTTCGATGCCCTCGACCAGGGCGTCGGTCGTCTGCTTGATGCGCCGGGTCAGGTCGAGGTAGCCCTCTTCGCCCAGGAAGCGCAGCACGGCCCACGCCGCCGCCAAGGGTCCCCCGCTCTTGCTGCTCTGAATGGTGGTGTTGACGATGGTGTAGCCCGTCCAGTGCGAGGTCGCGAAGAGCTGGTGCTTGCGCAGGTCGCTGTTGCGATAGAGCACGACGGACGCGCCCTTGGGACAGTAGGCGTACTTGTGCAGATCCATCGAGATGCTCGAGACGCCATCGACCGTGAAGTCGAAGTCTGGCACCTCGTGGCCGAGCTTGCGGAAGTAGGGGAGCAAGAAGCCGCCGATGCAGGCGTCCACGTGCATCCACACGCCGCGCTCCTTGGCCAAGGCCGCGAGCTCCACGATCGGATCCACGACGCCGTGGGCGTAGGAGGGTGAGGAGCCGACGATCAGGATGACGTCGTCGTTCATCAGCTCGCGCGCCGCGTCCATGTCGGCCTTGAAGGTCTGCTTGTTCACCGGCAGCGGCAGCACCTCGACGCCCAGGTAGTGGGCCGCCTTGTGGAAGGCCGCGTGGGCCGTCACGGGCAGGAGCATCTTGGGGTTCTTCACCTCGGGGTGCGTGACGCGAGCGTGATCGCGCGCGGACTTCACCGCGAGGATGATGCTCTCCGTGCCACCGCTCGAGAAGTTGCCGACCACGTCCTGGTCACCACGCAGGTGGTTCGCAGCCATGGAGACGATCTCGTTCTCGAAGCGCAAGAGGCTCGGGAAGACCGTGGGATCGAGGGCATTCTCGGTGAGGAACTCGGAGAAGGCGCGCTTGGCGACCTTCTCGACCGCGAGGCCACCGTCGAAGGTGTAGCCGAAGACGCGGCCCTCTCTCCACGGCAGGTCGCCGCTGCGGAAGTCTTGCATGGCGGCGAAGAGGTCGGCCTCGCTCGCACCCTTCTCTGGAATACGCATCGTCATCTTCTTGCTCCTCGCGGCTCTGCCGCGGCTTGTCTTGCGTCCCGCGACGTCGTCATCGACGTCGGCGAGCGCCGTGCTCGATCAGATCGAGGGCCTGCTGGCCCATCTCGGCGAGGTCTGCGCGGGCTCCGCCGGCGAACCACTCCGCCAGGGTCGCGCGGATCGCGCCCATCATCGCTCCGGCCAGGATGCGCGCCTCGCGCTCCTGCTTCGCGCCATGTGCGCCGCGTCCGAGGGCGGCCGCCAGCGCCTCCTCCCAGCGCCGGTCGAGCTTCCGCTCATAGGCCAGGAGCTGGGGCGCGCTCTCGATCAGCTGATGCTGGACCAGCATGTCCTTGGCCTTGCCCATGTACTCGTCCGCCAGCGCGAGCAGCGCGCGGCGGATGCTGTCGAAGGGCTCTTCGTCCGCGCTCGCCTCGCCCAGGATGGCCTCGAAGCGCGTCAGCCGTTCTCCGTCCCAGGGGAAGACGACGGCCTCCTTCTCCGGGAAGTAGCGGAAGAAGGTGCGGCGTGAGACCTGCGCCTCGGCGGCCAGGTCGTCCACCGTCGTGCCGGCGAAGCCGCGCTCCGAGAACAGCACCATGGCCGCGTCGAAGAGCGCCTCGCGTGTGCGCTCCTTCTTGCGGTCCCGTAGGTTCGTGGCCAGCTCCATGGCCGGAACATAACCTGATGGCACTGAGTGTCAATAGGCACCCAGTGCTTTTCGCCAGGCGCTCTCTTTGGCCTCGAAGGCCGGTAGGCTGGGGCGGCCGTTGGGCTCGTCGCCGGTCGAACGCGTGCGGACGCGTCTGCGTCTGCTGGCCCGCGCCGTGAAGCGTCGTAGCGTCCGCGTCCGATGCCAACTCCCCCAGACGATCGTGTCGCGCGCACGCTGCGACTCTCCGTCTACGACGGCGTGGGGTACTCGGTCATGGTCGGAGCCGGCGAGAGCTACTTCGTGCCGTGGGCCATCTTCCTCGGCGCCTCCAATGGGGTGCTGGGGGCGCTGGTGGCGTTCCCCCAGCTGATAGGCTCTCTCTCGCAGTTGGCGACCGAGTGGCTGATCCGCCTCGCCCGCTCTCGTCGGCGCTTGGTGCTGTGGTGCGTGTCGCTTCAGGCGCTGACCTTCGTGCCGATCTTCGGTCTCACGTGGTGTCCCGCCCATTGGCGCTCGGCGGTGCTCGTCACGAGCGTCTGCGCCTACTGGACGTTCCAGCTGGTGGCTGCGCCCGCCTGGAGCTCCTGGCTCGGTGACCTCGTGCCGTCGGCGCATCGCGGGGCGTATTTTGGCCGACGCAGTCGCGTCATGCAGCTCGCGACCTTTGGCAGCATGTTGCTCGCCGGTCTGGCGCTGACGGAGTTTCGCGACCATCGCGCGGCGTGGTGGGGGTTCGCGGCCATCTTTGGCCTGTCTCTGCTGGCGCGGCTCGTCTCGTTCGCGCTCTTGTGGATGCAGCACGAGTCCACCGCCGCGACTGCACCGGACCAGAGCGCCTGGCTCAGCCTTCGCCGCACGTTCGAGAACCCTCCGCGCAGGCGCCTCGTCCTCTACCTGAGCTCCATGAGCTTTGCCGTGTACGTCGCGGCTCCCTACTTCGCGCCCTTCATGCTTCGGACTCGTGGCGGAGGGGGATTGGCGTGGTCCTACGCCACGTTCACTTTGGTGACGGGCATCGCGGTGCTCTCCAAGTTCGTCTTCCTGCCGCTCTGGGGACGCGCCGCCGATCGCTTTGGCGCGCGACGCTGCCTCGTGCTCTCCGGCTGGCTCATCGTCGCCCTGCCCCTGCCCTGGCTCGTGCCCGCCACCTGGCCCAAGGCCCAGCTCGTCGTGCTCTTGCTGGCGCAGGTGTGGTCCGGATTGGCCTGGGCGGGACACGAACTGTGCTCGTTCACGTTTCTGCTGGAGTCCGCACCCGCCGCTGAACGCACTCGCCTGGCAGCCGCCATGAGCATGGCGAACGGCATCATGCTCTTCGCCGGCGCCTCGCTGGGTGCGCTCCTGGTCAAGCTGGCCCCGCTGGGACTCAACCCGTTCCTGTTCGTCTTCTGCGCGTCCTCCGCGCTGCGGCTGCTCGTCGTCGCCATGCAGGTTCGGCAGCTGTCCGAGGTGCGACCCATGGAGCCCATCAGCTATGGCTCGCTGCTCTTTCGCGTGGTCTCCGTGCGCCCGCAGGCGGGCGCCGTCCTACGCTTCTTCCCGCCTCGCCCGCGTCCCCCCACGACCACTCCCTCGGACTCTTCGTCGAGCTGAAGGAGCTAGCGCTGCGTCAGGGTTCGTCGGCC
>Ga0210044_10008711_pt1 | contig 12561 bp, 8 predicted proteins | sample CryGey13umfilter_2_FD_183959 | JGI IMG/M metagenome (GOLD analysis project Ga0210044, IMG submission 183959) | Groundwater microbial communities from aquifer in Utah, USA - Crystal Geyser 4/9/14 3 um filter (SPAdes) (version 2) | ecosystem: Environmental > Aquatic > Deep subsurface > Groundwater... | reverse complement strand
CCGCGCCAATGATCACCATGGATTTGCCATGCGTTTTGTCGGCGTTTTCGGCAAACTGATGTGCTACGGTGATGAGTTGCTCGCGTGGCGTGCCGGTGATGCGCTCTTGCCATGCGGGTGTGTAAGGTGTGTCGTCGTTAAAGTCTCTGGCCGCCATTTCGCCTGGCAGGCCACGTGCCACACCGTAGTTGGCCACTTGCAGGTCAAACACGGTGGCCACCAGGGCCTCGCGCTGGTCACCTGCTTTACCGAGTGAAATGCGTTGCACCGGCACGGTTCGCACCAGCACGTTATTGGCTGCGTCGCCCGTGGCGTTGTTGGGGAAGTGTTCGCTGACGATGCCACCAAAGTAGGGGAAGCCGACCTTGGCCGTCTCAGCGCTGGCCTGCTCACCTTCCATCACAGTGAGTTTGAGCTTGACCTCGGTGCCATGGCGCGCTTCCTTGGCTTCCAGGTTCCACTGGCCCTGGTCGGCGCGGCCATCTGCGCCCCAGCGGAAGCCAATGGCGCCGTTGGGCAGCACCACTTTGCCGCTCATGTCCAGCGCCACGGTTTTCCACTCGGGGTTGTTGGCAGCGCCGAGCTTGCCATTGAAGTCAGAGGCGCGCACATAGCGGTCGGGCACCATCACGGTTTCGCCGCTGGGCAGCACCTTTTCTTTCAGCATCACCAGCATCGGCATGTCGGTGTAACGGCGCACGTAGTTGTCAAAGTACGCGCTGCGCTCACCTTTTTCCGGGAAGTAAAAGTCTTTCAGAATGACGTGGCCCATGGCCATGGCCACCGCAGCGTCAGTGCCTTGCTTGGGTTTCATCCAGATGTCGGACAGCTTGGCGACTTCAGAATAGTCGGGCGTGACCGCGACTGTCTTGGTGCCTTTGTAGCGCACTTCGGTGAAGAAGTGGGCGTCGGGCGTGCGCGTTTGCGGCACGTTCGAACCCCAGGCAATGATGTATGACGAGTTGTACCAGTCGGCCGACTCGGGCACGTCGGTCTGCTCACCCCAGATTTGCGGGCTGGCCGGGGGCAGGTCGCAATACCAGTCGTAAAAACTGATTGGCACGCCGCCAATCAAGCCCAGGTAGCGGCTGCCGGCGGCATACGACACCATCGACATGGCAGGGATCGGCGAGAAGCCGATGATGCGGTCGGGCCCGTATTGCTTGATAGTGAAGACGTTGGCTGCAGCCACCATCTCGTTGACCTCGTCCCAGCTGGAGCGCACAAAGCCGCCCATGCCGCGTTGGGTTTGGTAGCTTTTGCGCTTGGCATCATCCAGGGCGACAGAGGCCCAGGCTTCGACAGGTGCCATATTCAAGCGCGCTTCGCGCCAGAGCTTGAGCAGGCCACCGCGCACCATCGGGTACTTGACGCGGTTGGCGCTGTACAAATACCAGCTGTAGCTGGCACCACGGGCGCAGCCACGGGGCTCATGGTTGGGCATGTCCCAGCGGGTGCGCGGGTAGTCGGTTTGCTGGGTTTCCCAGGTGACGATGCCGCCCTTGACGTAAATCTTCCAGCTGCAAGAGCCGGTGCAGTTCACACCGTGGGTGGATCGCACAATTTTGTCGTGCGCCCAGCGGTCGCGGTAGGCAGCTTCCCAGGTGCGGTCTTCACCAGTGGTGATGCCGTGTTCACCCGAGAAGGGTTCTTTGGGTTGCGAGAAGTAAGTGAGTCGATCAAGAAAGTGGCTCATGCGGGTCCTCTGGAGGTGGTCAAAAGTATTCAGCCAAATAAGGCTCTAGCGCTTGTCCAATATGCGTAAACAGCTATTAATAAAATAGCTTGTTGGTGAATCCTGAACGCTTTTGGAGCTTGGCAAGAATGTAGGTTTTGACTGCGCTGGGCGCTATCCCTCTGTCGTACAGGCGAGCAAGGTATATGGAACTATGGCGCGTGCCTGTGGCGTAGTTCGGTCGAACTATTGACCTTTGCAAAAATCATTGCATATGCTGCCGTCATCGCGAAAAGTCATCGCATCGGTTCAAACCCGGCGCGGCGACTGGGCCATGCGCATGCGGTTTTGGGGTGTGAACACGCGCGAAACGGAAGGTGCTGGACGCTTGGCGACTGTCGGCGCGCGCCTCACACCCCCAAGCCCGGTCGCATGTCCCAATCACCACGCCTGAACGCTGGAGTGGAAAACCCTTGACCCCAAGCCGATCAGTTGGTGGCGCACCTTATCAAAACTTGACTGCCCATCAATTTGCCTTGTCTGCCGACCCGCAACTCCACCGAATCAGTCGGGCGATGCGCTTTGCGGAGGTAAAGAAGGAGCCCGCGCAGCGGGCGGGTGACACGTAGCAAAGCGCATCGCCCGGCTGATTCATCAATTACCGCCATGCGCGCATCGGCCGAACATCTCCTCCTCGCCACGTTGACCCGCATCCGGCGCAGGACGCATCATTTGCTTATTATTCTTTTTCTATTCATAATGATGAAAACCCATTGTTTTTGTTTAATAAATATTTTTATTTAAGTATTCTAAAATCTGCTGTCATGAGCCCCAATGAAACCCGTCTGATCAGCTACCTGCAGCAACACGGGGCCAGCCCTGCGGCTGAGCTGCAGGCGGCATTGCGCGTGAGTCAACCCACCGTTTCCAGGCTGCTGGCAGGGCTGTCCAGACAGGTGCTGACCTTGGGCAAAGGGCGCGCTTGCCGTTATGCGCTGGCCCAGACCATCGGCCCGCTGGCGGCGCAGCAAACGATCTGGCGCGTGGACGTGCGAGGGCAGCGCGAGACACTTGGGCTGATGAGTTTTTTGGCGCGGTCACAGGTACACATCACCGCCGACGGCCTAAACCTGCTCTTTGAGCCGACGCCCCAAGCCGAGCTGCCCTGGTTTTTGGCCCCGCTGCGCGCGCAGGGTTTTCTGGGTCGGCTCAACGCGCGCCGCCTGGCTGCCATGGGGCTGCCTGGCGAGCTGGAACGCTGGGACACCCAAAGTATCTTGCTGGCCGCGCTGCACACGCCCGATGCACCCGGCAGCCTGGTGCTGGGCGATGTGAGTCTGGATACCACCCCTGCCACGCTGCCCGTGCTGCCCGACGCCAACTGCGGCGATGCGCTTGACGCGCTGAGTCAGGATATTGCACGCAGCCTGCCCGCGGGGTCGTCTGCGGGCGGCGAACAGCCCAAGTTGTTGGCGCAAACCACCGCGGGGCAATCGCTGCTGGTGAAGTTTTCACCCCCGCTGGGCACCCCTTTCGGCGATCGCTGGAGCGATTTGCTGCACGCCGAGGCATTGGCCAGCCAGGTGCTGCAGCGCCACGGCTTGGCGGCGGCGCCCTCTGTTGCCCTCTCCACCCGCGAGCGCACCTATTTGCTGAGCACGCGCTTTGACCGCATTGGCCCGGCCGGGCGAACGCACGTGGTGGCGCTGGGTGCGGTGCACAGCGCCTTTGTACCGGGCAATTACGTCAACTGGGCGGGCAGCTGCGAGGCGCTGGCGCGCCAAGGCAGGCTCGCTGCGCAAGACGCTCAACACGCCGCCTTCTTGTTGCAGTTTGGTCGCCTGATTGGCAACACCGACATGCACTCGGGCAACCTCAGCGTCAAGGTGCAGGGGCACACCCTGGCGGAGATCGCGCGCGGGCAATTTGAGCTGGCACCTTGCTACGACATGCTGCCCATGCGCTTCAAGCCCGATCCGCAGATTGGTTTGAACGACTACGCGCCTTTCACGCCCGATGCTGCGCTGGCCAGCGACGCGGTGCGCCGCGCCGCCGCCGACTACTGGTATGGTCTGGCGCAACTGCCTGCAGTAAGCACTGCGCTGCGTGCGCTGGCAGGCGTGATGGCGGCGACGGTTTCAGCATAAAAACAGCTGGTAGCGCTTACAGAATAAGCGCAGTCAGCTATTATTTTTGAAACTTTGGTCAGATACCACTTACGGGTTCTTGATCTCGGACCCGGCGCGCAGGTAAAACCACCAGTTCAACACCAGGCACAGCGCGTAAAAGATGGCAAAACCGTACATGGCAGTTTGTGGCGTACCGGCCTTGATCTGCTGGCCAATCACCACAGGTGCGATGAAGGCGCCATAGGCTGCCACGGCAGAAGTCCAGCCCAGTACCGGGCCGGCTTGCTGGCGGTCAAAAATCACGCCCACGGTGCGGAAGGTGGAGCCGTTGCCAATGCCACTGGCGGCAAACAGCAGCACAAACATCCACATGAAGGTCGAAAAATACTGCTCAGGCGCGGCCGAACCATAGGCCTGCATCATCACGTAACCCGTACCCGCCGAGGCCACCACCATGATGGCCGAGATGATTTGCGTGACGATGGAGCCACCCACCTTGTCAGCAATCCAGCCGCCCACCGGGCGAATCAGCGCGCCAACAAACGGGCCAATCCAGGCGTAGGTGAGGGCCGACGGTGCGTTGGGGTTTTTCAGCGTGTGCTGCATCACACCCGCAGCATCAGGCACGTGGCTGATGCCAAAAATGACCGAGATGGACAGCGGCAACGCCATCGAAAAACCAATGAACGAGCCGAAGGTCACCAAATACAACGCGGTCAAAGACCAGGTGTGTTTGTTCTTGAAAATCTCGAACTGTTTGGCAATATTGCCCTTCATTTCACCAAAGGCGGCCAGCTTCATGGCCAGCACCATTGACACGATGATCAGCGGCAAAGCGACCCACATGTTGAGCAGCCCCAAGCCCGACGGTGCTGGCAGATACAGGTACAGACCAACCACGCCAATCACGCAGGTGATACCCCACAGGTACAAAATTTTGCCCAAGGCTGCTGCGGTGCCGCCGTAGTTGGGCGACAGCGGCAGCAGGTTGTTCATACCAAACCAGGCGGCCAGCACCATTGGCAACAACAGCGCGGCCCAGACAAAGCCGGCGTTCTGGATAAAGGTGGGCGTGCCCGCCAAAATTTTGCCCATGATCCAGCCACTGTCTTTGGCCAGCACCATCGAGCCACCGGCCATGGAGCCAAACAAACCAACCGTCATCACCAGGGGAATGAGCACCTGCATGGTGGTCACGCCAAAGTTGCCCAAGCCCGCGTTCAGCCCGAGCGCCGTGCCTTGCTGGCGCTTGGGGAAAAAGCCGGTGATGTTGGACATGGAGCAGGCAAAGTTGCCGCCACCAATGCCGCTCAGAAACGCGCAGGCCTGGAACACCCACAGTGGCGTGGTTTTGTCTTGCAGGGCGACGCCGGTCCAGATGGCCGGAATCATCAACAGCGCCGAGGTCAAAAAGATGGTGTTGCGCCCGCCGGATAAGCGAATAAAGAACGAGGCCGGGATACGAAAGGTGGCGCCCATCAGCCCCGAGATGGCCGTCAAGGTGAACATGTCCGCCGGTTTGAACGGAAAGCCCAGGTTGAGCATCTGCACGGTGATGATGCCCCACATCAGCCAGACGGCAAAGGCCACCAGCAGGTTGGGTATGGAAATCCACAGGTTGCGGTTGGCAATGGCGCGGCCCTTGCTCTCCCAGAAGTCGTTGTCCTCGGGGCGCCAGTCAACGATGTCGGCTTTAGAGTAAGTTTTTTGACTCATGGGAATCCTCGGTTTAAATGGTTTTCAGGCGTTGGTTACGTCTGCAATGGGCTGGTTCATGTATTCCTTGGTGCGTACCTCTGTCCAATACATCCAGATCAGCGACACCCAAACCACGCCGTACATCAGCATGAAGGCGCTGGAGCGGATACCGGTCAGGTCCATCAACGCGCCAAACATGATGGGCAACAGAAAGCCACCCATGCCACCGGCCAGGCCGACGATGCCGCTGATGGCACCAATGTTGTGTGGATAGTCGTCGCTGATGTACTTGAACACGCTGGCCTTGCCAAAACCCCAGGCCACACCCAGGGTAAACATCAGCAGGGTGAAGCCATACACATTCAGGCCGACGTGAAAGGTTTGCGGGCCGTTGACGGTGGTGACGGTCAAGTCAGTTTGCGGGTAGCTCAGCAGAAACAGGCAAATCCAGCTCACCCACAGCACCCACCAGGTCATCGAATGTGCGCCGTATTTGTCCGACAGCCAGCCACCGAGTGCGCGCAGCACACCACCGGGCAATGAGAAACACGCAGCCAGCAAGGCGGCGGTGCGGATGTCCAGGCCAAACTCACCCACGTAGTACTGCACCATCCACAACGACAACGCCACATAGCCACCAAACACAATGCTGTAGTACTGGCAGTATTTGAAAACGGTGGGGTCTTTCAGCGCCTTGAGCTGCGCCATGAATGGCACTTGTTTGGCCGCGTGGTGCGCCGGGTCGCTGTGCGTGAACAGCCAGAACATGACCACTGTGCCGAGCATGATCAGCGCATAAACCTTGGGCACCATGGTCCAGCCAAAGCCAACCACGATGGCCGGCGCAACAAACTTGTTCAACGCGGCGCCAGCGTTGCCCATGCCAAAGATGCCCATGGCAAAGCCTTGCTGCTTTTTGGGGAACCAGCGCGCCACATACGGCGTGCCCACCGAAAACGAGCCACCCGCCAGCCCGACAAACAGGCCAATCACCAGGTAATGCCAATAGGCGGTGGCGTAGGTCATCAACCAAATGGGAATCACCGTGCAGGCCATCAGCACCGCCAGCACAATGCGCCCACCAAACTTGTCGGTCCAGATGCCCAGCGGAACGCGGATAAGCGACCCGGTGAGCACCGGCATGGCCATCAGCAAGCCCGCTTGCGTTGAGTTGAGGTCCAGTGCCTTTTTGATCGGAATGCCAATCACCGCAAACATCATCCACACCATGAAACACACGGTGAACGCAAACGTACTGGCAATCAGCACCGATAACGCCTGTCCTTTTTTCGTCATGTCACGCACTCCTGTCTTGTTTGGCGTGACTGTAGGGTGGCGTCCGGGTTTAGGGTATCCCTCTGTGGAACGGGTTGGCCTGATCAATAGAACTAGGCCGCACACGGCAGGCATAGTTCCAAAGAACGATGCGGGTTGAGTGTCTCTGGCCGAGACATCACTATAAGATTCATATACAATGCATTTTTAAATTCTGGAGACAAACCATGACTATCTGCGCTACCGGCCATGTCACTTCCGAGGCGATCTACCCCTTTGATGCACGTGGTGTTGCCAAGCGCTTTCGCCATGCCGCCATCTTTGGTGCGCTTGACGCGCTGCAACCGGGCGAGACCATGCGCTTTTGCAACGACCACGACCCGATCCCGTTGTTGCATCAATTGAACGCACGCTATGGCGATGCGGTCACCATCGACTACGTGCAGCGTGAACCGGGTGCCATCGCGATTGATTTTGTTTGCCACTGAGTTCGCCTGCAATAAAACAGGAGCCTTGACATGACTTTTGTTGTAACCGAATCGTGCATCCGCTGCAAGTACACCGACTGTGTCGATGTCTGCCCGGTGGATGCGTTTCGCGAAGGTGCCAACTTTTTGGTCATCGACCCCGACGACTGCATTGATTGTGCTGTCTGCGTGCCGGAGTGCCCGGTCAATGCCATCTACGCCGAAGAGGACGTGCCCGCCGATCAGCAGGACTTCATCAAGATCAATGCCGAACTGTCACCGCAGTGGCGGCCCATCACGCGCACCAAGCCGGCATTGCCTGATGCCGACACGTGGGCCAAGGTGCAGGACAAACGCGCCGAGCTTAAGCGCTGATCTTCTTTTTGACTGGGACGTTTGTGGCGATTTGGACGCATGGCTCGTGCTTGGCCCCAGACAACTGCTGATCGCCCCACGCCAGCCAATCATCGCCAAACAATTCTGACGGGTGGGGTGAACGTTCGTTGGAACAAGCCATGGCTTCGGTCGCGCAGAATTGATCACAGCCCCAGCAAATGCGCTCGGGGTTGGCGGGGTGAATGGGAAATTTCTTGGCCATGGCAAATCGTACTGGCAAGGTTAACGCGGAACGACAAACGTTGACTTTTCTTCAACTTCGACCTTTTCACCATCGCGCGTGCTTTTAATCTTGAACTCGATCGCGCTGGCTTTACCGCGATAGGCCTGTGCGTCATGCGCTGACAACAACAGCCGCACCGTCAGCGAGCCAATGCCCGTGGCTGGTACGGTCACCTGTGGTGCAGTCACCAGTTGCAACCCGGGCAAACCTTCGACGCGGGTGATGTACGTTAGGTCATGTTCGGTGCTGTTCATGATTTTCAGTCGGTAGATATTTTCAATGTCGCCGTTGCCCACTTCGCGCGCCATGGTACCGCGGTCGCGGATGACGTCCACCGCAAAGCCTTTACGCGTGGACAAGCCACCCACAAACACCGTGCTCGCCACCAGGAGCAGCACGCTGTAGACCCAGACGCGCGGTCGCCAAACCCGTTTAACCATTTGCTGGCGTGTCAATTTCTCCGCGATGCCTTTTCCAGACGAGTAGCGAATCAAGCCTTTGGGGTAGTTCATTTTTTCCATGACCTGATCACACACGTCGATGCAAGCAGCGCAGGCAATGCACTCGTTCTGGAGCCCGTTGCGTATGTCGATGCCGGTAGGACAAACCTGCACACACAGCGTGCAATCAATGCAGTCCCCCAGTCCCAGCGCCTTGGGGTCGGCCGTGCGCGCACGAGAGCCTCTGGCTTCACCGCGCTGGGTGTCGTAGGCAATGACCATGGAATCCATGTCTGTCAGGGCACCTTGAATCCGTGCATAGGGACACATCTGCTTGCAAATTTGTTCGCGTAAGTAGCCCGCATTGCCATACGTGGCCAAACCATAAAACAGCACCCAGAACCATTCCCACGCCGAAAACGACAGCGTGGTCAGCTCGTCAACCAGCTCATGGATCGGCGTGAAGTAGCCAACAAAGGTGAAGCCGGTGCACAGGCCAAATCCAATCCACAGCAGCTGCTTGGCACTTTTACGCGCAACTTTTTCGGCGCGCCAGGGAGCCGCGTCCAGGCGCATGCGCTTGAGACGGTCGCCTTCGGTGATGCGCTCCATCCACAGATAAAGCTCGGTGTACACCGTCTGCGGGCAAGCGTAGCCACACCACAGACGACCAGCCACAGCGGTAAAGAAAAACAGCATCAACGCGGCCAGCACCATCAACACAGCCAGAAAGATCAGGTCCTGCGGATGCAGTACCAGACCAAAAATATAGAAACGGCTGTCGTCCAGGTGAAACAGCACCGCTTGCCGACCATTCCACTGCAGCCAGGGGACACCAAAGAAAACCAGTTGGGTCACCCAGACCATGATCCAGCGCAAGCGCGCAAACAGGCCGGTCACGGCCCGTGGGTAAACCTTGATCTGCCCGTCAAATACCGCCAGGACATCGTCTGCACCAGAATCCACCGAATGACCGGACACCGGCTGGATTGGAATGATCTTGGAAGCGCGTGTTTTTTTCATGCCATTGCGACCAGGCTTTAAAGATGAATGTAGTATGATTATTATTCAAATTCGATAATAATCACGCTGTGTGCATCTTTTAATTTGCTTTTACTCGACCGACTCTTATGCGCCTGACTCAATGGACCGACTACACCTTGCGTGTCTTGATGTACTGCGCTGCCACTCTGGAGCGCGGCGAGCCCGTCACTATTACCGAGATTGCTGAGAGCCATGGCATCTCTCGCAGCCATCTGACCAAGATCGTGCAGGAACTCGCCGCGCGCGGCTGGCTGGAAACCACGCGTGGACGCGGCGGCGGTATGCGCTTGTCGGTACCTGCTCAAGAGATTTGCCTGGGTGACGTGGTGCGTGCTACCGAAACCGACTTTGCGATGGTTGAATGTTTTGACGTAGCGCAAAACCAATGCCGCCTGAGCCAGCACTGCCGTCTGAAAAGCGTGCTCAACGAAGCCACACAAAGTTATCTGGCGGTGCTTGACGGCATCACGTTGGCCGATCTGGTGGCACCTATCACCAGCGCTGTGCGGCCACCCAAATCGCGGCGTGTACCCCTCGTTCCAGGCTTGCCAGCGTAGCGGGCTTTGCTTTTACAGCAAACCTTGTTCGGTGGCAATCACCGCCGCATGGACGCGTCCGCTGACACCGAGTTTGCGCAAAATGTGCTGCACATGAATCTTGACGGTGGTTTCGGCAATGCCGTGCTCGCGCGCAATCTCCTTGTTGCTGGCCCCACGCACGATACCGCGCAGGATGTCACGCTCACGCGGTGACAAGCTGGCGACGGCCGACGCGGCACTGTTAGGCACACCGCTGGATTCGGGCGTGGCAGCCGCCTGACCCAATGCCGGCGCCCCTACCGGTGCTGCGCTTGCAGCACCCCGGTAGGCCGCCACCAGTTTGCCCATCATCTCGGGGGCAATCACGCTGTCGCCCTCCATGGCGCGGGCAATCATCGCCGTCAACGCGTCACCCTCCATGGTTTTAAGCAAATAGCCGCTTGCACCGCCGCGCAGTGCGGCGGCCAGGTCACGCTCGTCTTCGCTGACGGTCAACATCAGAATGACGGCGTTGGGTGCGGCTTCGCGCAGCGACGGCAGGGCATCGACACCGTTGACACCGGGCAGATGGTTATCGAGCAAGATCAGGTCGGGCTGCAGCTCCTGCGCCTTGCGCAGCGCTTGCCCGGCGTCAGCGGCATCGGCCACCACCTGCAATGCGGCATCGCGGCTCAGCAACGCGATCAGACCACGGCGAAACAGCGTGTGGTCGTCAACCACCAGAATACGGGTGGGTCTGTGCGCTGTGGCGGGCGCTGTAGAGACAGAAGAGGTCATGGTTTCAAACTCGCGTCTTGGGAAGAAAATGGCTGGGAAAGCAATGCAGCAGGCAACACCAGCACCACCGAAGAACCTTGCCCGGGCGTGGAAATCACCTCTAACACGGCACCAATGCGCTCGGCGCGTTCGCTCATGATGCGCAGACCCACGTGGGTCTGGTCCAGCGCATCGCCGCCGTGTGCAAAACCGATGCCGTCGTCGCGCACTTCAAAACACCAGTTGGGCTGCTGCTGCACGTCCAGCCACACCTGCGACGCATGAGCGTGCTTGCGCACATTGGACAGCGCTTCCTGAACGATATGCAAGACCTGGATTTGCAGGTCAGGCGGCAGCGGCAGGCCGTGCCCTGCCAGGTTCAAATGCGTCTTGATGCCGCTTTGGTGCTCAAACTTTTGCAACGTGGTGATCAAGGCGGGCTCAATGTCTTCGGCGTTTGCGCGTGTTCTGAAGTGCAGTAGCAGTTCCCGCACGTCGCCATAGCTTTCACGCACGCCGGTGTCGATCTCGTCGACGATTTTGGCCACCTCGTCGGGGTCACAGGTTTTGATTGCGTCGCGCATCAGCTGCACCTGGATTTTCAGAAACGCCAGCGACTGGGCGATGGAGTCGTGCAGCTCCCGCGCCAGCAGCATGCGTTCCTGCGACACAGCCGCCTCTTTTTCAAGCGCATTGAGGCGCAGATTTTCCATGCCACTGGCCAGGTGCTGCCCCAGCGCCTCAAGCAAAGACTGCTCTGATTCCGAGAGCATCACCCGGGCATGAAAAAACAAGTCCACTTCACCCATCGGTTTGTCGTGCAGCCGCACGGGGATAGTGACCACCGTCTCAAAACCTGCGCGTGTGCAGTGCTGCGGTGCGCTGCTGGCCATATCGCGGATGGGAATCACCCGAAGCGTCGACTCGGCAGTGCTGGCGCCGCAATGGCAGTCGCCGGTGTAGATGCACTGCTCGGCATCGACCATATCGGCGGGCAAACCATGGGCTGCCAGCATCACATGGCGCTGGTTGTCCTGGTTGGACCAGCGCAGCGCCACGCCATCGGCACGCGCCGTGCGCGCCAGGCTTTGGGTGAACTGCTGCGCCAGTGCGTCCAGCGTCGGTGCATTGGCTACCAGGGCGGAGACTTCATACAAACTCTTCAACCGCTCGGTTTTGTCTTGCAGCTGCGCGGTTTTCTCAGCCACCTTGGCTTCCAGGTTTTTGTACATCGACTGCAAATGCTCGGCCATGCCGTTAAAACCGTCAGCGAGCGTGCCAAACTCGTCACTGCTGGTGCGTTCCACCCGCGCATCGAAGTCGCCAGTCTGGATTTTTTCTATGGCTTGCTTGAGCTGACCCACCGGCTCCAGCACAAACAGATAGCCGGTATAGAGCAGGATCGCCGCCGCCAGTACCACCAGCGCCAGCATGCTCATTTGCAGCAGGTGCAACAAGGCCGTCCAACGGGCAATGTGCGCCTCAATGCTGCCGACAAACGCATCAATGTTGCCGGCAAAGGCAATCGTGTCAGCGCGCAAATCGCGGTAAGACGCAGGTGGCGTGTTGATCCAGCGCGCCTGGTAGCGCAACCAGTCCTCCTCCACCTTGGCAAAGCGCTGGTGCACGCCATCGTCCCAGGGCACAAACAGGGGGCGATCGGGGTCGCCGTGCTTGAGCGTGGCCAGGCTTTGGTCAAACTCACTGATCTGGTCTGGCAGCGGGTCGGTTTGCTGGGTGCCGATGGAAAGCGCCATGCGGTACGACTGCATGCGCATGCGCCCGGCCTCATTCACCGCCGCGGCACCGCCATCAAGTTGCCACGACACCCACAGCGTAGCCGCAGTGGCCAAGAGCACCAACAGTAAAAAGGGCACGCCCACCAGCATCAGCTTGGTGCCCAGATTCCAGTGCCTGTT
>Ga0210044_10008703_pt1 | contig 12566 bp, 9 predicted proteins | sample CryGey13umfilter_2_FD_183959 | JGI IMG/M metagenome (GOLD analysis project Ga0210044, IMG submission 183959) | Groundwater microbial communities from aquifer in Utah, USA - Crystal Geyser 4/9/14 3 um filter (SPAdes) (version 2) | ecosystem: Environmental > Aquatic > Deep subsurface > Groundwater... | reverse complement strand
CTCAAAGGGCTTGAAAAGCTTGCGCATCATCAAGAAATTGTAGAATGGATGGAAAAAGAAAATATTACTCAACAACAAATTGATGAATTTATGAAACAAATAAAAGGAGAAAGTCCGTAGTTGTCAGTACCATTTAGATTATCTGCTATGGCTTGTGGCTGTGCCGAACCTGCTGCTTGTAGTTGTATAGCTTCTTGTTCTTCTGGACTTATAGCTATTCCGATTTCCTCCAAAACAGTAAGATATAATCTATTCTGAATACTATTCAGATGAGAAGATTTATCATTAATAACAAATCCTGCACTAGTTGTGGTTTTTGCTTCTGGATTGGCTACCAAAACCTGCCCCCAAACTTGGCATTCATCACCATAAAATTGATACTCTCCATAGACCATCAAGTCGGCATTAAGGCGAGTAGCAAGCTGTGTCATATAACTGACATTGCAATACTGTGCAGGGTTTAGTTGTTCATCTCTAATTATTCTCTTTACAAGAATAGGAGAAATAGGTATTATTTTGTCATCATCAAGTTGTTGATAAACACGCATAGCCACCGAAGTAAAGGCCTGATGTTCTAGTTTGTAAGGGTTGTTTGTTCCCATCATACAAAACGGCAATACGGCTACACGTAAAGGAAGACGAGGTTCATTTTTTCTCAATTCAATCGCAATCACTTCTCCCTTTTTTCTTTGTTCACTTGTAATAGTAATTACGTCTTTTTTCTCTTTGGTGGCAAAAGGCAAATGAAAACCGTGTTTTACTACTTTCAACTGAATGGTTGCATCTTCTGCAATCCCAGAGGCAGGAATGGTAAAGCTACCCGACTTATCCGTAATATTTAAAGGCAAGTTGATATTTAAGACGATTATTTTTACGCCTTGTAACGTATTATTATTTTCATCTCTAACCACTCCTTTTACCGAACTTAATGTAGTTCCGTCAAGTTGTGCAAAGGCTTGTATCAGAAAAACAAATAAAAAAAAATTAGTAAGTAATATTGATTTTTTCATTTCCATAATAAAGTAATGTAGTATTTTTAATTTTGATATCTGTATTTGGAATAAGTAAGTTTTGAGGAATGGCGACTTTTCCTTTTTCGTTTGTTTTGAAAGTCTGGTTTGCTATTTCTAATTCGCAATGAGAACAAGGAGCTAAATCTTCTACAAAAGTGAGTGTCTTTGTTTGGATTTTAGGTTTTGATGAAACCGTTACTTGATTTGTATTTGTTGATTTTCCATTTGACGTTTCAACAACATCTGAAACAACTGGCTTTTGTCCTTTTGATAAGTAAAATTTCAAATCTGTTAAATCTACTTTGTCTTTTTCGATGGTAAGAACAGTATCAATATAAAACTGAGCATAAATCAAAGTAAAATCTAGTTTTGGTTTTAAGTCATTTTGATTTATTTCCATTTCAAAAACACCAAAAGTATTTGTTTTATCATCTCTTTGTGCTTGTTGAAGTTTTACAGTAACGTCTTCTTGTGTTTTATTTTCAATATAAACTGTTCCTTTTATTTTTGAAACTCCAGTACAATCAGTAGTTACGATGTCGGCAGGATTCCAAAAATAAAACACAATGCCTAAAGCCAAACCACCTGCTGCTGTCAGCCACGAAGTGCGTATTTCTAAGAATCCAGTCATAAAACCACCTAAAAAGCTACCTCCAAGCGTAAACAAAATACGAAGTGCAATATATTGAATAGGTTTAGGACAAGGAAATACAAATAACGCAAGGAAAAGTGCGAGCAAAATAAAACCTACACCAGAAGCAAATAATGTAGTTTGTGAAATTTTCTTTTCAGATGTCGATTTAGGTTGTTTTTCCCTCATATTATTTTGTTTATCTTGTTTATCTTCGTAATTAGTAGAAGATAGATTACGAATTTCATTTAATCGTTTTTCAATTTCCTTAATTTGTTTTTTTAGGGCAAATTTTTGAGAAGAATCATAAGCAAGAGCCAAATCTCTTCGAAAATCGCTCAATTTCTCCACTAATATTTTTTCTTCTTCACTCATAATTTTTACAGTATTACTTTTCAAAACGTTAAGATATAAAAAAAACAAATATATTTATTTTCGTGTGTTCAAATTTATTAAAACTAAATGCTGTGTTTTAAAAATTTCGCCTTATTTTTCTACCGTCGTTGAGACTTCGCCGTCAACGAGAATTGCTTCTCAAAAACCTCAACGACAGCTTTAGCCTCGTTGACGGTGGACTAAACAAAACATTTATTTCTTCAAAATCTCCTTTCCCACTTCACAAGAAAGACACTTTTTAAGATTGCAATATTGACTGTATAATTCTAACAAAGACTGTGATTGGGCAGCCGTTTTTATTTTAAAATTAGAGTTTTGAGTTTTTTCTAAGGGTTTGTAAAGGCTTATGACATTATTTTTCTCTGCTTTTAGTTCATTGAGCCATTTTTTGGACAAATTATCCTCTTTTTGTCTGTACAGACTATGCGCTACCCGAATAGGAATGACTACATTAATAATCAAATTTTGCTGTGCATCTTTTCCTAAAGTAGAATTTTCTTTGATTTGTCCGTCTTTATCTTTTGTATTTAATTTTCCAAAATTGTAATGCGTTTTCCAGTAGGTAGGAAGTTCTGTTTTGAAAAACTCATAAAATTCTTTCAAATTTTTCGCATTCAGAATGACAGAAAACAAATGATTTTGCTGTGATACAAGTCCGATAACTTGCGCTATTCTGACCGTCGGAAAATTAGAAGGTCTTAGTCGTAAAAATTTCCATTGAGCTAGATTTACTTCCTTGTCTTGTAGAGAATATTTATGCGATAAAAAACGAAATTCCTTTTGCAAATTTTCAAAATATTGCTTTTCCTTTATTAATTCCTGTTCTAACTTTTCATTTTCTTTGTCTTTTTCTAAACCTTTGCTTTGTTTTTCATAGTTATTTCTAAAATCTAATTCCCAGTCCCTATTTCCGTTCATAAGAAACCCTGCCATTCCATAAAAAAGAGTTTCTATTTGAAAGATTTGATTAGAATGTTTTTTTATGATTTTAAATGGTAATTCTTTTGCTAATTGTAGAAAAGGCGCATTATTCTTTTTAAATCCAAAATGTTCTAACAGAATTTGATAGCTTGTTTCTTCCCAATCATAGCTATTTCGTTCTAAGAGTGAAAGTACGTGTTGAGATTTACGAATTAGTCGCTCATCAAGCGTTCGGTTCATCATTTTTTCAAAGGAAGAAATTAGATTTATACTTTCCTTATTTTCAGTTTCTCCATTCCAATAACCTTGACAAGGAATTTTGTGTTCATTTCTCAAAAACTCTTGATAAGTCAGCCACAAACGCTCATCAATACGATTTTCTAGCACCAAAACAGGAACTTTCGAACCGTTTTTTCTAAAAACTTCCTTTGGATTTTTCCATACAACGTGCAAAATTACATTTTCATAGGCTTCATTTGTAGCATGATGATGACTTTCCCAGTTGAAACCATAAGTATCAATTTCGATTGTTCCCTGCCATTTTGTTTTATTAATTTTTAAAATAGAATCTTCAAAATCTGCTCCTGCATCGTGATTGTGCGTTCCTGCTGTTATAATTTCTAATTTATTTCCTTCTTCTGTCAATAAATTATTCTTATCAAAATACTGAAATTTCCATATATAATGCAAAAATTGCTCGTTCATAGTTTCTTCTGTTAGGAGTTAATTGTGAAATTGAATAGGATTTGATAGTTTTTAGCGTTGTATATATATCGCAGGTTTTTCAGCCTTTGTAAAAGAAAAGTCAATTTATATAAAATTTGTCTTTTCAGAATAGTAGTTGGTAGCCAAAAAGTTAAATTTTGTAGAATAAACCTAAAATCAAACACTAGATTTGAACAAATTGCATACTTTTTGGCTAATTTGTACGATAAAAGCACTTAGGAATTTTAAAATTTCACTAAAATAAGATGATAAATATAGTAATAGATAAAATAAGTAGATACAAAAATACATATATAATTAAATTATTTTCTAAGGAATTACAGTTAGGTAATCCTAAAAATAGCCGTTTGTTGTATCAAATTGGTTGTCTTTTTTTCTTGTCTTTTTGTTTTTTAACTCCTTCGTATGGACAGCGAGATAAGGATAAAAATAAACTAAGTTTAGAAGAATTTCGCCCTATCAACAAATCAGGTGCAGTTTATTGTCCTCAAATTACCTTTCTAAATATTGAAAGTTATCGTTATTATTACGATCCTCGTCAGCTTAAAGAAATAAGAAGATTACAACAAGAAAACAACCTTCCAGAACTCAAAAAAGCACTTGATACTTATATTCGTTATTTTGGAATAGATAATTTCAAGAAGGATTTAGAGTTGATTTGGATGTACGCACAAGCAGCCGAAAAAACTGGAAATCAACCTTTAGCATTAGAGTTATATAGATTGTTATTAAAACATCATAGAGGCTCATCTGTAAAAAGTCAGTTAGCCTTTGATTCGTTAGCTTCTCCTTCTGAAAAACCTAAGTATGTTCCATTGAAATATTATTATGAATTGATTGATAAATGGCAATTAGTTGATACGCTTCGTCCACCTGACCAAATGGGAACAAGTATGGGAGAGGAAATAAACTCACCTTATGAAGAATACGGTTTGGCTATTGGACAGACAGATTCTATTATTTATTTTACTTCAAAGAGACTTTTAATGGATACGGTAAATGACCCTGTTCGTAAATATTTACCTGCTGATAAATATGATGAAAATATTTACAAATCGGTTCGTTTGGGAGAGTTTGGCTGGGATTATCCAATGCCAATGAAGGAATTTAATACTCGGTATAATGAAGGTTCGCCTTGTATTAGTAGAGATGGAAAATATATGGCTTTTTCTCGTTGCGATACGCCTGACGGTTTTGGAGATTGTGATTTATATATTGCTAAATGGAACGCAAAAAATGAAGAATGGGGAGATGTTCAGAACTTTGGAGTATCTGTCAATTCTACTACGTGGGATTCTCATCCTAGTTTTTCGGTTACAGGTGATACGCTTTTCTTTGCTTCGGATAGAAAAACAGGTTTTGGAGGAACAGATATTTATTTTACAGTTAGACAGGGAAGAAAACGTTGGTCGGTAGCTCAAAATATAGGTCCTATTATTAATACACAAGCTAATGAGTTGAGTCCATTTTTGCACCCTAGCGATAATATTTTGTATTTTAGTTCGAATGGTCATTTATTTAATTTTGGCAGTTATGACATTTTCAAATCCTATAAAACAAGTCGTGATACGTGGTGTGAACCAAAAAATTTAGGTCCTTTTGTCAATACAAAAAGTAGTGAATATTATTTTACCATCGATGCTGCTGCACGTCTTTTGTATTATGCACGAGCCGAAAAAGAGGTTCGTTTGATGCGAAATGAGCCAGTAGTTCAAGATCCTTATACCAATTCGGATTTGTATTCTTTTCCTTTGCCTATGGAAGCACAGCCCAAAGCAATTGTTCGTTTTTCGGGAAAAGTAACAGAAAAACAGACAGGAGAAGTTTTTGGTGGTGTGGTTGTGGTTTATGATATTGCTGATAAAATTCCGATTGCTCCCAAATACATTGATGAAGAAGGAAATTTTGAATTTGAATTAATTGATAAAAAGAAATATTTATTAATTGTAAGTGGAGAGAATTTCTTTCGTTTGGAGGAGTTATTTGAAGTAAATGGCGATACGTACCGAGAAGTAGAAGTACAGGGCGTTCGACAAAAAGTAGCTTCTGCGCCAGCTACACAAATAGAAACCATACAATTTAAGTCTATTGAATTTGCACCCAACAGCACAGGAATTTTACCAAAAATGGAAAATGACTTACATTTGATTATTGATTTTTTGGTAGAACATCCAGATTTTAATTTAGATATTTACGGTCATACTGATAGTGATGGCAATCAAGAAAACAACAAAGAACTTTCATTCAAGAGAGCTGAATCTATCCGAAATTATATTTTATCGTATGGAAGGTTAGAAGCTGACCGAATAAAATCGTTTGGTTTTGGTTCTGAAAAGCCTTTAGTTTTTCCAGAAATTACAGAAGAAGACAAGCGTGTCAATCGTAGAGTAGAATTCAGATTATTCAAAAAAGATATGATGCTTGCCAACCCAAATAAAGAAAATGAGGAAAAGCTAGAAAATCAAAATCAACAAAATATCGAAGAAGAAATTAAGGACAATGAAAATGGAGATTGGTAAATAAATTTAGAATAAATACAGAATGTAATTCAATAAATTTGAACAAAAATTATGTCAATACCACAAGGAAAAGTAAGCGTAGAAGAATATGAACGGTATCAAGAAATTTCAGATGACCGTTTAGAGTTTCTTAATGGAACTATTGTCGCAATGGCAGGCACACCACTTGAACACGAAATGATAGTGATGCGATTAGTTCGTAAAATAAGTGAGTGTTTGGAGAAAAAAGGTTGTACACTTGTTACAGGAAACATGAGAATGCACTCGCCAAAATGTGATAAGGCATTTTTATACCCAGATATTCATATTTATTGTGGAGAAGTAAAAACACAAAAGCTCAAACATGGTGCTTATGCTTTAATAGAACCTACTTTGATAATTAAAGTTCTTTCTGATGGAACTAGAAATTATGATAAGGGAGATAAATTTGAATGTTATCGCAAAATAAAATCACTCAAAAGTTATATTATGATAGAAAGTGATACAAAAGAAAGAGAAGTTGCTGTATATGTTCGAAGTATAGAAAATGAAAAAAATTTACAGAAAAAGTTTTAGGTCTTGAAGATATATTGGATATTTTAGGTTGTCAAATTAGGGTAAACGCACGAAAAAAAAATTGTACTCGTTTAAAGCAAATCAAGCTAGTTTTTAACTTTGTAAATTGAATTTACTCTGATAATTAAAGTCTGTTTAAACACACTGAAAGCAGTATAAAAAGTTTCGTGCGTTTACCCTATTGTCAAATTGAAATAAAGGATATTTATGAAGTAAATAATTATCTTATTGAATAAAGAGAATTATTCTTTAAATTTGTAAGATTTATTTTCTTTTCTGTCCTTCAAAAAAACTACTTATGATAAAAACTATTCTAGAAGCCGAATCGGGTTATCAATGGATAGACGTAATCAGTCCTAGCGATAAAGATTTAAGAGAGCTTATTCGTCAGTATAAAATGCCCACTGCTGCCGTCAAAGACTGTATGGCTGCTTTTCACATGCCCAAAGTGGAGCTTATAAATGATTGGACGTATTTTATTGTACGTTATTACGACCTTTATTGTGAAGACGATGCAGATACAATTCAAGAAATTACGAATAAAGTAGCCATTTTTGTAAGTAAAGATTATATTCTTACTATTCACAGAACAGGACAGCCTACGCTCGCACAACTTGCCAACGAGTGGCGCAATGGTTCACATACTCGTTATGAAAATAGCGAACACTTTACCTACAAACTTTTGGATATGCTGCTCAAAACGTATGATTTGGGAATGAACCAAGCCAGTGAGCGTTTAGATGCGTATGAAAAAGAAGTTTTTCAAGAAATGAAAGATGGTTCTATTTTCGAAAGATTGTACCAACTCAAAAGACGGGGTTCGGTTTTTAAAAGAATGCTTTATCTGACAAAAGAACTCATTCAGAGTTATATGAAATACTCTAAAGATTATCCATTAGCCCATCATAATATTGAATTTTCAGACTCTCTTTATTATAGAGTGGACGAGTTACACGAAAATGCAAATAATTTAATAAATCTTCGTCTTTCTTTGGCTTCCCACCGAACCAATGAAATTATGGGAATTCTGACTATTTTTTCTGTTTTTTTTCTTCCTCTTACTTTTATTGTAGGGGTTTATGGAATGAATTTTAAAAAAATTCCAGAATTAGAAGCTGAAAATGGCTATGTCATTGTTTGGGTAGTAATGATATCAATTGTAATAGGGATTTATTTTTGGTTTAAGAAAAAAGGATGGATTTAAAACCAATTTAGAGTTTAGAAGGTAGAATTTAGAAGTAATACAACGTTTTTTTAAGCCTCATTGACGGCGAGGTCTCAACGACGGTTGATTTTCCTTATTTTTGAACCGTAAACGAAGTAACGAAGTATTGCCGTCGTTGAGGAACAAAACTAAAATTTCACTAAATTTTCGTCTTATTAAATTGATGCAAAACGGCTGCAAAATCAGCAATCAAAGCAGGTTCTTCTTCCAAACGAGTGCCTACGACTACCACATCAGCACCAGCAGCAAAAGCCATGTGTAAGGCTTCAGGTGTTCTGATTCCTCCTCCAATAATTAAAGGAATATTTATGCTTTGTTTTACTGTTCGAATCATTCTTGGAGAAATTGGTTTTGCTGCGCCACTTCCACCATCTAAATAGGCAAGACGCATTCCCAAATATTCTCCTGCCAAAGCTGTATTGGCTGCAACTTCTGCCTTTTCATAAGGAATTGGTAAAGTCTGACTGACATAAGAAACTGTTGTCAAGTTATCACACAAAACAAGCATATAAGCAGTCGGAATAACTTCTAAATCCATTCTGCGAAGGCGTGGAGCTGCTGCAACGTGTTGTCCAATCAAATATTCTGGATTTCGTCCCGAAATAAGAGAGAGCAAAAACAAACTATCAGCTTCAGACGCAAGATGAAAATAATGACCAGGGAACAAAACTACAGGCAGTTTTGCGTGAGATTTTATCAACTTTATTGTTTGAGAAACTTCGCCTTCTGTCAAAAGACTTCCTCCTACCATAAAAAAAGAAATTCCATAGTGGGCAGCTTGTGCAGCCAAAAGAGCCGTTTTTTTGGAGTCTATACGGTCAGGGTCTATCAAAACAGCCAACATTTTTTGACCTTTGAGAGCAGCTTCTAAAATTTGAGGATATACATTCATTCAGTTACCAGTTATCAGTTATCAGTAGTTAGTTACCAGTTAAATTCAAATTACCAATTTTGAGTAATTACTAACCAGTTATTTTTTATATTCATTTCAAAAATCATTCACTCTTTGTAAAATTACCTTTTAAATTAAATTCTAATTAAATACCGTAATTTTTAATTCATAATTCGTAATTGAATTATGAATGTTGTAAGTTTATACAAAAATACATATTCATAACCGACTTCACAATAAATATGAAATTTAGCTTCAATAAAACAAAAGTAATTGCAACTGTAGGCCCAGCCTCCTCTACTCGTGAACAGATTTTAGAACTCATGGTAGCAGGAGTAGATGTGTTTCGTCTCAATTTTTCACATGGTACTTACGATGACCACAAAAAAGTATTAGATATAATAAGAGAACTCAATCACAAATTTGAGTTTAATGTTTGTATTCTTCAAGATTTACAAGGTCCTAAAATCCGTGTTGGTGATATTGAAGGAGGACAAATAGAACTCATAAAAGGAGAAAAAATAAGAATTACGACCGATAAAGGAGTTATCGGAACAAAAGAGCGCATTAGTTGTGCTTATGAAGATTTTGTTAGAGATGTAAAAATCGGAGAACCTATTCTGATGGACGATGGAAAATTAGAACTTGTTGTTGCTGATAAAGACCAAAACGATGTGATTGCAAAAGTAATTGTAGGAGGAATTTTGAAACCAAGAAAAGGAATAAACCTTCCCAACACTCAAATTTCTGCACCTTCAATGACAGAAAAAGACCTAAAAGATGTCATGTTTGGAATTGAAAATGAAGTCGAATGGGTGGCTCTTTCTTTTGTAAGAAATGCTAGTGATATGATTCGTTTGAAAGAAATTATCACAAAACATGACAGTAAAATGAGAACAGTTGCTAAAATAGAACGTCCAGAAGCTGTAGCAAATATTGATAGTATTATCGAAGAAGCAGGTGCGCTAATGGTTGCTCGTGGAGATTTGGGAGTAGAAATAAATGCCGAAGAAGTGCCTGTCGTTCAGAAACGTATTGTCAAAAAATGTAATGAAGCTGCAAAACCTGTTATTATTGCTACTCAGATGATGGAATCGATGATAGAAAATCCTCGTCCGACTCGTGCAGAAACAAACGATGTAGCCAACGCAGTCATGGACGGAGCTGATGCCTTGATGCTGAGTGGAGAAACAGCAGTTGGAAAATATCCAGTTGAGGTAATCAAAAGTATGGTAAAAACTATTAGTTCGATTGAAGTAAATGTAGAATCCGTTTATCATCAGTATTATCCAATTCCTGTCGAAATGAAAGATTATACAAGTAAAAGTGTAATTACGACAGCATGTAGATTAGCTCAAAATGTTCACGCAAAAGCTCTTATTTCGATGACACAGTCGGGTTATACAGCTTTTCAACTTGCTAGTCATCGTCCGAAAGCAGGTATTTTTATTTTCACATCTAATAGTCATCTACTCACTACACTCAATTTAGTTTGGGGAGTTCGTGGTTATTATTATGATAAATTTGTTTCGACAGACCAAACTTTTAAGGATACCCAAGAAATTTTATTCGAAAAAGGACACATTCAAAAAGGAGATTTATTTGTCAATACTGCCAGTATGCCGATTGATGAAAAACAAAGAACCAATGTTTTGAAACTCAGTAAAATGGAATAAATAAGGACGCATCTCAAAATGTCGTTTTTAGTAAGGAAAGGGCTTGCCTTTTCCCTACAAAAGCGACAATTTGTTATGCACCCATACAAATTGACTAAGCGACATCCGAAAAGCAGCGTAGCTAATTTGTTATGCACCCAATAAATAAAATAATCTAAAATCATTTCACAAAAAAACACTACCTTTGCAGCTAGAAAAGGTGGTGTTTTTTTATAAACAAAAAAAACACTGAAAAGGGAATACGGTCGTCATTTTTTTGATTTATTCCGTAACTGTACCCGCAACTGTGAATTTGGTTTTTAGTAATCCTTCATTTGATTCTAAAAATAATTGCATGCAACTTCTACACTTATAATAATTAGGTATGCAATGCTGGTTTGATTCTTAAAGTTTGTAATTAATTCTAATTTCACACTTCTAAATTCTAAATTGGTTCAATCAGTCAGGAGACCTGCCTTTTCTGTTATTGTACTTTCGGTTCGGGAAAAAACTGAGGTCATTATTTTATTTTATATTTTTATATTTTATGTCTATTCGTAATTCTAATTTACGTCCAAGATTTTGGACACTGTTTTTGTATGTTCTTATTTCTACTTCACTTTTTTCTTCTTGTAACAAGAATGATGAAAATATTCTTGAAGGAGAATATGCACAAGGTCATTTAGTAGTGAATGAGGGGGTTTTTCTTCAAAATAACTCATCTGTTACTCATATTTCTAAAAATAATGCTATAACACAAGAAGTCTTTCAAACTGTTACAGGAAGCATTTTAGGAGATAATCTTCAATCCATTTCTATTTTGGGAGATGAAGCCTATTTAATGGTAAGTAATAGCAACAAAATTGAGGTTGTTAATCGTGGAACTTTCGAAAAAACAACCACTATTACAGGAGATTTTGCAAACCCTCGTTATATGGCAAGTATTGGAAATGATAAGGCTTATGTTAGTACGTGGGGAAATTTTGATGATATTTCTCCAAAAATTTTGGTTTTAGATACCAAAACAGAACAAATTATCACAACCATAGAGGCTCGTGGAGGTGCAGAAAATATCATTTTTGATAACAAAACAAATAAAGCCTTTGTAGCAAATAGTTTTGGTACTACGGTTTCTGTTTATAATACATCTAACAATACCTTACAAACGACGATTGATTTTGCTCCAAATAATCCGAATCAAATGGTAATAGATAAAAATGGTAAACTTTGGATTACAGCTAGAGAAACCGAATTTACTACTTATACTTCTCCAACAGGAAATTTATATAAAATAAATACAGCTACAAATGCTATCGAAACTACAATTCCTTTGAATGCAGGAAGCGAAAATGTAGGTGGGAAATTAGCTCTTAATCCAGCTAAAGACGTTTTGTATTATAATTTTAGTAGTGGGATTTATGAGTTACCAATTACTGCAACAGCTCAAGCAACAACTCCAATTATTTTGAATAATGCCTATGGAATAAGTATAAATCCTAAAAACGGAGATATTTGGGTAGGAATTGCAAATTTTCAAACTTTAGAAGGAAATGAAGTTTTGCAATATGACAGAAATGGAAATATTCAAAATACGTTTGCAACAGGTGTAGCACCGAATCAAGTGATTTTTCTTCCTTAACTTTCAGGAAAATTATTAAACGTTATCACAGTTATTTACAGTATTCATTAGCAATAAGTTATTTAAAAAAATGTCCATTTTTCCATAGAACTGGGTTTGCAAACCCAGTTCTATGGAAAAATGGACATTACTAAATTAACCTTGATAACATTTATTAGAACAAAAAAACCTATAAATTCAAGATTTATAGGTTTTTCTATGAGAAGCACGTAATTACTTTAAAGCCACTTACTTTTTATTTTATACTTATATCTCTCATTCCCCACCCTTTTATTCAAAATTTTGGTATTATTTAATAATTATATCAATTCAATATTAAATAGTAATATTTAAAGTTAGAGGCTATTTAGCTGCGTAGCTGTGCAATATTTGTAGTCATACAGTTTTAATTTTA
>Ga0210044_10008702_pt1 | contig 12566 bp, 8 predicted proteins | sample CryGey13umfilter_2_FD_183959 | JGI IMG/M metagenome (GOLD analysis project Ga0210044, IMG submission 183959) | Groundwater microbial communities from aquifer in Utah, USA - Crystal Geyser 4/9/14 3 um filter (SPAdes) (version 2) | ecosystem: Environmental > Aquatic > Deep subsurface > Groundwater... | reverse complement strand
ATAAAATAACATCGGCAGGCAATGCCTTCATTGGAATTCAGAGATATGTTGCTTACAATAGCGTAGTTAACGCTAGCAGTTCTGTTTCAACGGCAGAGAACTATACATGGGTTAATAAAAACTTTACGGGATTAAACTGGCCAATAAATTATTCGTACAATTGGTATTGGCTTGCTTTGAAATTGTACGGCGCTAATCCATACTGGCAAACCACCGTCGCCCAACCCTCCTACGCCGACTTTACCTACTCATACACCACCACGCCAGCAGTCAAATCAATCTCCAATGACGATATCATCGTCCTTTCCGCCACTGCCGACCCAAGCGACACCGATGTCGCCAGTATTGTTCTGGAAAATCCATTAACTTCTGCCACATCAACCACCATGGTTCTCACCGATTTCCAGCGCCCGTTTCTAAACGCAACAAGTACGATTGATTCTACCGCTACCACCACTATCACGACACCAGCCATTTCTGCCGGCGCCACTTCCACTCTGGATTCAGTCGCTATGGACATCACTCCTTCTTCCGGCTCTGTAGATATCACTATCAGCACATGGAACACCTCCGGCGATTACTCCAAGACCTGGACCGAAACCGGTTCGGCTCCCGCTATCACCACTCTCCACACCATCGGCTCTCTAAAATCCACCACCTACTACACCATTAGTGTCGACGGCTCCGCGGACCAAACCCTGCAATCAAACAGCTCCGGCCAAATCACCTATACTTATACAGGCGGATACTCCATTCATACCTTTAACGTTTCCGAAGACACCGCCGCTCCCGCCTCCTTTGCTCTCACCAGCCCGGCCAACAACGGCTCCACCGCTGACAATACTCCCACATTTACATGGAACGCCTCTTCTGACACCGGTTCCGGATTGGCCAAATACCAGCTCTACATAGATAATGCATTAAACAAAGATAATCTATCTACCACCTCAGTCACTCCCTCTGCTTCCCTCACTTGCGGGGCCCACACCTGGTACGCGACCGCCATAGACAATGCTGGCAATGCCACCAATGCCGGCGCTTTCACTGTTAATATTATTTGCAGCGGTGGTTTCAGTTCTGCCTCGCCGTCAGTGCCAGCGCCATCCGAACCAGCAGACGCTGGCATTTTTCCGGACAGCCAAGCCAATCCGGAAAGCATTAATCAAAGCGCCTCTGATTGTGTTAACAATAATTTAAAAAATCTATTTAATTTACCCAGCCAAACAGTGGAAACTATCTCCGCCTGCGAAGCCAAAGCCGCCTATGGCTATAATCAAACCATAGTTTTAGACAAAACCGAAGCTCCCATTTACCAGAAATTAGAAAAAGACAATCAGGCATTAATTGATTTAGGCCAGAATCACAAAAATGCCATTATGAATTTCATCCATATTGGCACTCCCACCACCCTGCATTTGGGCGCGGGGGAAAGAGCCGGCGTGATTAACTCTTTCCAATCCGCCTATGGCCATTTGCCCCAATCCGAAGCCGACTGGCAGGACATCATCAAGATCGCTAATGGCCGCTGGCCGGCGCAAACAAATATTCAAACTGAAGCTAACGCTCAAGGAGCGTTCAAGAAAATATATTTAAAAGAACCCAACCAGAAAAACCCTTATGACAACGCCGCCCTCACTGTTATCGCCTATGGCCTGCGGCCGGTTAACCGGAACTTGAACTCGGAAGCACAAGCCATTAAATACTTCAAAGCCATCTACGGCTATAATCCTCAATCCGCCACAGCCTGGGATATTGTCCGGGCTATTGCCTATAGCGGGGCGAGGCGGTAAGTAATGGCTATCAAACCATAGACTGTGCGAAGACTCCTTTTTTCGTCATCCTGAGGAGCGTTAAGAGATGAAGCCTGCCTGCACGCCTCGCTTTGAAGCTATGGCGAAGCGGGCCGGCAGGCAGGGATCCCGAGGTTTGTGCACTGTCCGTTCTACAACGGGATTCTTCGCCTCGAATACTCGGGACTCAGAATGACGATAAGGTTTGTTCGGAGAATTTTTCAGTCTGTCTTCTTCTTGCATTTTTTATTAATTAATGTATAATAAAGAAACAATTTAATCACCTTTAATAAATTCTTTGGGTTAAGGTGGCCAAAGAACTTTTCTGGAACAAGAAAGGTTTAATAATTTTTTTTTATTTATGGCAAAAGAAAAAGAAGCTAAATCAACATCCGCTCATGATGATTTTTTGGCATTATTAAATAAGAATGACCTTAAGGTCCCCCAAAAAGGTGAAACCGTAAAAGGCATTGTGATATCCGCTTCAAAATCCGAAGTTAAATTAGATATTAACGGCGTGCTTATCGGCGTGGTTCGTGGGCCGGAACTATATGAAGAAATCGCGGAATACGCGGATTTAGAAAGCGGCGACGAAGTGGAGGCCACGGTCATAGAAGAAGAAAATGAGAACGGTGAAATGGAATTATCATTTAGATATGCCGGACACGCTAAGGCCTGGGATAATTTAAGGAAAGCTTTTAAAGACAAAGAAACAGCTAAAGTAAAAGTAATAGCCGCCAATAAAGGCGGATTATTGGTTAATTTCGGCCAGATATCCGGATTCTTGCCGGTTTCACAATTGGCGCCTGACAATTATCCAAGAGTGACCGGCGGCGATAAAGGAAAAATATTAGAACAGCTCAAGAATTTTATCGGTCAAGAATTAGAAGTTAAAGTGGTGAATTTAGACGAGAATGAGAAAGAAGATAAAATAATTTTTTCAGAAAAAGACGTTTGGTCTGAACAGCAAAAAGATACCATATTAAAATATAAAGTCGGCACTGAAGTAGACGGCAAAATCACGGCCGTAACCGATTTTGGCGTATTTATAAATTTTGGGGATAATTTGGAAGGCTTAATCCATATTTCAGAATTAGCTTGGCAGCGTATTGAAAATCCGGCAAATTTATACAATGTCGGCGACAGCATTAAAGCTAAAGTTATCAGCATAGACGGTTCAAAAATATTTTTAAGCTCTAAAAAATTATTGAAAGACCCATGGGAAGACGTTGAAAAAAAATATAAGAAAGGGCAAATAGTTAAAGGAACATTGTTAAAAGTAAACCCATTTGGTTTATTTGTTAAATTAGATGAAGATATTCACGGGCTAGCCCATATCAGCCAGATTGGCTTGGCGCCAAACCAAAAAATTAATGAAGCTTATAAGGTTGGCGATCTATTGGATTTTATGGTTGTTTCCATAGAACCAAAAGACCATCGTTTGGGATTGGCAATTAAAAAAGATGATTTAGCCAGCCCTCTGCAAAAAAAATCAGACCAGCCAGAGCCGGCAAGCAAGCCGGACAAAAAACCGGATAGCGTAAAACAGCCGGCAAAAAAAGACGAGAAAGAGCCACTAAATAAAAAAATTCTTCAGCCAGATAAGGCAGAGGTAAAAAAAACAAAAACATATCCAGCCGCGCCGGCCTCTGCAACCAAACAGGCGGGGAAAAGCAAGAAAGCAGAATCGCTAAAAGTTAAAAAGAAAAAAACGGATTCAACTAAGAAAAAATAAAAAATATAAATATCCTCTGCTGTTAAAATGGAGGATATTTATAATTTGCTAAAAATATAACAATATAATATAATAGATTTATTGTTTAATAATCTTTTCCGCCTTATCTAAAAATTAAAGCCGTTAATTTATTAATTAAAAAAAGCTAATAAATATTGTGTTCTATTAATATAAAAAATGAAAAATTTTTTGAAAAATTTTCTTATATTTTTTACCGTCTTTCTTATAATCGCGGCTTTTTTTAGTTTCTATGGCGTGAGCGAAAAAAAGGTAGATGAAGTCGGACTGGAAAAATTAATAAATCAGATAGAAAATGAAGAAGTATCTGCTATTATTATTGAAGGCGATTTATTAAAGGTGACCCTAAAAGACAATACTAATGAAGTAATTAAAAAAGAACCTGGCGAATCATTTTCGCAACTTTTAAATAATTTTAGCATCGCTAAAGAAAAGTTGGTTAATATTAATATTAAAATAAAAGATGATAGAGGTTTGAATTTTTGGATTAAGAATGTTTTGCCTTATCTGTTTCCATTGTTGATTTTGGGAGCTCTAATTTATTTTATGATGAAAAGCGTCCAAGGAGCAAATAATAAGGTGCTGATGTTTGGCCAGTCTCAAGCTAAAGAATTCGGCAAAGACACTAAAGGCAAAGTAACTTTTAAAGACGTAGCCGGCGTGAAAGAAGCTAAGGAAGAATTAAAAGAAGTGGTTGAATTTTTAAAGCAGCCGAAAAAGTTCCTTGAATTAGGAGCCAGGATTCCCCGAGGGGTCTTATTATTAGGCAGTCCTGGCACCGGCAAAACTTTATTGGCGCGCGCAGTAGCCGGAGAAGCTAATGTTCCTTTTTTTCACATGTCCGGGTCTGAATTTGTGGAGATGTTTGTCGGAGTGGGCGCTTCCCGGGTAAGAGATTTATTTAAAAAGGCAAAAAAAAGCGCGCCTTGTATAGTTTTTGTTGATGAGATTGACGCTGTCGGCCGTCGGCGGGGAGCCGGGTTGGGCGGTTCTCATGATGAGCGCGAACAGACATTAAACCAGATATTAGTGGAGATGGACGGTTTTGACCAAAATACCAATGTAATTGTTTTGGCGGCTACTAATCGTCCGGATGTTTTAGATCCGGCGCTTCTTAGGCCCGGACGTTTTGACCGCCAGGTCATCCTTGATGATCCTGATATTGCGGATAGGGAAGCGATTTTAAAAGTGCATGCCCGGGAGAAGCCGCTCGCTAAAGATGTTAGTTTAAGAAAAATTGCCGAGAGAACGCCGGGATTTTCCGGCGCTGATTTATCCAATCTTTTAAACGAGGGCGCTATTTTAGCCGCCCGGCAGAATAAAAAAATTATTAATATTGAAGATATTTTTGAAGCGGTGGAAAAAGTTATGATCGGGCCGGAAAGAAAAAGCCGGATTATTACCGCTAATGAAAAGAAGATTACCGCTTACCATGAAGCCGGACATGCGATTGTAGCCCATTTTTTACCTAATACTGATCCGGTGCATAAAGTATCCATAATTTCCCGCGGCCAGGCCGGGGGGTATACTTTAAAACTTCCTACTGAAGACAAGCATATGCACGCCAAGTCTGAATTTATTGAGGAATTAGCAGTTTTAGTGGCCGGATATATTACCGAAAAAGAAATTTTTGGAGAAGTTACTACTGGCGCCACTTCGGATTTGCGCCAAGCTACCAGATTAGCCAGAAAATTAATTACCGATTTCGGCATGTCCAATACTCTCGGTCCACGGACATTCGGCGAAAAAGAAGAAATGATATTTTTAGGTCGGGAAATCCATGAGCAGAGGGATTACAGCGAAAAAATAGCCGAACAAATAGATAAGGAAATCTCCGTTTTTATAGATCAAGCCGTCCATCAAGCCAGGGGTATTGTCAATAATAATAAAGAGATATTAGAAAAAGTAGTGGCCGCCTTGCTGGAAAAGGAAACCTTAGAAAAAGAGGAATTTGAAAAGATTGTCGGTCAAAAATAATAATAATTTTTAACATTGTAGATATTTATTAATTATTATGTTATAATAGTGATATAATATTTATTTAATTATTTTTTAGTCCACATATAATAGTGTTACTAAATAAAGGAGGCGATTATGTTATATCGAAAAATTTTAAAACAGGCCTGGGCAATAACTTGGCAAAATAAATATCTATGGGCGTTTGGTTTATTTACCGCCCTATTAGGAGGCAGCGGCGAATATAAAATATTATCCGTTCTTAATTTGGATGTTAATAATTCATTTTTTTCTTTTTGGAACCGATTAATCAATACGGGAATTTTTGACGGCAATATTTTAACTAACATCGGAAATACAATTAAAGAAGATCCTTTTACTTTTTTAATAATATTATTTATTTATTTAGTTATTATTACTTTAGTGGTTCTGGTAGTATGGCTGACTATAGTTTCGCAGGTAGCAATCGTTAATAATACAGCCGGCATTTTAATCAATCCGGCGCACCAAGGGAAAAATTCGGCTAATAAAAATTATAAAGACGGTTTGGTTTCCGGAATAAATAATTTTTGGCCGGTGTTTGGTTTGAACATAATAAATAAATTAATAATTTCTTTTATTATTTTTTTTGTGGCCTTGTTGGCAATTTTTACTTGGATAAAAACCGGCAGTATGGCCGCTTATTTATCTTATATAATTTCCTTTATTATATTAGTGCCCTTAGCGGTTATTTTATCTTTTATAATAAAATACGCTATTGTTTACATTGTAATTAAGGGTAAAGATTTAATAGATTCAATTAAATTCGGCTGGAATCTATTTATTAAGAATTGGCTGATTAGCATAGAAATGGCTTTTATTTTATTCTTTATAAATTTTATAGTTGTCTTATTATGGTTTTTATTAGTGGTGGCAATTTTAGTAATACCTTTATTATTTTTAACTTTTATTTTTTATAAATTCCATTTAATAGCCGCTTTTTGGCTGATGCTGATAATAATTTTACTTTTTATATTAATAAGCTTAGCTTTAGCGGCGGCTGTTTTAACAACTTTTCAAATATCTTCCTGGACCACTCTAACTGTTGAATTAATAAGCCGAGGCGGTACCAGCAAAATTACCAGAGTCGTATCTGATTTTTTTGGCAAAAAATAATATAAGATGGTTGTTAAGCCATTCATGCCTGAATTTTGCCGTGGAATAGTTTCACAGCCATCTCTAAATATAAATTAATAATTAGACAGGGAAGGTGAAAAGCACCTTCTTTTTTCCAATTAAATATGCCTAGCGACAATCAATCAATTGAAGATTTAATCGGGCAGGCCAATAATGATTCTACGGACGAAAGCGTACAAATCAAATTGAACGCGGAGGAAAAAAAGATAAAATTAAGAAATATTGAAAGAATAACTCAAAATAAAGCTCAAAGTTTGGGGCTTTCTTATATTGATTTATTCGGCTTTCCTATCAGTCCGGAAGCATTATCCTTAATTAATGAAGAAGATGCCAGAAAATTATCCGCCGTTTGCTTCTTTTATAATGGCCAAAAATTAAGAATCGGCGCGGTTAATCCGGAGAATGAAGAATTGCGGGTATTGTTTAAAAATCTTTTGATAAGACATTATTGCGAAGGCAAAATTTATTTGCTTTCTGAAAATAGTTTTAATTATGCTTTAAGATTTTATAAATCAATTCCAAAAGTTAAAACCATTAAAGGCGATTTTGAGATTAACGAAGAAGACTTGCTTAAATTCAATCAAAATATATTAAACTTCAAAGATCTGCAGGGATATATGGCCGGAGTTGATATTACTCATATAGTAACGGTTATTTTATCAGCCGCTATTAAGTCAAGCGCCTCCGATATTCATATTGAAGAAGAGGAAGGGGATATTAAAGTGAGATTCAGAATTGACGGAATTTTATATGATGTAGCCGTTTTAGACAAGGAAATGTCAAAAAAAATAATTTCCCGCTTAAAAATTTTAGCCAAAGTGAAGATAAATATCGCGGATAAGCCCCAAGAAGGGCGCATTTCCATATTTTTGACTAAAGATAAAATTGATATCAGGGCGTCATTTCTCCCTACCGCTCATGGCGAAAGCATAGTGATGAGGTTGTTGCGGGCCAGTTCTCTTGAACTGACTTTTGAGAATTTGGGTTTTATGGGCAGAAGTTATGAGCAGATAAAGCGGCAGATAGGGCGTCCGAGCGGCATGATTATTGCCGCCGGCCCCACCGGATCGGGAAAAACCACCACTCTTTACGTCATATTAAAAACATTGAATAATTCGGAAACAAAGATAGTGACCATTGAGGATCCGATTGAATACCAGCTTAAGGGAATAAACCAATCGCAAGCCAATGAAAAATATAATTTCGCCCAAGGATTGCGTTCCATTATCCGCCAGGACCCTGATATTTTATTAGTCGGTGAAATTCGCGATTTAGAAACAGCCGAAACTTCCATTCAGGCGGCCTTAACCGGGCATTTATTATTATCATCTATCCACACCAATGATGCCTCCGGCGCCATACCGAGATTCTTGTCTATGGGCGCGAAGCCATTTTTATTGGCGCCGTCTTTAAACGCCATCATCGGGCAGAGATTAGTCAGGCGCAATTGCCCGAAATGTAAAATCAAAGAGGCCATAGGCGCGGAAATTTTATCCAGAGTAAAAGAATTGTTAGAGAAACTGCCCAAAGAAGAAAAAGATGAAATTAATATTAATAATTTGGAATTTTATAAAGGCCAGGGCTGCGATTATTGCCACGGCATCGGCTATAAGGGCCGTATCGGTATTTATGAAGTGCTGGTTATGAATAATGAGATTAAAAAATTAATTTTAGCCGCCAGCATCAGCGAATATGAAATCCATAATTGCGCAATTAAGAACGGCATGGTGACTATGGTCCAAGACGGCTTGCTTAAAGCGATGAAAGGGATAACTAGCGTAGAAGAAGTGTTTAGAGTGGCGGAATAAAAAAATAATAAAAACATAAAATCAATCAGGCCTTCGGGGCCTGTGTTTGTGGACTCCAAGGATCCGGAAGTTAATTTAAATAGAATAATATTATTATGATTAATAAAAAATTTATCCAAAAATTGAAAAAAGATTTTACTGATGATGAAAGCGCCAGGCGGCAGATTATCAGCTTGGCCAATATTATATTGTATGATTCCAAAAGAGTGATTTTTGCTTTGCACCGTGGGGATATCAAAAAAGCCGAAGAGCAATTTACGGTTATAGAAAATATTTTTAAAAAATTAGAAAAATTCGGCTTTAAAAGAATAGCGGCGGAAGGAGCTTATAAGGCCGGCGCGGAAGAGTATGTGGAGGCAAAAGCATTGTATTTAATTTTAACCAATGGAAAAATAAGCGAATTCAAAGGAATTACCCTGGGCTATGAAAGTTATCTGGGGGGATTATGCGATTTGACCGGAGAATTAGTGCGTCGCGCGATTAATGAAGCGGCCACGGGCAATTTGGAAGAAGTGGCTAAAATAAAAAAAATTATTAATAATATTATGGCGGAGCTGGTAGAAATAGATATGACCGGTTATCTGCGCACAAAATATGATCAAGCTAAGCGTAATTTAAATAAAATAGAACAGATTGATTATGAAGTTAAAATTAGAAAGTAAGGCTGATTTATTATGTCAAAAAATTATTTCCATGCCATTGCCACTTTGGTTGGCGCCATAGTCGGGGTGGGCATATTCGCTATTCCTTATGTCGTTAGTGAATCCGGCATTTTAATGCTTTTTATTTTCTTGCCCATTTTAGGTTTTGTCCAGTATTATTTTCATAAACTTTACGCCGAAATTATATTATCCACCAAAACCAAGCACCGGGTGCCGGGTTATGTGGGAAAATATTATGGCCCAAGGCACAAAAAGGTCGCTTTGATTATAGTTTTAATCGCGGTTAATTTAAGTATACTGGCTTATATTATTTTCGGAGGCATTTTTTTACACCAATTATTAAGCCCCGCCTTCGGCGGCGATGTTTTCGCTTATGCCACTATTTTATTTATAATAGAGGCGTTAATAGTTTTTTTCGGCTTAAAATTGATCGCTTCGGTTGAGTTTGCCATGATGGCTTTTTTATTTTTAGTAATAGGCCTGATTATTTGGCGTGGCTGGGGAGAAATCAATATTTCTAATTATCATTTATTTGATTGGCAATACGCCATTTTGCCCTATGGTCCTATTTTTTTCGCCATTGACGGCGGAGCGGCCATTCCGGAAGTATGTAAATTATTAGCTAATAAAAAAGCTGATATTAAAAGCGCAATTTTTTGGGGAACTTTTATTTCCGTTATAATCACATTAATATTCGCCGTTTTTATTATCGGGATTACCGGTAATAACACTTCTCCTGATACTTTATCGGGTTTAAGCTTTATTTTTAATAACGGAGTTATAAAAATTACTTTAGTCTTTGGCTTATTGGCAATATTCACCTCTTTATTAATAACCATGCAGTCGGCGCGGGAAATCTATCGGTGGGATATGGGCATTAATAATAATTTATCTTGGCTGTTAGCCGGCGCTATCCCTTATTTTTTATATGTAATTGGTTTTAATAATACGACTAAGGTGGTAGGGCTGGCCGGAGCCATCATCGGAAGTTTAATCGGCATTATTTATATTTTACTTGCTTTATCCATAAAAAAGAAAGCGGAACAGAAATCAATAATAAAAAATAAAATAAACAAAGGAGTAGCTTATGGGCTGGCCTTGTTTTTAATATTAGGATTGATATGTGAATTATGGGAAGTTTTTAATTAATAATAGATTTACGGCGTAATAATTATTTATGGTAATTGCCATCATAGCCGATATCCATGACAATATTATCAATTTGAAAAAATGTTTGGGTTGGTGCGCTAAAAAATCCATAAAAAAATTAATTTGTTGTGGAGATATTACTAATAGCCGGACTTTAAATTTTTTAGCTGGCAAATTTGCCGGCGACATATATTTAGTTAAAGGAAATATAGAATTATATAATGAATATGAAGTTGAAAAATTTGATAATGTAAAATATTTTAAAGAGATGGGTGAGTTTAAATTAGATAATAAATTTATTGGCATTTGCCATCAGCCTTATTCAATCAATAAATTATTAGCCAGAAATAAATACGATATAATTTTTTATGGCCATACTCATAAGCCGTGGCTGGAGGAGAGAGATAATGTTATTATAGTCAATCCGGGAACACTAGCCGGCACTTTTTTTAAAGCCACTTTCGCCGTTTGGGATACGGTGGCTGGAAAAATAGATTTAATTATTTTAGATAATATAAGATAAAATGTAGATATGAACCGGTATTTTTTATTGGTATTATCAATATTTATTTTATCCTTTTGTTCAGTCAGCGAAACAAAATTAACAGAAAACAATATGATGGAAAATATTCGCCAGCCGGCGGTGGCCGGTCAATTTTATCCGGATGATCCGGAAAAGCTGGAATTTAAAATTAAAGGATATTTAGAAGCGGCGTCAAATAAGCCAAGCGGCGGGGAAATAAAAGCGATTATAGTTCCGCATGCCGGATACGATTTTTCCGCGCCGGTGGCGGCGGAAGCCTATAAGCGAATAGAGGGGAAAAGTTATGCTCGGGTGATAATAATTTGTAATTCCCATACGGCTTATTTTGACGGCCTGGCGGTTGACGATTCCGATGCCTGGCAGACGCCATTGGGCGAGGTTGAAGCTGACCGGGAATTCACGGACAAGCTGGTTAAGGCGGATAATATTATTAAATATAACAATGAGGCCCATAAAAGCGAGCATGCCTTAGAAGTGCAATTGCCATTTTTGCAAGTTGCCTTAACTAATGATTTTAAGATTGCGCCGATTCTTTTTGGCAACACAGAAGATGAAAGCTATGTTAAATTGGCGGAGATATTGACGGCTAATTTAGGAGATAATGATTTAGTGGTAATCAGCACCGATATGTCTCATTATCCAAGCTATGCTAATGCTAATAATATTGATAAGCGAACCTTAGATTTAATAATAGGAGGCGATATTGAAAAATTAACCGAGCATATTTTGAATACGGGGAAAAAAAATATTTACAACGAACAAACTTTGCTTTGCGGGATAGACGGAGTAAAAACGATAATGGCGTTAAGAGAAAAATTAAATTGGCTGGAACCGGAAATTTTAAAATATGCCAACAGCGGCGATGCGGCTAGCGGAGACAAGAAAAGCGTAGTTGGTTATGGGACGATTATATATAAGACGGCAAAAAATAAACAGCCGGCGGCGGCAAAAGAAGAAAAAAAATTATTAAACAGGCGACAACAGAAAGAATTGCTTAAAATCGCGCGGACATCGGTTGAGAATTATATTAGTGAAGAAAAAATCGCGGATTTTAATATCACCGACGAACGGCTTAATCGGCCAGAAGGAGCGTTTGTTACTTTGTCCGTTAACGGCAAATTACGTGGCTGCATCGGCCGGATTTTATCCGAGGACGAGCCGCTTTGGCAGATTGTTAGGGACATGGCCATGGTCGCGGCGACCGAAGACAATCGTTTTTTACCCGTAAGCCAGGAAGAATTGAAAAATCTTAAATATGAAATTAGCGTTCTTTCCCAGCCGGAAATTATAAACAATTGGCAGGAGATTGAATTGGGCAAGCATGGAGTAATAGTGGAAAAGGGTAATAGTAGCGGGGTTTTTCTGCCCCAAGTAGCGGATGAAACCGGCTGGAGCAAGGAAGAATTTTTATCCCAGCTTTGCGCGCAGAAAGTCGGCTTGCCGGCAGATTGCTATAAAGCAGATAATATTAAATTAAGCGTTTTTACCGCGCAAGTTTTTAAAGATTAAAAGATTTTTATTTAATTTGACTCAATAAGACATCCGATGTCCAATTGGACATCGGATGTCTAGTAATAATCGGCTTATTCTATTTTAAGGTCTGCAAAAGATGAGATACATAGGTAACACCCATAATTTGCCCGGAACGGGCAAAAGTAGTAGAATTGGGGGTTAAAATTAACTATGTATCTATATGCAAACTCTAACAGAGGAATTAACAATTTTTAA
>Ga0210044_10008696_pt1 | contig 12571 bp, 13 predicted proteins | sample CryGey13umfilter_2_FD_183959 | JGI IMG/M metagenome (GOLD analysis project Ga0210044, IMG submission 183959) | Groundwater microbial communities from aquifer in Utah, USA - Crystal Geyser 4/9/14 3 um filter (SPAdes) (version 2) | ecosystem: Environmental > Aquatic > Deep subsurface >... | reverse complement strand
GGGGGCGGAGGTTTATCACAAGGCTTGAACCTGCGGACGCTTCTGCAAAGCCGAGGCATGATATGATTTTCCCGGCTGCATACACCGAGTTGCAAGCAGAAAGGAAACAACATGCGGCTCACGCCGGATCAAGCGCAAATCACGAAGAACACGGTTAACCGTGTGCTGGGTGCGGAAAACCGTGTCTGGCTGTTCGGTTCGCGCGTCGATGACAGCCTGCGCGGAGGCGACATCGACCTGCTGGTTGAAACCGAGGCCGCATTTCCCAATCGTGCAAAAGTGCTTTGCAAATTGTATGGGGCGCTGATCCTCGCCCTGGGCGACCGCAAGCTGGATGTTCTGCTCAAGGACGGGCGTACAACCGATGCCCCGGTCTTCAATATCGCCAAGCGCACCGGGGTGCTGCTGTGAGCCTTGCCTATCTGCCGGAACACACCGACAACGCCCTGCTCGCACTTGATCTGGCAAGAAAAGAAGTCGCTCTCCTCGCCTATACCCATCGCACCCTGTTCGCACAAGCCATCGACCTCGACTGGGTGCGCAGCCTCGCACAACGCGAAGACCTTGCGGAAAAGATCGATGCTTTCGTCAGCCGCTTTGGTCGGCTGCAGGATCACATCGGGGAAAAACTCATTCCGCGATTTGCCGCTTTGCTTGGCAGCACGCCGAAATCGCTGCTGGATAGCCTCGCCTACGCCGAAAAGGCCGGCTGGGTTGAAAGCGCGGAAGCCTTTGTCAGCGCAAGAAAAATCCGCAACCTCCTCGTACACGAATACATGGCCGAGGCAGATCTCTTTCTCGAAGCCCTGCAAACCGCCGATGAAGCTACGCACATGCTCACCGACACCGTAAGCCGCATCGAGCGTCAGGCCCGAGAACTTGGCATCGGCACTCTGCGATAGCAATCCTCCGCGAATTCCACGACGAGACGCTACGCAAAGAGCCGGCCAAGATCGCACACTTCTGCTCCATGTGCGGCCCGCATTTCTGCTCGATGAAAATCTCGCAGGACGTGCGCGACTTCGCCGCCAAGGAAGGTATCGCCGAAGCGGAGGCGCTGGCCAAAGGCATGGAAGTAAAGTCCATCGAGTTTGTACAGCGGGGGGCGGAGGTTTATCACAAGGCGTAAGTGCTGTCTGGCTTTGCGCTTCTGCGGCGGGCAATTTCAGTCGGTGACAATTCGTCACCGACTCGTCGCCTTCTTTGCTTGGTTGGTTTGTTTCAAATTTTTGGGTGCTTATTTCCCGGCATCTTCTTGCTGCTTTCCAATTGCTTAATGCTCGCCTCCGGTGTCGGCAAGGCTTCAGGCATGGTTCCGCCCAAATCGGCGATGGTCTCGCGCACTTTCTTGCCGACTTCGTAATGTGTCTTGTTGGCACTTTGCTTGCCGCTCACCTTGTCGCGACGCAGCTTTTCTTCCGTTTGCGTAGCGCGAAACAGATTGGCGGCAAGTTCGGTGCTGCCCATGTGGTCGAGTATTTTCTGACTTTTCTTCAACCCTTTCGCGGCGTGAATGTCCTTGGCCCCGCGCCCGCCATACAAACCTTTGTAACCGTGATCCTAAAAGATGGCGCAGTCCGGCGGCGTTTCCACTCCGGCATCCTTGGCCGCAGCGGCAAGGTATTTGTTGTGCTCGGAGAGTTCATTGCGGATCGCCACGCGCTTCTCGTCTTCCGATAGCCGGGCGAAGGCTTCGTTGTCGCGCAGCTCCTGCCGCCGGGTCTGCATGGCGAAATAGGTCTGGCCGTTGGCAATGACCGGCTTGGAGGGGTCGCCGTTCTGGACGATGAGGTAGCAGGCATAGCGCGAGAGACGGAAATCCTCGATTTCGCGCTTTGCGCTCGAATCGATGTCGACCATTTTTACCGTTTGGGAAAAATGGTCACTAATCTCGTGATCGGACTGGCGGCAGGCTTCCATCGCCTTTTCGATCACACGCCTGAATTTGTCCCAGGTTGTGTATTCCAGCAAGGGCTGCAGGTCGCGTGCCAGCCAATACTCGCTTCCATCCGCATCGAACTTGCGGATGCTCTCGAAGGTCTGGTGATGCTGGTTTACATCGCGCTTGTTAACCATGTGTCACTCCTTGTGCCGGTCTTGCCGTCGCCAGTGGTCATTTTCAACTGGTAACAATTTGATACCAGTTGGTTGCCCTCCTTGTCCAAGCGGCCTTTCAGCACCTTCCAATACTTTCTGGCAGTTTGATAATCGGACGATTGGGTCAGCACCTGAATAATATCGATGACTGAAAACAGCCACGTTTCAGTGGCCTCGTCATACACACGGCGGATCGCGTGTTCTTCAAAGATGGCTGACTGGGGCTGCATGATCAGGACTCCATGATGGGGATGTCGGGAAATATCAGTCGGAGACTTGTGATATCGGCTGGCGAAACGACAGCCGCATCGTAGAGAACGAACGTTCTGGTGTCAACAGGGGCGCATTTTGCTCGGTAAAGATTTGTCAGGACGTGCTCGACTTTGCCGTGAAGGAAGGTGACTCCGAACAGGAAGCGCTACAGAATGGAATAGAAGTGAAATCGGTGGAGTTTGTTAAGAAGGGGGCGGAGGTTTATCACAAGGCTTGATGCTGATCACGTGCAGCATCATCCTGCCCTGAATCCTTCCTCTTCGCATTTCTGTTTTATTTCGAGAAGCTTGCGCCAATTCTTCTCGATGTTGATCTTCATAAATCCCCGAATGGTGCTGGCCTTTTTGACCAGATTACGTTCGTCTGGAAGGAGCAGATCGGTTGACTTGGGCCATTTGAGCAATGCCGTCCAATAGCCACCAGAAGTCAGATCAAGAATTTTCTTCTGGAGCTCAATCCCGTCATCCTGCATCCCGAGCTTCTTTCCGTCAGCCTTTGCCTTCTTGAATTCATCCTTGCTGACGAGCCACTGATCTATCTGCTGGGTGCAAGGTACGGAAAGCTGCTTGATTCTTTCACAGCAAGCCTCTTTCTTCGTCCATTCACCGACGTTTGTCATTCCTTGCGGTGGGGTGAGAATCGCCTTCTGAACGGCTATGGCCAGATTCCGGATGCAATTCTCAAGCATGCTGTCGATGCCCTGCCTTGCCCATACTTGTCCGAGATCGAATTCATTACCGGAGCGACGCAATGAATGAAATAGCAGGGACAGCGAATACGCAACAATCTGCGGACGATAATCGCCTTCGTACCAGTCACCTCGACCGGTAGAAACGATTGTCTCGGTTCGCTTCCACAGGATGGCCACAGCTACGATCTGCTGGTAGTAGGACTCCCCGTAATTCGGACTGATCGTGTTCCAGAATTCGCTCTCGGATAAATCCGGATTCTTGCTGGAGAACTGATCCGCGAACTTCGTGAAATTTTTCTGCGCCCCCAGGCTTACCCAGTGGGGTTTTTCCCGCCAAGCACTGTCGTATTTCGCAAGATCCGTCTTGTTGATGAGTTGCTCTGTCGGGTACTCGAGATCGAACGCATCCTTCTTGGCCTTGGTAAGGTACAAGCGCTCGTTCTGGAACTGTCCGCGCGATCGCTCGTAGAACCATTTGCTCTGGACTCTCGCCCCGGCTTTTGCGGGCACCTGAAGTCGGCGAGAAATTTCCTCGATCTTGATATGGAAGGGGTGATTGGCAAAGAAGTCGGCAACAGCGACTTTGTTCTGTGTGTTGGCAAACTGCGCGATTTTCGGGATCAGATCGTGGGCATCGTCACGGCTGACCTCTGTCAGCTTCATCTGCACGGTGACACCGCTTAATGAAAGACGGTCCTTCTTTCTGGCATTGAGAATGCTTGCGGTAGTCTGGCCGCCATTCACTATCTGAAAATCGACAAGACCTGTCATCAGATGGCGGCCATCGATATTTTCGACAGTGATGTTGGCCGCCGTGGCAGCGATGCCGTTGTTGTAGGCGAAGAACAACGATGGCGAGTCCTGTATGGTTGCTCGGATTCCCTTGTTGACCCCACCCTTCATGCCGAGAAACGAGCGGACGTTACCTTCCAGCAGCCGGCTTCCGTAACGCTCGAAGAGATCGGCAAGCAGCGTCGCATCCATAACACAAAGAAAGGATCGCAGCCTGTCGGTTCGGGCTGCCTCGATGCACGGAATTCCATCACAGCCGAAATCGCTCAGGGCGATTTCCACCGCTTCCCGCTCGCGGGTCGACTGGTACATCGCCTTGAGGCGCTGGAGATCCCATATGTGCCTCTCGATCGGGATACCAGCAACCTTTCCGAACTGCTCTTCCTTGAATCTCTGCGTCAATGGCTGATTGGAAAAGACATGTAGGCGGATACGGTTGATCCGCTTTCCCATGTCCTGCAGCTGACACGCAAGCTCATAGGCCGGATTGGCCTCGGCGATCCGCTCGTTCAGTCCTGATTCCACGGCCTCGAGAACGAAGTTCTCCAGCCAGCCTGTCAGCTGATTGACCAGTGTGGTGGTCATCGTTTCCGGCTCGTCGGAATCGGACCATTTGCCGATCACGAGTCCTATGGTTCCATCCGAATCATCCAGCTCGGTAAAGCCATGAACTCTTAGCTGCCGGTTTCTGCTTCCTGTCCCTGAAAACTCAACCGGGACAAACTGGCCGAAAACCGGATCCTCTTCCAGTCGTTCGGCAACCTCGGACACGAATGCCAACGTATCCACAAGATGCATCACGGCTGCGCGCCGGATGACAATCTGTCTGAGCTCTTCAAGAAATGTCTTGTCGTCCATCATGTCGGCATATCACTCCCGAACCCGGCAATAGAATCGATTTCCATCGCATAGCTGGCACTGACGATGCCGGCGGGCACCATGTCTCGGACAAGCTTCGGGAAGGTATCCGTGACCGAATAGGCGGAAATCGACATGGGCTCGAACAGGACCGTTTCGTAGAACTCGTGTTCGACATAGCGTGCCTCCAGCAGTCGTTCCTTGAATATGCCGAGTGCTTCCGGACTTTCCGCAATCATGCCCTCGACTTTCGCGGCCAGCGTGTTGAGCCCGATTGCACCGGACTCCCCGGGCGTCGCCGGCCTGAGCGTGGCGAGCACCAGATACATTGGAAACGCGCAATCCAGCTGTTCCAGTGACGAGATCGATATACTTTCTGCTCCGGGCCCGATAGCCTTCACCTCGATTGCAAGATCCGAATACATGAAGTCCTGATCCGCCCCCAGCGGGCCGGCCCATCCGGAGACCGTTTCGTGTGCATCCCGTTTTCCATCCCGGACCAGAATCTCTAGGACGAGCAATTCCGCGATCAGTCCCTTGATTTCGTGTGGCTGAAGGAATCCGCTCCCGCCATGCTGAAAGAGCTTTTTCCAGAGATTGAGTCGTTCCCTGAAGAGAATCACCAATGCCTTTTCATCAGGGACGCCTTCTGCGGCATCCACCAGATCCTGACACAATCGTCCAAAAACCGTCTCTAGTCCGTTCTGTCGTAGCCGAAGCACCATCAGCCACGATCCATCCTTGCGCTGTTGCCTGAAATAATCAAGTGAAGATGAGTCGGTCGCGATGTTGGGTGGCCTTGCATGAATGCCGATGGCCAACAATACGAATGAAGACGAGTCGACTCCGGCATAGATGTCGAAGCGGGGCTCCGGCGCCATCCGGGTCAGACGATAGCCGTTGGCTTCGATAGGCTTGTTTCTGGCCTGCTGCAGGGCATCCCGCCAGAGTTCTTCAATCTTCGTCATCATCATCTTCTTCTTGGTCGGTGATCAGACCCATGTTGCGCAGGGCCACCTTGTTGAGGCGATAGGGAACGCGCGCAGCCTTGTCTCCGTCCTCGAATTTTGGAAAGGAAAGGCCGACAGCAACGAGTACTCCGGGGTCGATGTCTCCAGCCATCATCATTCGATCCTTGTGCTTCGAATCCGGCTTGGGATCCCTTGGCTCAATGAGATTAATGGTTAGCAGGGGGCGCTGTCGATAACGTCTGTACAGCGAACCCGGAACGGTCTTTCCTTTTTCGGGGTCGCGCTTCCTTTCCTCCTCCCACTCCTTCTTGGCGTCTTCGATATCCTTGTCGGAGAGATCAACGGTCTCGTCGGCTATCTCTCCGACACGCTGCCGGTTGAGTTTGAGATAGTCGGCACCGGCAGGAACCTTTTCGAACTGTCGTTGCCTTGGCTTGATGCTCCTATGGCTGCCATCCGGAACACGTACCGAAAACTCGGGTATGTCATCACCTTCACCTTGCGGGAGGCAGATGTCCCAATTCGCCAGTTTTTCGACCTCATTACCACCAATGAAGGAAATGATCGGACGGTCACGTCCGGCGATATCGGTCATGAAGGGCATGTTCATACTCGATATGTCTATTCCCCGAAGAAACCCTGCGATCTTCGTTGCCGGCACATTTCTCCAGAAACACTTGTTCTTGATCATCTCGGCAGGCGGGAGAGAGGACAGGAACTGACTGACCGCGACGAGATTCTTTCCGTTCGCTTCGGTGTTCCTAGGAAGGAATGGTGTTTCCGCTCCACATTCGCTGTAGGAAATATCGACTTCGACTTCCTGTGCATTCCGCATCTTGTTCAATGCCGTAACGATCAGGGCGTCCGGATGTGATCTCACCCTCATGCCAAAACGGCTGGGCGGCTGTCGGTTGGCATGCATGCGACGTATATCCAGCCGGAGTTCACCGACGACATTGGCCACATGGGAAAACCATTCCTGCACGTCCGGATCCATCCATATCCTGCAAAGATCTTCGTATCCAGGTCTATAGCCGAACCATCGGCCCATCTGGAGCAAGGTGTCATAAGCCTTGGAGTTCCTGTAAAAATAACTGACGCAAAGTCCCTCCAGTGTCAGCCCACGTGACAATGTCAGACCTCCGACCGCAATCAAGCGCCGTCCCTTCTCGGATTTCCTGTAGGCGCCGTAGTTAAGCCGGTCTGCCGCCTCGCTTTTCTGGTTGATCGTCAGAACCTTTACCGATGCGATCGAGTCATACAAGGCCTTTCTGACCTTGTCCCATGGCACTCCGCTATCCGGGTAATGTCTTTGCCAAGTTTCATGCAGGGTTTTCAATCGCGGATGTCTGCTCCACAGATCATCGTCGGCCAAGTACTGTTTAACCTCCTCGGTCAGCGCATACAGGTAATCCTTGAGCAGATTCGAGAGCCTTCCTTGGACATCCGTGAATCTGGTCACATTGACCAGCATGGACCGGTGTCTGAGTGGTTCTTTTCTGACATCGCGGGTTGCACATGACAGCAGGAATGTTTCCACCGCCTCGCACAGCGACTTGGGCAGAGAGATCACTACCAGATCCTTCTTGTGCTTGTATGGGAAGACGGGGTCGGCGTCCGTGATGTCCTGAACCTGATATTGATGGGTTCCGGATTCCGAGAAGATCCCGGCCGCACCGATGTAGTTGGTTGGCGTATTCAGGGAGTAGACAAAGTTCGATGGAAACAGATCATCGTTGTCCGGATTGATGAAGACATTCGCAAATGGTGTCGCCGTATAGGCAACGTAGGTCGATTTCACAAATCGCTTGAGAATCTCGCGGATCAGTCGGTTGATGGTGGCGGGATCCTCATCCTTCTTCGCATTGACTGAAGCGTTGTCCGCCTCGTCGTCAATCAGCAGCAGCGGCAGGGCAAGCTGATGATTCCCTTTCGACATCTGCGAATCGAGAAACGAGATCAGGTTCTGCAGCGGAGACTTGTTTTTCTTCATGACGAGCAGCACCGGCTCGCTGATGTTTTCAAGCGGTATGCCGCCCAGCACTTTCTTGTTGGCAGTCAGGAAGTCGAAATCTATCGACGTCAGCACATTGGGAACAACTGCCCGGAACCTTCCCGAACCGATGGGTTTCTTCTCGCGTTCGCCATCGAAGATGGTTCTGCTGTCACGGCCGACAAATCCGCTGTCCATGCGTTCTTGGGATTGAGCACGCAACTCCTCAATCATTCCGGTAAGCAGTACGACAAACTTGTAGCCTGAGTCGGCCGCCTTGTTGATCAGGCCGCAATAACTTGCCGTCTTGCCGGACTGGACATCTCCCATGACCAGCCCCTGGACCCTCCAGCCGGCCTCGGTGCCCGGGTTGCCACATTCGTTCAGGATGTTGTCCGTATCCTCGTCGAGAACGCGGATTACCTCGCGTCCGAATCCGCTCGACTTTAGCTCGTTGGTGTAGGCATTCCAGTAGTTCCATTTGATCGTGGCCTTGGCCTCTTCGAGCCATGGCTCCTGCTCGCCGCCATGAAGCCCTTGGCCTGTCACCATACTTATACCTATTGTCGCCTCAAGCTGTTTGCGGATCTTGTCCAGCGTTGCAGCATCAAGGTCAGGCGTGATTCTGGGCAGCATGCCCATGACCTCGTTCAGGAGCTCATCGGTAAGCTCGCGGGTACCAATGATGCCTACTGCAATAAGAAAGGGGTCGCTACTCATCTATCAAGCTCCACGCGAAGTTTGTCGTGATGTTGCGGGTAGCGCACGATCGGGTCAATGTTCAAAACCTGGTCCACGCCAAATCCTGTTATTTCAAGCAGATTCGTTGCAATCTCTAACAGGCTCGACAGAGTTTCTTCCTTGCTGTCAATTCGGCGATCACCGCACATGTCGGCATAGATGGATTCGAATGGCAGGGTATCTCCGAACAAACTCAGCAGCATCTGGAAATATCTCTGGTCATCCCCCACAAGCCTCGACGAGAGTGAGTGTATTACGGGATGATCCATGTTGAGTTCGTAACGGAACGCACCGTGATGTGGTTCGACACGCATCCAGAGCGGAACAAAACCCTTGGCAGATTGTTTGCGCCCTGGGTAAGTCACTGTTTTCTTGCTGGTGTCGGCGAAGTGAGGGATAAGTTCCTTGAGGCGTTTCCTGATTGCCTCGGGCGGGTATGCAACCGATTTCTTGATATCCAGAGCCCAGAGATCGTCGAAGGTATTCGGAATATCAACCTGCACGCGGGTCAGTTTGTAGAACTCTTCCTTCGGCACGAGCCTGAACCAGGTTCCCCAAATGACCAGTCTTCGATTGCGGTAGATGTAAAAACCCTGTGTGCCTCTGAGCCCCTCCTTCCCGCCCGCTAGGCTGATTTCATCCGGGGACAGATGGCTTACAGGTGGAAGAATGAAAGGCAGAACCCGCACATCTCCTCTCTCGTGCTTGATTACCTGACCTTCCAGCGGTTGTCGGAACGTGTTGCTTCTCAGGAAGGGGTCGCGCGGAGGAATCTGTTGACCATTCACCATCATAGTGACCGGCGCGATTCCCTCTTCCTTCTGGGTGAAGCGATGAAAGACCAGAGCGAGGTGCTCATACAGTGACGACAGCTTGGTCGTCATTTCCGACTGGGGATCAAATGCACCCGCTGCCAGTCTATCCAGATACTGCCACACCACCAGTGACCCGGATTCCAGCGCCAAGAGTCGTGAAAACATCGGAAGCACTTCAAGTTCCTTGAGTTCGGGAACAACCACCAGCCAGCGACCGGATTGCTGAACGACGTCGAGGTCCCAGCGTCTGGCGCTGGTGACGTTGTCTTTCCTGCTAACTACTGTGAGTTTCCTACATTGAGACAACGAGGCCGTCTTCAGCCCAAGGCCGAATCGTCCAAGGTCATCCGGCTCTCGCGCGGCATTGGGATTACCGCTACCGTGCCGCATGGCGTTGGTCAATTCATCAGGCGTCATCCCGCAGCCATTGTCGAGGATTGCCACAAACGGATTATCGGTGGCGTCGTATTTGATTTCGATGAAGTCGGCCCGTGCGGAAATGCTGTTATCCACAAGATCGGCTATGGCAGCCTCGACGGTATATCCGACAGCACGCATCGATTCGATCAACGAAATTGGGTCTGGTATTACTTCTAGCGTTTCCAAGAGTTTCTTGCTCCCCCGTTAACGAATATGTGCCTCTAAGATTAATACCCTGTAGCTGTGCATGATACTTGTGATTCAAAGAAGTGCTCTAACAATGCTGGCAACACAGCTGGCCAATTGTGGCGGGACCGCATTCCCGACTTGGTGAAATTGCTGCGTCCGATTCCCCAGAAAGAAATAATTGTCTGGAAACGTTTGCAGTCGCGCTGCTTCGCGTACCGTCAGACTGCGACACTGCAATGGGTCCGGATGAATGAAATAGTGCCCGTCTTTTGCAATATGGCTGGTCACCGTAGTTGAGGGTGAATTCTTCAACTGCACTCTGAATCGATCAGAAAATTTTCCAGTTTCCCAATTAGCGTGCTTTGGTCGCAAACCCTTTAGGCAAAATTCCTCATGCCCCTTGGGTGATCGCTTATAGGCTTCCGCAAATGCGGCGGCATATACATATCGCCGGAGATCACTGTTCATGTGTCCACGCGCCTCATGGTTCAACCACACCTTGAGCTCACCATCCCCGTACCACTTGGCGTGCTCAAGTGCGAGTTGCTTGGCATTTTCTGGCTTGGGTATTCTCAGGCTGCCAATTTTATGTTTCGAGGAGATATTGTCTGAATGGCGGCTAAGTACTGTTTCCAGTTTCTCAAACCCCTCCACATGCAAAGCCTCAAGCGCAAGCTCGCATAAATGCTTTTTGATGACTTTGGCCCAATTCTCATTGCTATCTTTTTCCTTGCTGAGCTTACTTCTTAACTTGGGTAAATCGTTTGTTACGTCATCAAATTTGACCGGCCCCTGCTTTTTTAGCCGCGCGGGGGAAGCGTCAATATCCTCCCTGATGCCCAGCAGAATTACGCGATGGCGTGCCTGGGGTATGCCATATTCCTCAGCTCTGATAATGAAGTCTCGCACATCGATATCTTTGGGATCTGATTCACTGTCAAACACAGTTGGCGCAACTAAAGAATGTATTTTGTAGCCCAGTCCCTGCTGTTGTTTCTTTAAAGCACGATCCGGATTAGCCAAGTCGCGAAGTATGGTGTGAAATATGAGTTGATCTTTAACTTTGGCAGAGAGAATACCTTTGACATTCTCCATGACAAATACAGCGGGCCTGTATATCTGAATGATGCGCAGGTATTCCTGATAAAGAAAATGACGATGATCATCTTCCGGCTTGTAATCTACTATGCCTTTATTGCGCGCACGCCCAACAAGTGAGTACGCTTGGCACGGAGGTCCTCCAATCAGCACCCATTTGTGCTCAGGGCTAATGCCCGCCTTATCCAGAATTGAATTCATTGTCTTGTTTCCATCTTTGGAACCAAGAATAATCTGCTGTGCCTCTATGCCAGCATCTTCCCATTCCGGCAATGTAGACTCATCATATGGATCGGTTGCTTCACCATTGCAGAAGCGGTAATAGCTCTTCAGCGCCCCTTCCCCTTTCTTTCGAAGGATTCTGTAGAACGACCGCAGTCTCAGGGTTTCATGTGCAGATGCATCCATTTCTGCCGAAACAATGATTCTGAATGCCTTACCATCATCAACTGACGAGAAGCCCTCACCCAGACCGCCCGGCCCTGCAAAAAGGTCAACAATTGGGATTGGTTCTGTTTGTGACATGGGATTGATCATATAGAAAGCACACGGGAAACTGGCGGAGATTACCCGGAATGGCCGACATAGTCGACAAACAGACTCGATCTCGCATGATGTCGGGCATCAAGGGCAAAGACACTCTGCCGGAGATGAAAGTGCGGCGTTTTCTTCATGCTAAGGGATTCCGCTATCGGCTGCATGTTAGAACCGTGCTTGGTACGCCTGACATTTGCCTGCCTAAGTATCAGACTGTGATTTTCGTCCATGGTTGTTTTTGGCATCGACATATGGGATGCCGCCTGAACTATATGCCCGCAAGCAACAAGCAAATATGGAAGGTGAAATTCAAGCAGAATGTTCAGCGAGACCGCAGGAACATTCGAGCCCTGATAAAGGAAGGTTGGCGCGTCATCGTACTGTGGGAGTGCGGGCTCAGAAAATCTGGGGAGTCTCAGTTGGAATGGTTACCGTCTGAAATACAATTTGGAAAACATATGCTCGTTGAATGGCCCTGCGAAACCCAAGAGTAATGGGTAAGTATCCCTTGGCAAAACCGGGGGCTTTATTTCTTAAGTCGCTCAAAGCGGCTTAACGGGATTGCTGTACACCGCCTCCTTTAATCCAGCGGTCAATCGAATTCTGGGCTTCGTTCAGATAATCAATCAGGGCGGCAGGCATTCCTTCCTTTTCATCAACCCCGCCGAAGTGATCCATCAAGGCTTCCATCTCATTCTCTTCGCAGAAGCCACCATAGCAATTGGCATCAACATATTCATGCAGAGCGGAAAATGAGGGGCAATCTGCGGGCACACGCCCGGCTTTAATGTCGTCAATAATTTCCTGTTTCATGCGTTCGATGGATTCATCAAGGGTGGGGATAGTCGTAATCATTTGATTGCTCCTTTGCATGTTGTTGAAAACAATTCTCTCGTGCTCGCTTGGTTATTTCTGGCGTGTCTTTTGATCATTTATTGCGTTTTGTTGCCGCCCGATACACCGCGTTGTCTTCGCGTTTACCCACTGACAGCACCAGCACAAACAGCACATCATCCTCGACCATGTACACCAGTCGATATCCCTGCTTGAGCAGTTTGATCTTGTAGCAGCCTGCCAATTCGCGGTGCAGCAACGA
>Ga0210044_10008695_pt1 | contig 12572 bp, 12 predicted proteins | sample CryGey13umfilter_2_FD_183959 | JGI IMG/M metagenome (GOLD analysis project Ga0210044, IMG submission 183959) | Groundwater microbial communities from aquifer in Utah, USA - Crystal Geyser 4/9/14 3 um filter (SPAdes) (version 2) | ecosystem: Environmental > Aquatic > Deep subsurface >... | reverse complement strand
CCACCTGTCGAGAAGGTCCCCGGGTTACCGCCGCCCTCGAGGCCAGAAACGGCGGTAACTCCCCCACCTGTCGAGAAGGTCCCCGGGTTACCGCCGCCCTCGAGGCCAGGTCCCCGGGTTCCCGCCGGTGCTGCTGCCGGCTTGCCCGATCTGTCCGGTCGTCGCCGAGGGTGTGACGGCGCGGATTGCCGCGGTGCAGCTAGCCTCCAGCGCGGAGGTCCGGACCGCGGTGGTCGACGGGTGCGGGAGGCGCTGGATCGGGCCATTGACTCGAGCGCTCTGCTCGGGGCTGACGACTGGCCGCGTTCGCTACTCCACCCGGGTCACGGTGTAGCCCTTGCTCTGCAGCACCTGCACCAGCCCGTCGCTGCCCAGCACGTGCCCGAAACCCACGGCGATGAAGGCGCCGCCCCCGTCGATCTGCTGTTGCACCGTGGGCAGCCAGGCCTGGGTCCGCTTGCGGATGAAGGTGTCGAACGCCGGGGTGCCCGTCGGGGCGACGGCTCCCGCGTCCGGGGCCAGGCGCCACACCTCGTCCGCGTCCCCCGCCCGGTAGCGATCCATCAGATCGGCCAGTCGATCGCGGTACAGCGCATGATTGGCGACGAGATCCTCCAGCCCGGCCAGGTCGTCCTTCAGCGCCACCTGGTTCAGGGCCTTGACCTGATCCTGCCACGGCTCCAGCAGCACCAGGCTCTTCTGCGTGTTGTCGGCCTCGTTGAGCAGCGTCAGGTCCATGCCCTCCACGGCCGGGACGAGGGTGTTGTACAGCGCCGAGGAGACGGCCCACGGACGTAGTGATCGCAGCCGGGCCTGTGGCACGTTGGACAGCAGCGCGACGAGCTGGGTCCAGATCGGCGCCGGCAGCAGCGCGTCCAGGGTGTCGCTGCCGGGGAGCGCGGCCAGCTGCAGGTACTCCTGCTGGTCGATGAATCGGATCTCCGCCTCCTCCACCAGGGAGCTCGAGCGCGCGAAGGCGTCCCACACCGACGAGGGCAGCTCGTCCCGGGCCGAGACGCCGATGTGGATCGTGCCCAGCAGGTAGCTCGGCGCGCTGGCCCCCTGGGCCTCCACACGCCACATCAACGGCGACACGGCGTCATCGCCACAGGACACGACACACAGGCTCAGGGCCAGCAGGAAGCAGCGCATGGCCCATTGTAGTTGGTGGTCGGCGCGGGGAACAACCATCGCCCGGTGGTGTCTGATCTCCACGTGGTCCTGATTCTGATCCTGATCCCCCTGATCCCGGCGCTGGTCCTCGGCACCTGGCTGCTGTGGGCAGACGTCGCCCGCCGACGGTGGGAGCGACGCACGCGGCGCGGGATGGGCTCCGAGGCGCGAGCGCTGGCGGATGGGTTCGTGGTGTTGCGAGGCAGGCTGCGCCATCCGGACGCCCGTGAAGGCGTGGCCGCCGCGTCGTCGGTGCCCGACGGTGCCGGATGGCGGCCGACCATCTCGGCCTGGCACGAGCGGCTCGAGCTCGAGACCATGCACCAGCGAATCCCCCTGCTGGGGCCGGCGGAGGTGATCCTCAGCGCGCAGAACACCAGCCTGACCCGTCTGAGCCGTCGGATCGACGAGGCAGGTCAGGGTTACCACCAGGTGGCGCGGACCTTCCCCCACATGGTGCCGGCGCTGATCACGCCGCAGACGTCGTTGCACCTGCTGCACCTGGGCGACGAGGTGCTGGCGAGCGGTCGGCTGGAGCGGCGCGCCCATCCGGACAGCCCTGCGGGGTACCGGGAGAGCGCCCATCGCTGGATCCTGACCGGTGGTCAGGGGCCGACCCTGCTCGCGGCGGCGTGTCCGCGACCGCCGCGGGTGTCGTGGTGGGGCATGCTGCTGGTCACCCTTGTGATCAGCGTCGGGCTCGTGATGACGGTGGGTCTGCTCTCCTGGCTCCACGCCAACGCGCCCGAGCCGCCCCCCTACTACTCACTCACCGGTTTCTACTTCTACCGGTCACCGTCAACGCCGCCCCGATCACTTCTTCTTCGGGCCGTCGCCCAGCAGCGAGCTCAGGCCCCCGCGGACCAGGTCGCTGGCCGCGTCGGTGACCGCCTCCCGCGTCCACCGCACCAGCTCGGCCGAGGGCAGTGACTTGACGCCCTGGACCACACCCTGCTGAACGCGCTGCTCCACCACGTCGCCCAGGCGGGCCAGCGCCCCCTCCACCTCGCGCTGGATCCGTGGCACGTATCGCCGCCGGATCACGCGGCTCGCCACTGCCAGCGTGGCGACGCAGGAGAGCGCCGCGGTGAGCAGCACGGCGGATGCCAGCACGAGCAGCGTCGTGGAATCGAGCGTCACGTGAGCCCTCCGAACACGAAGGCGAGCTGGGCCAGGCCCGCGGCGAAGCCCAGCACCCCTCCGGCCAGGATCAACTTGAGCTCGTCTTCCTGGAAGCAGGGGCGCAGCAGCCCCTGGAAGTCCTCCGACGACATGGCCTCCATGCGCTCGCGCAGCAGCCGCTCGACCACACGACCCCGATCCTCGTTGAATACACGGTCCTCGAAGGGATCAATGGAGACCTCCAGCGCCTTGCGCGCCACCGACTCCTTGATCTGGGCGAACCCCTCGACGCCCACGGCGACCTGGGCCAGCGCCTTGCCCAGGCTGCCGCCCACCGCCTCATCCACCACGGGCTTGATGTGGCGCCGGATCAGCTTCTTCGTCCGCTCGGAACGCGGGCCGGTGAGCATGGCCTCGATGATGTGGTGCAGCGTCAGCACCTCCCGGGTCACCATCGGGCACCAGACCTGCGCCACCTCGTTCTGTCGGCGCAGGAACAGGCCCTGGATCGTCCAGGGTCCGATGCGTCGCGGACGGAGCGGGCGGAAGATGATGTTGAGCGCGAGCCAGTTGGTGGCGTAGCCCACGATCAGCCCGAACACCGGCAGGACCCACCACGCGGGATACAGGTACCACACGGCGACCTGGACCAGCCCGAAGAGGAAGCCGAAGTAGGCCCCGGAGCGGATGATGAAGCGGAACTCGGCGGCGCCGCTCTCGAGGAACAGGCGGTTGAGCAGCGACTTGTCCGCCACCAGCTGGCGCACCACCATGTCCTTGAGATCCACCAGCTCCTCGACGTTCTGGCCGATGTCCTGCATCAGGCTCTCGACACGCCTGGGGATCTCGCGGCGCACCGAGGCGCAGATCTGATCCTTGATCATGCCGGGCGTGTTGTCCCAGATCAGCGGGTTCTGGGCCTGCATGATGTCGTCGACATACTCGTCCAGGCGGGGCTCGACATAGCGAATGACGTGCTGCGCGATGCGGTCCGGGTCCATCTGCTCGAACAGCTCGGACAGCCTTCCCAGCTTGTACATCGTCTTGTCGACGAAGATCCCCGCCATCTTGATCGCCTTGGAGGGGATGATGCCCTGCCAGCCGAAGATCGGCCGAATGCCGACGAACTCCAGCGGATGGAATGTCATCTTGATCGCCACCAGGTTGGTGAACCAGCCCACCACCGCGGCGACGAACGGAATGCTGACGTACTTCCAGAACTCGACATTGTACAGCGTCTGATGGAGTAGTGACTGCATCGGGGCCAAAACGATAGCCCCTAGCGGCAGGCCCAGTCCAGCAGGTCGCGCTCCAGGTCGATCTGGCAGTTGCCGTCCCCGTAGTTGGCGCCACCCACGTCAGCCGCGATCTCCAGCACTCGTGGGCCGAAGCCTCGGTCCCGCAGGTCCGCGTCGATGCTCTGCACCGGATGCAGCGGCCAGCCGAGCTGGATCAGGCGCACCTGCGGCTCCTGCTCCACGCGGCGCAGGGGCATCTCGGCCGCGACCGGCTCGTCCAGACCCATGGCCGCGCCGTCGATGTCCGCCGGCAGCGGCGGACGCTCGCAGCGTGGGGAGCGAAGCTGCTCCAGCGTGTGCCACACCACCGCGTGCTGGTGATCGAGGATGTCGGTGTCGATGCGAGTGGCCGGGTGTGTCGTGGCGACGTGTGCCGCCAGCGCCTCCCAGAACGGGTGGCCCAGCTCCTCGCCTCGCAGCACCCCACCGTCGAACACGGCCTGAACCCTCCCGGCGTGCTCCTCGTAGTGGCTGCTGGGACGGCATCGAGAGAACGATAGCGCTGACGCGGGCGGTGGTCGACTCAGAGTTGCAGGTCGAACAGCATCCCCAGCAGCACGGCGTCCTGCAGCGTGGAGTAGTGCGACAGGGCGTTGCGGTCCACACCGGAGGCGCCGGCCAGCTCGCGCAGGAACAGCCGGTTCACCTGACGCGCCTCGGTGGCCAGGCCGGCGGCCCCGGCGATGATCGACTGCACGCGATCCGGACGGCTGGTGACGGCCTGCAGCAGCTCATCATCGTCGATGGTGAGCGGACCCGCGTCGTTGCGCCGGATCCCGATCTGCTCCAGGGCGCTGGCCAGCGTGTCCACGGCACGGGACATGCGCTCAGCCGCCTGATCGGTGATCTCGGACGGGTTGTCCTGCAGGAAGGACAGCTCGTCGTTGTAGGCCGCGACGAACCCATCGATGCCGCCCTGGATCGGGGGGGTCGCCGACTCCACGGTGACGGTGACGGGACCGTCGGTGACGCCACCCAGCCACAGCACGACGCTGCCGTCGAACAGGTCCAGCGTATTGTCCGACGAGGTCTGGGCCGGGCCGCTGTCGATGGTGTAGCTCGCGTCCTGAGCCTGCGCCGTGATGCCCCCGGCTTCGCCGGTGGCGGTGCGATCCGTGCGCAGGCCGATGTCCACCAGCAGCGTGCCGCTCACGTCGGTGAGCGTGAACGCCGCCGCGGCGCCGGTGGAGATCGCCGTGAGGTTGAGCGCGGCGGTGCCATCGGTCACTGTGACGCTGGCCCGGACCCCGATCCCGGCGCTGTTGTTCACGGCGCCGGCCACGGCCTGCAGCAGCTGCTGCCCGGTCTCGGCGCCGGTGAGCTCCAGCGACAGATCGAAGGTCTGTGCCTCCCGGGTGAGCTGGAACTGTTGCGTGCCGCTGCCCGCGCCGGCGAGGTCGTCGGCGGCGAGGTTGTCGGATCGCACCTGCTGCGCCTGAGCCAGCTGATTCACCGTCAGGCCGAACGCGCGTCGCGCGGCGCCGCTGTGAGCCATCCCACTCACGGCGCTGTCCCCGGTGGTCACCTGGCGTCGCTGCCACAGCGTGTCCTGACCGGTGTCGCGATCGAAGAACAGCCAGGTGGCGCCGTCGAGCACGCTGGCCTGCCGCAGCGCCTGCCGGTGCGCCGACGCGTCGGGCCGGGCGCTGGCCATCAGCGCGGCCTGCTGCTCCAGAAACCAGGCCGAGAGATTGGCCGACACCGATCGCGACAGCAACGCGGTGTACTCCACCAGGCTCGCGCGCAGGGTCGCCGGCGTCACCGGCAGGCGATTGTGCGTCGGCCCCCCGGTGGCCGACAGGTAGCTGCCGGCCAGGCCGATGAGGTTGCCGACGGGATAGATCATGATCAGAGCAACCGGCTGAGCAGCTGCCCTTTCACCGCGCCGCCGTGCTCCAGGATGGCGACGCCGGCACGCAGGCGGTTGCGGTTCAGCGCCAGCTGGGACGTCTCGGTGGCCACGTCGGCGTTCGCCATGCGCGAGTAGGCGGCGGCGGTGTGCTCGCGGGTGGCCGCCAGCGTGTCGTGGGTGGACTCCAGCCGGTTGATGCTGGCCCCGACGGTGCCGCGGCCGTGGGCCACGGCGCCCATGGCGTCCTGCAGTGGACCCAGCGCCGAGGCCGCATCCTGGGCCGTGAGCAGGTTCACCCCGCTCAGACCCATGGACGCCATGGTGGAGGCGGGGGTGGAGATGGCAACCGTCGCGCCGGCTCCCCCGCTGGTGCCGACCTGGATCTCATGGCTTCCGCCGTCGAGCACCTGCGTCTCGCCCCAGGTGGTGGTGGCCGCGATGCGGTCCACCTCGGCGCTCAGCTCGCCGTACTCCTGCTGGATCGCGGCGCGCTCCTCGTCACCCAGCGTCCCGTTGGCCGACTGGATCGCCAGCTCCTGCATTCGGCCCAGCAGCTCGCCCTGGTTGGCGAGCGCCGAGTCGGCCAGCTGACCGAGGCTCACTCCATGGTCCACGTTGCGCGACGCCTGCTCGAGCGATCCGATCTGGGCCCGGAGCCGCTCGGAGATGGCCAGCGCGGCGGGACCGTCAGCGCCGCTCACGAGCCGTCGTCCGGAGGCGAGGCGCTCGAGGTTGCGGTTCATCTGGCCGAAACTCTGGCTGATCTGCCTCCGGATGGGAATGTCGGTCACGCTCTCGATCCGCATGAGTGCCTCCACGGGTGAGTATCGGGGCTTTACCTCAGATCCTCAATCGGACGGTTGCGACCCATCCTGAGCCTCAAATATTCGAGGGCGTACTCAGAGAAGTGAGTGGCCCTGCGCGTGAAATCAACGAGTTGCAGCGACATTCCCGTGGTCCGGTTCGTGCATCAAGTGGGACCTTGTCCCATGCATGGAGGTGTCGAGTGCGTAGATCGATGACGGTGTGTGTCCTGGGCCTGGTGGTCGGCTGCGGTGGGGCCCGGGAGGAGGTCTCGGTCCGGCTGCAGCCGCTGGCCGGCTGCGGCGAGGTGGAGTCCGCGATCCGCAGCGCGGCGCTCCAGCAGATGAACGACCAGATCGACACCAACCTGGACGCGGCGCTGAAGCGTGTCTCCACCTGCCGCGACGAACGCAACGCCATCGACAGCAGAGACTATGCCCCATCGGCCGGGGTCGCCGAATCGGGGAACGGGGCGTCCAAGGTCTCCACCACCAACAACCAGGTGACCGGGGTGGAGGAGGCGGACTTCGTGAAGAACGACAGCCAGTACATCTACGTCGTGACGGGCAGCCAGTTCCGCATCATCCAGGCCTGGCCCGCGCCCTCGGCGAAGGAGATCGCGAAGGTGCAGGTGGAGGGTCAGGCACGCAAGCTGTTCGTGACCAAGGACCGGGCGATGATCTACTCCTCGCTCACGACGAGCGGGTCCGATCGCGAGTGCACCTACGGCTACTCCTGCAGCTTCACCGGGGATGGCAACCCCACGCTGATCACGATCTTCGACATCACGGATCGCACCGCGCCGAAGAAGATCCGTGAGCTGCGGCTGTCCGGTTCGTACGTCAACGCGCGCCAGGTGGGGGACGCCACCTTCACCGTGCTCAGCTCCCCCGGGGTGACCTTCCCGGGCGTGTCCTATTACCCGAAGAGCCACTCCTACTGCGGCTCCAACTACTGGCAGACCCTGGCCGCGTTCGAGGAGCTGCGTCGCGAGAACACACGGATCATCAACCAGGCCACCATCGCCGACTGGCTGCCCTCGATGCAGGACCGGATCCTCGCCGGTCCCGGCGCTGGCGCGAGCACCGACGTGCTGATGGGGTGCAAGGGATTCTTCCGCTCCGGAGCCGCCGACGGGGAGCAGCTGACGACGATCCTCGGCGTGAAGCTGAGCCAGCAGTCGCCCGCCAGCGCCAGCACCATCGTCAGCCGCCCGGGGGCGGTGTATGCCTCGGCCCAGGCGCTCTTCATATCGGTGCCCCACGAGCGGACGAACGGGGGCTGGTACACCTCGATGAACGGCGTGCAGCAGGTCAGCACGGTGCACAAGTTCGGGCTCGACACCGCCTCCGCCACGGCGCGCTACCTGGCCAGCGGCGTGGTGAAGGGCCGTGTGTTGAACCAGTTTTCGATGGACGAGCACGAGGGCTATCTGCGCATCGCCACCAGCACGGGGCATGTGCCCAGCCCCGACGTGCACAGCACCGTGACTGTCCTGCGCCACACTGGCGCATCGCTGGACGAGGTGGGGCGGCTGGACCAGCTGGCGCCCAGGGAGGACATTCGTTCGGTGCGCTTCGATGGATCCCGCGCCTTCATCGTCACCTTCAAGAAGACCGACCCGCTGTTCGTGATCGACCTGTCCCGGAGCTCCAGCCCACAGGTGCTGGCCGAGCTCAAGATCCCGGGCTTCTCGACCTACATGCACATGATGGACTCGACGCACCTGCTGACCATCGGCTACGACGCGGACGACCAGGGTTCCTTCGCCTGGTTCACCGGTGTGATGCTCCAGATCTTCGACGTCAGCGACCTGAAGAACCCGGTGCGCACGCACAAGGAGGTGATCGGCACGCGCGGGTCGAGCTCGGCGGCGCTGAACAACCACCTGGCGTTCAACTACTTCGCGCCGCTGGATCTGCTGGCCCTGCCGATGACGATCTGCGAGGGCAGCTCCGGCGGCGGGAGCTACGGCACGCAGATGACCTTCAGCGGGCTGATGGTGTTCGACACCACGGCGTCGGCGGGCTTCAAGCTGCACGGCAAGGTGCCCCACCCCACGGGGAGCGGCATCAGCTGCAGCAACTGGTGGACCAACGCCGAGTCCCAGGTGGAGCGCTCGATCTTCATGGACAGCTACGTGTTCTCCATCTCGCGCGAGCTGATCAAGGTCAACCACCTCGACGATCTCGCCACCGACCTCGTGGCGCTGCCCATCAACTAGCCCGTTCCTGGCGTCATTCCCCCTTGAACTGCACCCCCTGCCCGGGCAATATGCAACGCCTGACGACTGACAAGGAGAGACTGATGATCAATAGATGGAGCCTGCTGGCCGTGATGGTGCTGTTCTTTGTGGCGTGCAGCGACGATGGTGGCACGACCACCGATGGGCCGGTGAAGACCGACCAGAGCCTGGTGGACCAGGGACCCGTGGCGGACAAGGGACCGACACCGGACCAGAGCCTGGTGGACCAGGGGCCGACCCCCGACGGAGTGACCGCCGACGCCGCGCCGGGCAACACCTTCGACATCGAGCTCACGGTGGGCTTCGGGATGCTGGTGGCGTGCAGCACGACGGACACCAGCAAGGACTGCAAGGGCAACATCTACTGGTCGGTGTACGACACGCCCCCGCCCACCGATCCCAACAACGTGGGCAACCCCATCTTCCAGGGGATGGAGCCCAATGGGCAGAAGGGGACGGTGCTCAAGGGCAAGGTGCCGGTGGCGGCCAAGCTGTACGTCGCCGCGTTCCTCGACGACAACAACAACGTGGCCACCCCCACCAAGCCCGATCTGGGGGATCCGGTGTACAGCGACGCCCAGTTCTTCACCGCCACCGCGGGACAGACGGTCAAGCGCAACCTGACCTTCGATCTGCGTATGCCGTTCTGACCGGGCTCGGGATGTGGCGTGACGCCAGCTTCCTGCCGTTGATCATTCTCGCCGGCTGCGCCCATGGACCGCGTGGGGCGCCCGATCTGCCTGCCTTCGATCCCGGCCGCGACCTGGGGCTCGTGTTCGTGCAGGGCGGCACCGATGAGGCGGTGCTGTACCACCCGCGGGGGGCGACCCCTGCTCCGGGCACTGCGGTGGTGATCGCCCTGCCACGCGAGCGGACCGTGCTGCGTGGAACCGTCACCCGGCCAGTCACCCGGCCCGAGACCTATGTGCAGCAGCCGTTTGGTCCCGGAACACGCATGGGTCGCGTCGGGGTCCGGCTGGCCAGCGGCGGAACGCTGCCGGGCCTGGGGATCGCCGTCATCGGACGACCGGTTCGGCTGCAGATCCGAGGTGGCGTGATCGAGGGCGATCTGGATCGCGTGCCTCCGCTCGAGTCGTTTCGCGCCTGCGCCAGCTCCGAGGGAGCCCATCTCAGCGTGTGGTCTGGCCGTCCGCTGGCGGGGCGCCGCCTGTGGCACGTCTACTACTATCTCGGCTACGACACGGCCCTGGACTGCACACCCGGTGACTATCGGTAGCTGGCGAAAACCAGCCACCATTGACGCACTGCGGCGGCAACCGTTCGTCCCCGTGGCCATCCGTTGCCATGGGCGGTGTCAACAGACCTCACCCGACGTTGTGAATTCAAATGGATACGACGCAAATACTCCTGGCACAGAGTCTGCTTTGCTCAATGGCAGGGCAAGCAGGGCAAGAACGAGCAAGGCCAAGCGGAACCAGGAGGCAACAACATGGTTTGTTCCACAACCATGCCGATGACCACGAGCCGGATCCACCGCAACCTGGACGACCAGAGGTTGCTGGATGCCGTTCTACACCGGGAGGAGGCGGCGTGGGCCGAGCTGCTTCGGCGGTTCCGTGGCTTGATCTACCACTGCATCAACGTTGCGCTGAAGCGGCACGACGGGATCCTGCCGCCCGAGGAGTTCGACGAGATCTTCTGCGAGGTGTGTCTGAACCTGCTGCGAAACGACATGGGCAAGCTGCGGCACTACGATCCGGAGCGGGGGACCAAGCTCGGCACCTGGATCGGTTTGATCGCCATCCGCACCTGTTACGATCATCTCAGAGCGGCCTCCCGTCGTCCCACGCTGGACGGCAACGACGCCATGCCCGAGTTCGTCGACGACCAGCCCGGGCCGCTGGAGCAGATGCTGGAGCAGGAGCGTCGGCTGCACCTGTCGGAGCTGATCGTGGACCTCACGCCGCGCGAGCGATTCTTCTTCGATCTGTACTATCAGCAGGAGATGGAGCCCGACGAGGTGGCGCAGGTCATGAACGTCTCCATGGGAACGGTGTACGCCAAGAAGAACAAGCTCCGGGCGCGGCTGCGCGCGCTGGCCGGAGTGGAGCCTCGGCAGGCGCTGGCGGCGTGATGAGCTAGTAGTAGTAGGCGTGCTGCCGAAGCGCCCTGAAGGATTGGCTCACTGGATCTCGGTGGGCTCTTCGCCCTCCGGCGGCGGAGGAGGAGGCGGGGGCGGCACAGGTGTGGCCTCGGGCGGCGGCGGGGCGGCGCGGCTGCACCACCACCGAGGATCTGCTCCATCTCGCGCACCACCGACGGAGGCAGCCAGCCAGGGGTGCCGGCCTGGTACGCCGCGCGGCCCTGAGACAGCAGCTGCATCGCCTGTTGATGCTGTCCCAGCTTGTGGTGCGTCAGCCCGCGGTAGACCAGGTAGCGCACCCGGGCCTTGGCGTTGAGGTCCATACCCTCGACGTTGATCCAGGCGACGAGGACCCCGACGCTCGGCCCCTACCGCGCAGCGTCCGCACCACCTGAGTGGACAGGGAGGCCGCTGATCAGCACGTGGTCGTCCCGCGAGCTGCTGCGCCTGGCGCGCTGGCATCCCGAGCAGCTGCCCCCGGATCTGCGCGGGGCGCGGTGTCTGGCCGACGTCCCAGCCCGCGAGGAGTGATTCGATTCAGGACTCGTGGCGTGCCGTCGCGCGCTGGAGGATGTCGTGCACCTTGCCCCGGAGCTCGGGTGGGCCCACGACCTCCATGCCCTCGGCGCGCCCCACCAGCCACAGCAACAGCTCCGGGGTGCTGGAGACCTCGAGCCGCATGCGCAGCCGGTCGTCCTTGGTCTTGCCGAAGGTCTGGCTCGGGTGCCAGGTGCGCTCCTTGATATAGGGCGCCTGCTCGGCATCGAAGCGCAGCTCCACGGGGGCGGGGTCGCCGCCCGTGATGCCGAAGGATCCGTCGGTGAATTGCTCGGGATGGTAGTCCTCGGGGTAAACGAAGTGCTGGCCCTTGAGCCAGCTGGAGCGGGCGATGCGATCCACGGCGAAGATGCGGTGCTCCCCGCGCGTGCGCGAGTGGCACATGAGGTACAACGACTCGGCGTACACCAGCAGCGAGTAGGGTTCCACCACGTGCTTGCGCAGCTTCTTCCCCACCGGGCGGTACCACACCTCCACCAGCTCCTCGTACAGCAGGCCGGTGAGGAGATCGTTGAGTACGTCCACCTTGCCCGCGTAGCTCTTGGCCCCGGAGTGGACCACGGACATCTTGCGCTGCAGGCCATGGAGGTAGGCCCGGGACCTGGGGGACAGCCCCTGTCCCATGCGCCCGATGACGGTGGTCAGCTCGCCGTGCAGGTCGGTTCCCTCGAGGAACGAGAGCACGTGGCGCGCCAGGCTGAGCGACAGGATCTGCCCCACCGTGAGCGTGAGGGTGGTGCGCTTGGCGGTGGGGAACAGCTTCCAGCACGCCTCACCGGTGTCCCCTGGCTCGGAGTAGATCGGGACCCCTGCGTCCTCCAGCGCGTGCAGGTCGTTGTACACCGTGCGGCGGGAGATGTTGAAGGTCTGCATCAGCTCGCTGATGGTGACGCTGGACTGGGCGTCCAGCATCTCGCGGATCCTGAGGACCCGTGCAGCGTGCGTCAGCCGTCGGTTGGCGGGCATCGCGATTCTCCTTGGTCGGATGGAGATGGTGTCACGGGTGCGCGCCGCGGGAAAGACCGGTCAGAAGACAGGCCGATCAGACGGCCAGCGCCAGCTGCTGCCCGGCGGGCGGACAGGACAGATGCACGCGCTCCAGGTGGCGGGCCACCATCACCAGTGACCGGCGCATGGCCATCAGCAGCCCCTCCACCGCGAGGCCCTGCCGCAGCCCCACCTCCGCGGCCCACGCCAGCGGCGCGGTGAAGCAGTCCACCGGCAGATGGGTCGGAAAGCTGATCGGGCGCAGAGGCTGCACTGGCGATGGCGCGATGCGTGTCCGCCGCGGCGCCAGCATGTCCACCGTGGCCCGCCACAGCACGCCGCTGGGGGGGGGCAGCTGGGGCAGGCACGCTGCCGGCTCCTCGCTGGGCCAGGGACCGCGGAGCTCCAGCGTGGCTCCTGTGGCGGTGA
>Ga0210044_10008689_pt1 | contig 12580 bp, 7 predicted proteins | sample CryGey13umfilter_2_FD_183959 | JGI IMG/M metagenome (GOLD analysis project Ga0210044, IMG submission 183959) | Groundwater microbial communities from aquifer in Utah, USA - Crystal Geyser 4/9/14 3 um filter (SPAdes) (version 2) | ecosystem: Environmental > Aquatic > Deep subsurface > Groundwater... | reverse complement strand
GGGCTGAACGTCACCATCAAGCCCGGCGGGCCGGACATCGCGCCGCCGCAGGTGATCGCGGGCGGCGGCGCCGACGTGGTGGTGGAGTGGATGCCCGCCGCGCTGGCGGCGCGTGAGCGCGGCGTGCCGCTGGTCAACATCGCCCAGCCGTTCACGTCATCGGGGCTGATGATGACCTGCCTGGCCGAGAGCGGCGTGAAGTCCCCCGCAGACTTTCCCGGCCGCACGCTGGGCACCTGGTTCTTCGGCAACGAGTATCCGTTCCTGAGCTGGATGGCCAAGCTGGGCATCCCCACCGACGGCTCGGCGACCGGGGTCAACGTGCTGAAGCAGGGTTTCAACGTCGATCCGCTGTTGCAGAAGCAGGCCGACTGCATCGCCACCATGACCTACAACGAATACTGGCAGGTGATCGACGCCGGACTGACGCCCGAGCAGCTTGTCACCTTCAAGTATGAGGATCAGGGCGTCGCCACGCTGGAGGACGGGCTTTATGTGCTGGAGCAGAACCTCGCCGACCCGGCCTTCGCCGACCGCATGACGCGCTTTGTGCGCGCCTCGATGAAGGGCTGGAAATACGCCGAGGCCAACCCCGACGAGGCCGCGCTGATCGTGCTCGACAACGACGCCACCGGCGCCCAGACCGAAAAACACCAGAAGCGGATGATGGGCGAGATCGCCAAGCTGACCGCAGGCTCGAACGGCGCGCTCGACCCGGCGGCCTATGAGCGCACGGTCGCCACGCTGCTGGGCGGCGGCTCCGACCCGGTGATCACCAGGGCGCCCGAGGGCGCCTGGACCCACGCGATCACCGACAAGGCGCTCTGACCGCACGCAAGAAAACCCCGTGCCGTCAGCGGCGCGGGGTGCTATGTTCATGCGGAAATTCATGTGACGCATCATCCAAGGAGTGCCTGCAATGCGCCCTGCCCTCGCCGCCCTCGCCGTTCTGCTTCTGGCCGCGCCCGCGCTGCGCGCGCAGGAGGCGCCCGCGCCGACGACGGTGTTCTTCGGCATCGACCGCGAGTCGTTCGACGAGACCGGGATCACGGCGCTGAGCCTCGCCGAGCGCGCCATCCGCGAAGGCGGCGCGGGCGCGGTGCTGGTCGAGGGGCACACCGACACGCTGTCGGACGCGGAATACAACCTCGCGCTGTCTGAGCGGCGCGCGCGGGTGATCCGCAACGAGCTGATCGCGCGCGGCGCGGCGCCGGCGACGATCTCCATCACGCCGCTGGGCCAGACCCAGCTTGCGGTGGAGACCGCCGACGACGTGGCCGAAGTCGCCAACCGGCGGGTGACGATCACGCTGGCCGATTTCGGCGCCTTCGCCGCGCCCGACCCGCTGCGCCCGATCGCCTTTCGCCTGCCGTGACGCGCGGCGCGCCTCAATCGCGTTAATGTGCGAAAAAACGCGGGCGTCCGGCGCGCGACATGGTTAGAACGGGGTTCCCGAACAGAGCTCAGGAAGCCCCGACATGCCCACCACGCGCCGCCGCCGCAACGTCAAGATCGTCGCCACGCTCGGCCCCGCCTCCTCCAGCCGCGAGATGATCGGCAAGCTGTTCGACGCCGGCGCCGACGTGTTCCGGCTCAACATGAGCCATGGCAGCCATGAGGACGTCGCCGCCCGCCACGCGCTGATCCGCGAGATCGAGCACGAACAGGGCCGCCCGATCGGCATTCTCGCCGACCTTCAGGGGCCGAAGCTGCGCGTCGGCGTGTTCGCGAACGGCCCGGTGACGCTGGAGCAGGGCGCGGCGTTCCGCTTCGACCTCGACGACGCGCCGGGCGACGCCAACCGGGTGCAGCTGCCGCACAAGGAGATTCTGGAGGCGCTGGAGCCGGGCGCGACGCTGCTGGTCAACGACGGCAAGATCCGCCTGCGCGTCACCGCCTGCGACGGCGTGAGCGCCGACACCGTGGTCGAGATCGGCGGCGAGATCTCGAACCGCAAGGGCGTCAACGTGCCCGACGTGATCCTGCCGCTCACCGCGCTGTCGAAGAAGGATCTCAGCGATCTTGAGTTCGTCTGCGAACTGGGCGTGGACTGGCTGGCGCTGTCGTTCGTGCAGCGGCGCGAGGACATGGACCAGGCCCGCGCGCTGGCGAAAGGCCGCGCGGCGCTGATCGCCAAGATCGAAAAGCCGGCGGCGGTGAAGAACATCGACGAGATCATCGCCGCGTCGGACGGGATCATGGTCGCGCGCGGCGATCTGGGCGTGGAGTTGCCGGTGGCGCAGGTGCCGCCGCTGCAGAAAAAGATCGTGCGCGCCTGTCGCCGCGCCGGCAAGCCGGTGATCGTGGCGACGCAGATGATGGAGTCGATGATCCTGGCGCCGGTGCCGACCCGCGCCGAGGTGTCGGACGTGGCGCAGGCGATCTATGAGGGCGCCGACGCGGTGATGCTGTCGGCGGAAAGCGCGGCGGGCGATTATCCGGTCGAGGCGGTCACAGCGATGAACGCGGTGGCGGAGACGGTCGAACAGGACCCGATCTATCGCGAGATCATCGAAGCCTCGCGCAAGACGGTGCGCGGCTCGGTGTCGGAGGCGATCATGGCCGCCGCGCGCGAGGTGGCCGAGACCTCCAACGTCAAGGCGATCTGCTGCTTCACCCACTCCGGCGCCACCGCGATGCTGGCGGCGCGCGAGCGGCCGCGCGTGCCGATCCTGGCGCTGACGCCGTTCAAGGGCACGGCGCGCAAGCTGACGCTGGTGTGGGGCCTGCACTGCTCGGCGGTGGAGGAGGTCGAGCGGTTCAAGCTGGCGGTGGTCTCCGCCGCGCGGGTCGCGGTGCGCGACGGCTTCGCCACCTCCACCGACAAGATCGTGGTGACGGCGGGCGTGCCGTTCAACCAGCCCGGCACCACCAACATCCTGCGCGTCGCCACGGCGGACGAGCGCGCGATCTTCGAGGGCGAACCCGCTTGAACCCCGTCCCTCTCTGAAAATAGGGCGTTGATGCCCACGGATTAGCCCCCTAGGGTTAATCGTGGCGCTTCAATGACGGGGTGGCGGGTTCGCCGACCACCCCCGGCCCAGATCAGGGAGACGACCTCGTGAAACACTTCGCACCCATCGCCGCAGCCGTGGCGCTTTCCTTCGCCGCCCACGGCGCGCTGGCGCAGGAGAAGTTCATCACCATCGGCACCGGCGGGCAGACCGGCGTCTATTACGTGGTGGGACAGTCGATCTGCAGCCTGGTGAACCGCGGCGCGGCGCAGCACAACATCCGCTGCACCGCGCCCTCCACCGGCGGCTCGATCGCCAACATCAACGCCATCAAGGGCGGCGACATGGACATGGGCGTCGCCCAGTCCGACTGGCAGTATCACGCCTACAACGGCTCGTCGCAGTTCGAGGGCCAGGGCTTTCCGGGCTTGCGCGCGGTGTTCTCGGTCCACCCGGAGCCGTTCACGGTGATCGCCCGCGCCGACGCCGGCATCAAGACCTTCGACGACCTGAAGGGCAAGCGCGTCAACGTCGGCGCGCCCGGCTCGGGCCAGCTCGCCACCATGAACGTGGTGCTTGAGGCCAAGGGCTGGACGATGGGCGATTTCTCGCTGGCCTCCGAGCTTCAGCCCTCGGAGCAGGCGCAGGCGCTGTGTGACAACAAGGTTGACGCGATCATCTATACCGTGGGCCACCCCAACGGCTCGATCCAGGAGGCGACCACGTCGTGCGAGTCGGTGATCGTCGCGGTGGACGGCCCGGCGATCGAAAAGCTGGTGGCGGACAACCCGTTCTACGCCTTCGCCACCATCCCCGGCGGCATGTACACCGGCAACGAGGCCGACACCCAGACCTTCGGCGTGCGCGCGACCTTCGTCTCGTCGGACAAGGCCGACGAGGAGACGATCTATCAGACCGTGAAGGCGGTGTTCGACAACTTCGACCGCTTCAAGCGGCTGCACCCGGCGTTCGGCATCCTGAAGGAGGAGGAGATGATCTCGTCCGGCCTGTCGGCGCCGCTGCACCCCGGCGCCGCGCGCTACTACGCCGAGCGCGGCTGGGCCGTCGCCAACTGACCCACAACGGGCGGCCGGGGCGCAAGCCCGGCCGCCCGCTTTCGCTGATCCACAGCAGACATCCCGTGACGCCCCCGCGAGGAGAACGCCATGACCGACAAGAGCGCCGAGGGGCTGAGCCAGGCGGAGCTTGATGAGCTGGTCGCCGCCGCCGACACCGGCGGCAGGCAGGCCACCGGCTTCACCGCCTGGCTGATTCTCGCCGTGGCGCTGTGCTGGTCGCTGTTCCAGCTCTGGTTCGCCTCGCCGATCCCGTTCATGGTGGGCTTTGGCGTGTTCAACGACACGCAGGCGCGCTCGATCCACCTCGGCTTTGCGATGTTTCTGGCCTTCGCCGCCTACCCCGCCGCGCGCTCGTCGTTCCAGTTGATCCTCGGCGTCGGCGTCCCCGTGCTGATGGCCGTGCTGTTCATGGTCGGCGCGCGCGGGACCGACAGCACCTGGTGGATCCCGCTGGTCGCGCTGGGCGTTGCGGCGGCGGTGCTGCTCGGCTCGCCGCGCGAAAGGGTGCCGGCGTGGGAATGGGCGCTGGCGGCGCTGGGCGCAGGCGCGGCGCTTTATCTTTATGTTTTCTATCGTGAAATCTCGGGCCGTGTCGGCGCGCCCAATCAGCAGGACTTCGTCGTCAGCGTGATCGGTCTGATCGTGCTGCTGGAGGCGACGCGCCGCGCGCTGGGGCCGGCGCTGATGATCGTGGCCGCCGTTTTCCTCGCCTACACGTTCCTCGGGCCGTGGATGCCGACGATCATCTCGCACAAGGGCAACTCGCTGTCCGAAGTCGTGAACCATCAGTGGATCACCACACAGGGCGTTTTCGGCATCGCGCTGGGGGTCTCGACCAGTTTCGTCTTTCTGTTCGTGCTGTTCGGCGCGCTGCTCGACAAGGCCGGCGCGGGGAATTACTTCATCCAGGTGGCCTTTTCATTGATGGGCCACATGCGCGGCGGCCCGGCCAAGGCCGCCGTTGTGTCCTCGGCGATGACCGGGCTGATCTCCGGCTCGTCGATCGCCAACGTGGTGACCACCGGCACGTTCACGATTCCGCTGATGAAGCGGGTTGGTTTCTCGGCGGAGCGCGCGGGCGCGGTCGAGGTGGCGTCCTCGGTCAACGGCCAGATCATGCCGCCGGTGATGGGCGCGGCGGCGTTCCTGATGGTCGAATACGTCGGCATCCCGTATTTCGACGTGGTCAAGCACGCCTTCCTGCCCGCCACCATTTCCTATATCGCGCTGGTCTATATCGTGCATCTTGAGGCGATGAAGGCGGGCATGAAGGGCCTGCCGCGCGCCTATACCCCCAAGCCGATCGTGCAGCGGCTGATCGGCATCGCCTTCACCATCGCGGCGATCTGCGCGTTGAGCTTCGCGGTCTATTACGCCATGGGCTGGCTGCGCCCGGCCTTCCCCGACAGCGCGGGCTACATCGTGTTCGCGCTGCTGACCGCGGCCTATGTGTCGCTGCTGTGGGTCGCCTCGCGCGAGGCGCCGCTGAAGCTGGACGACCCCAACGCGCCGGTGACCAAGCTGCCGCTGCCGGGGCCGACGGTGCGCTCGGGGCTCCACTTCCTGCTGCCGGTGATCGTGCTGGTGTGGGCGCTGATGATCGACCGGCTCAGCCCCGGCCTCTCGGCGTTCTGGGCGGCGTGCTACATGATCTTCATCCTGTTGACGCAACGCCCGCTGATGGCGCTGTTCCGCGGCGAAAGCCGGTTTGCGGCGGACCTGCGGCAGGGTTTTGTGGACCTGATCGAGGGGCTGATCTCGGGCGCGCGCAACATGATCGGCATCGGCATCGCCACCGCGACCGCCGGCATCATCGTCGGCGCCGTCAGCCAGACCGGCGTCGGCTCGGCGCTGGCCGATGTCGTCACGGTGCTGTCGGGCGGCAACCTGATGGCGATCCTGCTGCTGACCGCCGTGCTGTCGCTGATCCTGGGCATGGGGCTGCCGACCACGGCGAACTATATCGTGGTGTCGGCGCTGCTGGCGCCGGTGATCGTGACGCTGGGCCAGCAGAACGGGCTGATCGTGCCGCTGATCGCGGTGCACCTGTTCGTGTTCTACTTCGGCATCATGGCCGACGTGACGCCGCCGGTGGGGCTGGCGAGTTTCGCGGCGGCGGCGGTCTCGGGCGGCGACCCGATCAAGACCGGCGTGATCGCGTTCTTCTACAGCCTGCGCACCGCCGCGCTGCCGTTCCTGTTCATCTTCAACACCGACCTGCTGCTGATCGACGTCAGCGCGCTGCAGGGCGTGTTCATCTTCGTGATGGCGACGGTGGCGATGCTGCTGTTCGCCGCCGCGACCCAAGGCTGGTTCCTGGTGAAAAGCCGGATGTGGGAGACGGCGGCGCTGATGCTGATCGCCTTTTCGCTGTTCCGGCCCGGCTTCTGGATGGACATGGTGTTCCCGCCTTATGAGGAGCGCCAGCCGACCGAGCTGGTCCATGCCGCCGAGGTCACGCCGCAAGGCGAGGCGCTGCGCATCCGCGTCAACGGGCTGAACGAGTTCGGCGATCCGATCAGCTTCGTCGCGCTGCTGGCGCTGCCGGACGGGACCGACGGGCAGGCGCGGCTCGACGGCGCCGGGGTGGTGGTGGCCGAACGCGACGGCAAGATGTTCATCGACGACGTGGCGTTCGACAGCCCGGCCAAGGCGGCGGGGCTGGACTGGGATCAGGAGGTGGTGCGGGTGCTGCAGCCCGTGCCCGTGCCCAGCAAGTATCTGCTCTACATTCCGGTCCTGGGCCTGCTGGCGCTGGTGGTGCTGGCGCAACGGCGGCGAGAGCCTGAGGCGGCGGCGGCGTGAGCGTCGCTGGCCGAACGCCGCGCGACGCGATAGGGTGCAGTCCATGACCTTTCCCGCATACGGACCGCGCCCATGACCCCCTTCGCCATCGCCGGCGTGCAGATGCACGTCGCGGCCCTCACCGACAACGTCGAAGGGATGCGCCACCGGCTCGACGTGCTGATGGCGCGCTTTCCCTGGACGCAGATGGTTCTGTTCAGCGAACTCGCGCCCTATGGCCCGCTGATCCGATTCGCGCAGCCGTTTCCGAACATGGCGCTGGACGAGCTGTGCGTCGATGCGCGGCGGCACGGCGTATGGCTGATCCCCGGCTCGATGTTCGAGCGGGCGGCGGACGGGCGCATCTACAACACCTCGGTCGTCATCAACCCGGCGGGCGAGATCGTCGCGAAATACAGCAAGATGTTTCCGTTCCGCCCCTATGAGGCCGAGGTCTCGGCGGGCGAGAGCTTTTGCGTGTTCGACGTGCCGGAGGTCGGCCGCTTCGGCCTGTCGATCTGTTACGACATCTGGTTCCCGGAGACCACGCGGCAGCTGACCAGCGCGGGGGTCGAGGTGCTGCTGCATCCCGTGCTGACCGGCACCACCGACCGCGACGCCGAACTCGCCATCGCCCGCGCGACGGCGGCGCAGTTTCAGTGCTATGTGTTCGACGTGAACGGGCTGGGCGCGGGCGGCGTGGGCCGCTCGCTGGTGGTGGACCCGACCGCGACGGTGCTGCACCAGTCGGCGGGGCAGGAGGACATGTTCCCGATCGAGGTGGACATGTCGCTGGTGCGCCGCCAGCGCGAGACCGGCATGAAGGGCCTTGGCCAGGTGCTGAAAAGCTTCCGCGACCGGCCGGTGGATTTCCCGGTCTATGACCGCGCCAGCGGCGCCGACGCCTATCTGCATACGCTGGGCGTGCTGGAGACGCCGAAACAGGGGTCGCGCGCAGGCCTCGACGCCGCCGACCCCCGCACGGCGCTGGCGCTGCTGAAGCCGCCGCTGCCGCATATCTCGAACGGCTGAGGCGCGCCAGGCGCCCGGCCCCCCTCAAGGGAGAGACCACCCAATGCCCGAAGATGGCGCCGGACGCCCGCTGCACTCGATCAGCGAATACTACAGCGCCGCGCAGGTGCGCGCCGACCGCTGGAGCGCGCTGCGCGAGACCATCGACGGTCTGGCGCGGGTCGGCGCGTCGGGGCGCGGCGCCGCCAAGCTGATGCGCCGCGCCGACGAGCTGTTCGAGGCGCTGGCGCCGATCGAAACCTACTGGGCGTTTCCCGGCCGCGCCGCCTTCGCCCATCTGCGCCGCCTGCTGGAGCTGCGCAACATCGACGAGCTGGCGTTCGGCGTGCGCCGCGCCGCGCGCGCGCTCAGCTCCGGCGCCTACCGCCGCCGCACCGTGCCGCTGGGGCGCGGCGAGGGCGAGGTGGAGGACAACGACGACGAAGTGACCACCCCGGTCGAGGCGCGCGCGCTGCAACGCCCGTATTTCGAGGTGCTGATCGTCGATGACATGCCCGAGGCCAACGAGCGCTGGCTGACCGCCTCGCTGCACCGGGTGCGCCGCCCGGAGGACGGCTTTGTCTATGAGTCGGTGGTGGTGCCCAGCGTCGAGGACGCGCTGATCGCGATCCTGTTCAACCACAACATCCAGTCGGTGGTGGTGCGCCCCGGCCTGTCGCTGAAATCCGCCAACACGCTGCCGCTGCTGACGCGCTATCTGCACCGCATCGGCGACGACGAGGACGTGGACGCGCTCAGCCCCGGCGACTATGGCCCCGAACTGTGCCGCATGATCGCCAAGGTGCGCCCCGAACTCGACGCCTATCTGATCACCGACCGCTCGGTGGAGGACATCGCCGGCCGCGATCTCGGCGGCTGCAAGCGGGTGTTCTACAATCAGGAAGATTTCCTCGAACTGCACCTCAACATCCTGCGCGGCGTCAACAGCCGCTACAAGACGCCGTTCTTCACCGCGCTCAAGGAATACTCCAAACAGCCGACCGGCGTGTTTCACGCCATGCCGATCAGCCGCGGCAAGTCGATCTCGCGCAGCCACTGGATTCAGGACATGGGGGCGTTCTACGGCCCCAACATCTTCCTCGCCGAGACCTCCGCCACCTCCGGCGGGCTCGACAGCCTGCTGGAGCCGCACGGGCCGATCAAGAAGGCGCAGGAATACGCCGCGCGCGCCTTCGGCGCCAAGCAGACCTTCTTCGCCACCAACGGCACCTCGACCTGCAACAAGATCGTGGTGCAGGCGCTGGTGCGGCCCGGCGACATCGTGCTGGTGGACCGCGACTGCCACAAGTCGCACCACTACGGCATGGTGCTGGCGGGCGCGGAGGTGATCTATCTCGACAGCTATCCCTTGAGCGAATACTCGATGTATGGCGCGGTGCCGCTGCGCGAGATCAAGCACACGCTGCTCAAGCTGAAAGCCGCAGGCAAGCTGCACCGGGTGCGGATGCTGCTGCTGACCAACTGCACCTTCGACGGGCTGGTCTATAACGTCGAGCGGGTGATGGAGGAGTGTCTGGCCCTCAAGCCCGACCTCGTGTTCCTGTGGGACGAAGCGTGGTTCGCCTTCGCCCGCTTCAACCCCACCTATCGCCAGCGCACCGCGATGCACGTCGCCAATGCGATGCGCGTGCGCCTGCGCGACCCCGCCCACGCCAAGGCCTACGCCGCGCAGGCCAAGAAGCTTGAGGGCGCCGACGACGCCACCCTGCTTTCCACCCGCCTGATCGCGCCGCCCACCGCGCGGGTGCGCGCCTACGCGACGCAATCGACCCACAAGACGCTGACCGCGCTGCGCCAGGGCTCGATGATCCACGTCAACGATCAGGACTTCAAGGGCGAGGTCGAGCAGGCGTTTCACGAAGCCTACATGACGCACACCTCCACCTCGCCCAACTACCAGATCATCGCATCGCTCGATGTCGGGCGGCGGCAGGTCGAGCTTGAGGGCTTCGAATTCGTCCAGCGCCAGGTCGAGGCGGCGATGTCGATGCGCAAGGCGATCGCCACGCATCCGCTGCTGGGCAAATACTTCAAGGTGCTGACCGCCGGCGAGATGATCCCGGCGGAGTTCCGCGAGAGCGGCATGAACTCGCATTTCAACGTCGATCAGGGCTGGACCGACATCTGGGAGGCGTGGGCGAGCGACGAATTCGTGCTCGACGCGACGCGCGTGACGCTGACGGTCGGCGGCACCGGCTGGGACGGCGACACCTTCAAGACCCGCATCCTGATGGAGCGCTTCGGCATCCAGATCAACAAGACCTCGCGCAACACCGTGCTGTTCATGACCAACATCGGCACCACGCGCAGCTCGGTCGCCTATCTGATCGAGGTGCTGGTCGAGATCGCCAAGGAACTGGACGACCTGCTCGACGACGCCTCCAAGATGGAGCGGCTGGGCTTTGAGCGGCGGGTGAAGAACCTGGTCGAGGACCTGCCGCCGCTGCCCGACTTCAGCCGCTTCCACGACGCCTTTCGCGCCCGCGACGGGCTGGAGACGCCCGAAGGCGACATCCGCTCGGCGTTCTTCCTCGCCTATGACGAGGACAACACCGAATACATGGCGCTCGACGGCTCGGTGAAGGCGGCGCTGGAGTCGGGGCGCGAAGTGGTGTCGGCCTCGTTCATCATCCCCTACCCGCCCGGCTTTCCGATCCTGGTGCCGGGGCAGGTGATCAGCCCGGAGATCCTCGCCTTCATGCGGGCGCTGGATGTGAGCGAGATCCACGGCTACCGGCCCGATCTGGGGCTGCGGGTGTTCACCGACGACGCGCTGACGCGCCACGCCGCCGGCGCTGCGCGCTAATCAAGGAACAGGGAGGCGACCATGCCGAAGAAAAAACTGCGTAACATCTCCGAGATCCGGCGCTATTTCCACACCAACAATTCGCCGATCTATTTCATCTCCGCGACCAACTTCAACCTGCTGGGGCTGGATGAATGGGTCAAGAATTTCAAGTATATCAACTATCTGGACTGCTATGACGGCCGCCACCCGAACGTGATGTCGCCCACCGAGGCGCCGCACGCCGAATTCCAGTCGATCGAGGACATCAACAACTATCTGCTGAGCCACAAGGAAGTGGTGGACTATATCGCCGCGCGCGGCGAGAAGCCCAAGTTCGTGTTCCTGATGTTCGACGAAAAGACCGAGAAACTGGCGAAGCAGCTAGGCGCCGAGGTCTGGTTTCCGAAGGCCAAGCTGCGCTCGCGCGTCGATAACAAGATCGAGACGGTGCGCATCGGCGACAAGGCGGGGGTGCCCTCGGCGCCGAACACGCTGGCCGAGGTGCATAGCTGGAGCAACCTTCAGGAACTGGCGAAGGACGCGAAGCTCGGCGACGATCTGGTGTTGCAGTCGGCCTATGGCGACAGCGGCCACACCACGTTCTTCATCAAGACCGAGGACGATTTCCGCCGCCACGAGCACGAGATCATCGGCCAGGGCGAGATCAAGATCATGAAGCGGCTGGTCTGCCGCGGCTCGGCGATCGAGGCCTGCGCCACGAAACAGGGCACCATCGTCGGCCCGCTGATGACCGAACTGGTCGGCTTCAAGGAGCTGACGCCCTATCGCGGCGGCTGGTGCGGCAACGAGATCTTCGCCACCGCGTTCCCACCCAAGACGCGGCAGAAGGCGCGCGAACTGACCTTCCGCTTCGGCGAGCAGCTCAAGGAGGAAGGCTATCGCGGCTATTTCGAGCTGGATTTTCTGGTCGAGGAAAAGACCGGCGAGATCTATCTGGGCGAGTTGAACCCGCGCATCACCGGCGCCAGCTCGATGACCAACCACGCCGCCTTCGCCCATGCCGACGCGCCGCTGTTCCTGTTCCACCTGCTCGAATTCAGCGGCAAGCCGTTCGACCTCGACGTGGAGGAGCTGAACGCCCGCTGGGCCGACCCCGACATGATCGACTCATGGTCGCAGATGGTGATCAAGCACACCGAGGACAGCGTGGACATCATCACGGCGGCGCCGGAGACCGGCATCTACCGGATGCTGCCCGACGGGCGGGTGGTCTATGACCGCTTCGACTATCACCGCCGCGCCGTCGAGAGCGAGAACGAGGCGTTCTTCCTGCGCATCGCGCGGGCGGGCGATTTCCGCTATGAGGGCGCCGATCTGGGCATCCTGGTGACGCGCGGGCGGTCGATGACCAGCGGTTTCCAGCTTGCGCCGCGCTCCAGGAAGTGGATCGACGGCATCAAGAAGTGCTTTTCCGCGCGCCCGCTGCCCGCCGCGGCCGCGTCCAGCGACCCCGTGTTCAAGATCATGTAGCCCATGGAGCGGACGTTTCGCGCCGTCACCGAAGATGCGCCCGGCCCGCTCTGGGCCGGGCTTTTCGCGCAATACTGGCCCGACTATCGCCGCTGGTGGCTGCGCGAGGGGCCGAAGGCGCGCCCCGGCTATGTCGAGTGCCGCGCGGCGCTGCGCCGCCACATGCCGCAGATGGCGCCGCTCTACGAGGCTTTGTGCGATCTGGCGGGCGGCGGCGACGCCGAGGCGCGGTTTCTCAGTTTCTGGCGCCCGCCGCCTTATCTGGCGGCCTGCTCGCAGGCGATCTGGCCGGGCGCCGAGCCGCTGCTGGTGCGCAACTACGACTACAGCCCCAGCGCCTTCGACGCGCTGCTGCTGCGCACCCGCTGGGGCGGCGTGGGGGTGCAGGGCACCAGCGACGGGCTGTTCGGGCTGGTGGACGGGGTCAACGACGCCGGGCTGGCGGTGTCGCT
>Ga0210044_10008688_pt1 | contig 12581 bp, 12 predicted proteins | sample CryGey13umfilter_2_FD_183959 | JGI IMG/M metagenome (GOLD analysis project Ga0210044, IMG submission 183959) | Groundwater microbial communities from aquifer in Utah, USA - Crystal Geyser 4/9/14 3 um filter (SPAdes) (version 2) | ecosystem: Environmental > Aquatic > Deep subsurface >... | reverse complement strand
TGATGAATTATAAAGCGCGGCAGATTTATCCTGAACTTAAAGAGCATCTTTCCAAAAAGTTTATAACATTAATCACAGGGTTAAGAAGAACCGGCAAAACAACGCTGTTAAAAAAATTAATTGAAGACTTTTCCGGTACAAATAAAATCTACATTGACCTTGAGCGACTGGATAACAGAGAACTCTTTTCTGAGAAAAATTACGAAAACATTATAATGGCATTAAACTCTCGTGGTCTCAACTTCAAAAAACGGGCACTGATTGCAATTGATGAAGTTCAGCTTTTACCCAATATTGTCAGTGTTGTAAAATACTTATACGATAATTATCAGATTAAATTTGTCCTTACGGGCTCAAGCACATACTACATAAAAAATTTATTCAGTGAGTCTTTGGCAGGAAGGAAAAAAATATTCGAGCTTCATACATTAAATTTTGGTGAGTTTCTCGGTTTCAAAGATGTCACTTTTAAGTCTCACAAAACTTTTGGTGGAAAATTTATATCTGCAGAATATGAACGCCTGAAAAATTACTACAATGAATTTATCCGTTATGGTGGCTTTCCTGAAGTGGTGTTATCAAAAACAAATGAGGACAGGAAGGATATTATCCATGATATTCTGAATTCATATTTGAACATTGATATCAAACAAATTGCTGAAATCAGAGATCAAAAAAACATTCATAATTTGCTGAAGATGCTTGCTATCAGAGCAGGAACGAGACTTGACTATTCAAAAATTTCATCGCTGACAGGGATTTCCAGACCATCTGTTTATAATTATATTGATTTACTTGAAAATACTTTCCTGATTACCCGAATTCCTGTTTTATCAAAAAATAAAGACCGTGAAATTGTAAAGGCACCTAAAATCTTTATAAATGACAACGGACTTTTAAATTATCTTGCTGAAGTCAGCAGCGGAGTGCAATTTGAAAATGCGGTTTTTAATCAATTAAAATTTTTTGACCGCTTGCATTATTACTCATTGAAAACAGGAAAAGAAATCGATTTTATTCTTAACAGAGAAACAGCCATTGAAGTGAAGGAAACAGCTACAATTCAGGATGCTGTTGCATTAAAAAATCTTTCTGCAAAAATCGGTATTACAAAAAATATTATTGTTGCCCGTTTTCAGTCCCCGACATTTTCAGATTACACATGGGGCGGAGATTTGGGATAAAAATGCTGCAGGAATTGCTATTCGAAAAGTTTGTGTTAACGGAAATTCAGATTGTAAAGAAAATTCAGTTGATTAAGTAACGTAAAATAAAAGAACACCACAATGCACTCAGGGCACTGAGAGTCACTTAGTAATTTTATAAAACCTCCGAAAAACTCGAAGGTTTTTTAAAACTTTATGTACGTTGCGACTTCTTTGCTCCGTCAATTTTGATTCATTATACATTTTACATTCTACATTATACATTATCTAAAAATGTCAGCCAGCCGTATCTGTCAGGAATTTTACCATATTGAATTCCGGTAATTTCAGCATAAAGTTTTTTGCCAAGTTCGCCGGCTTCATTTTCATTAAATGTCATAAGTTTTTCATGATATTTCAATTTGCTCAAAGAAGAAATAACTGCAGCTGTTCCGGTTCCGAATATTTCAACAAGATCGCCTGAGTCATAAGCACTCACAACTTCAGCAATCGAAACATTTCTTTCGTTCATATTGTAACCCCAATCTTTTAAAATCTGAATTACCGACATTCGGGTAACTCCGGGCAAAATCGAGCCCGTCAGCATTGGAGTAACAACTTCATTTTTGAACTGAATAAAAATATTCATCGTTCCGACTTCTTCAATATATTTCTGCTCAATTGAATCGAGCCAAAGGACTTGAGAAAATCCCTGCTGCTTCGCCTCTTTTTGCGCAAGAAGACTTGCGGCATAATTGCCCGCACACTTGCAAGCCCCGACACCTTTTGCAGCAGCTCTTATATATTTATCAGTTGCTAAAATGGGTACAGGTTTAAAACCTTCGGGATAATACGGACCAACCGGACTTAAGAGAAAATATAATTTATATGTATCTGATGGTCTGACTCCCAAAACCGGATCGGTTGAAAACATTACCGGTCTGATATACAAAGAATATCCGGGACGATTTGGAATCCATTCTTTATCAACAGCAACCAACTCTTTCAATGCTTCAAGTGCAAAATCACTATCAACTTTTGGCATGCACAATCTTTCGGCAGAATTATTTAACCGCTTGAAATTATCTTTTGGACGGAACATTGCGATTTTACCGTCAACCTGTTTGAATGCTTTCAGTCCCTCAAATATTGCCTGTCCGTAATGAAAAACCATTGCAGCCGGACTTAAAGCAAGCTCATCAACTTTAGTAATCTGCGGATCAATCCATCCCCCTTTGCTTTCATCATAAGTCATTTCAAACATATGCGGGCTGAAAACTTTTCCAAAAATCAGATTTTCAGGTATCTCAACATTTGCATTCTTTTCAACTAAATTAAAACTAATCTTCTGCATTTTTACCTCTTTTATTATTTTACAAAAACAATCAGATATATTTTCGTTCAACATTTTTAATTCTACTTAATAAAAATCAAGAATTTGTTTTTTATTAGCAAATAAAAACGTAATATTTGCCCATAAAATTTTAATAAACTTAATAATGAAGAACCTGCTCGAAAATATCGGAGAAAAATTTCAGTCCTTTCTTGAGGAAGTCGGGGAAATTGTACGTTTATTTTTTAATATTGTCAGATACTCTGTTACTGTTATTAAAAACAGAAAACTTATAATTTTCCAGATGGAACATATTGGAGTCAATTCAATTCCGCTGGTTTTTATTATTGCAATTTTCACCGGTGCAGTTGCAGCATGGCAGGCTGCTTATCAGTTAAAGGGTTTGGCTCCTCTTTCATTTCTCGGAACTGCAACAAGCCGGGCGATAATCACCGAACTCGGACCTGTTTTAACTGCCATTGTAATTGCCGGCAGAGTCGGAGCTTCAATCGCTGCTGAACTTGGCTCAATGAAAGTAACAGAACAGATTGACGCACTTGAAACAATGGGAATAAGTCCGGTAATGTTTCTTGCGATGCCTCGGTTTTTAGCCTCTGTTATTATGATGCCGATTTTAGTAATATTTGCTGATGTTATTGCTGTGCTTGGTGCTTATGTAATTTCAGATTATTTTCTCGGCGTTTCTTTCGAAGTGTTTTTTGATTCCGTCCGAAGATTTTTTCAGCTTGGTGATTTTTTCTTCGGAATAATTAAAGGAATATTCTTTGGCGGAGTAACAGCATTAATCGGTTGTCACATTGGTTTCAAAACTGAAGGCGGAGCTGAAGGAGTAGGACTTTCGACAATTAAATCTTTTGTGGTTACTTCTGCGTTAATCTTAATTCTTGATTATTTCCTCTGGACATTTATTAGTAATTTTTAGCAGAAATCAATTTTAATTTGTGAAGTTCTTTTTTATATTTAAAACAAAAAAAGGATTTTTTTTGAAAAGATTTTTTGATATAATTTTTGCAATTTTTATTCTGCCTTTTGCACTTTTAATTATTTTGATTTCAGCTATAATTATAGTTTTTGAATTAAAAGAATTTCCCTTTTTCACACAGACAAGAGGTATTACAATCGAAAACGGGTTATTTAAAATTTACAAACTGAAGACTATAAAAAATTCACAGAGCAATAATACTCGGCAAATAAAATCTAAAAACATTTTATTGAAACCCGATTTAAGTGAATACATTCCATATTTCGCACGGTTATTAAGAAAAACAGGATTGGATGAACTTCCGCAGATTTTTAATATTATAAAAGGAGATATGAGTTTTGTAGGTCCGCGTCCATTAATGTTAAGTGACTTGCAGGCAATAAAAGAAAACTTTCCCGAGCTTTATAAAATCAGAGGAGAAATAAAATCCAAGCCCGGATTAACAGGACTTTGGCAAATATTTTGCGACAGAGATGAAGGTGCAAGAAATTTAATAGCACTCGATAAAATTTATGAGGAAGCACACAATTTAATATTTGACATTAAAATACTGCTGTTTACTGTTCCATTGGTTCTGACAGGAAACAATACTGATTCTATTATTCAGAACAAGAAAAATATCATCATAAATCTTTTCAATATTTCCAATACTACCAGATTCAAACTGTATAAAAAACTGCAAATACTTAACAGAAAAAAAAACTCAAATTATGTTGTTGAAATTCCCGGAGACTGGTGGTATAACTCAAACTCGGTTATTTCAAGCAGTAAAGATGCACAAGTGAAAATCAAAGCTGAAAAAAGAAGAATCAGTTAATTAACGGAGAAAAGAATGATAACGGAATTAAAAGTAATTGAGGAAAAGAAATTTCAGGAAGAATTAACATTACATGTTCCCATGAACTGGTGGTTTACTACTTATTCCTTCTCATTTTTAAATACTGAACCAAATAAAGATCACAAACTGAAAATCATTCCATTAGAAAATAAAATATTAAGAAAGACTTCTCCTCCCAAACCAAGCTATTGGGATATTACACAGGGCGACTATATGGTACATGAAGAATACAGCAGAATATATCAGCAAATTGAATCAAGAAAGAAATTATTTATGATTTCACTATTCTTCTTTCTGATATTTGGTTCAACTTTTCTTTATTTTTTATCATAACAAAAGATTATTCAAAGCTCTTTTTATTTTTCAGTCATCAAAAAATTAGATAAGTTTGTATCAAAATTTATCTTTTTTGAGGAAAAAATGAGTTTAGTTAAAATTACCCCGGCAATAAGAACCAATAACATTACTTATGCAGTAAGAGATATCGTTGTTTTAGCAAATCAGGTTGCAAAATCCGGAAAGGAAATGCTGTACTTAAATATTGGTGATCCCAATTTATTTGATTGGCAGCCGCCGAAACATCTGATTGAAGCAACATATCAAGCTATGCTAAAAAATTATAACGGATATTCACCATCATCGGGAATTAAAGAAGCTGTCGATGCAATTCATGATGAGGCAGAGAAAAAAGGAATTAAAAATATTCAGGATGTTTTTGTAACAACGGGTGCAAGCGAAGCAATTGAAATTTGTTTGACCGCACTTATTAATGAAGGTGAAAATGTTTTAACTCCAACTCCCGGATATCCACTTTATACTGCAATTCAAAGCAAACTGATGACAATGGAAAATCCTTATTACCTTGATGAGAATAACGGCTGGCAGCCGGATATCAGCGATATTAAAAATAAAATCAACTCAAAGACAAAAGCTATCATTTTGATAAATCCAAACAATCCTACGGGTTCAAATGCTTCACCGGAAGTTTTACAACAAATTATTGAGCTTGCTCTTGAGCATAATCTTGTAATTTTTGCTGATGAAATTTATGACAAACTTTTGATGGACGGAAAAAAACATACTTCAATTGCATCTTTGAATCATGAAGTACCGGTAATAACATTCAGTGGCTTATCAAAAAATTACATGGTTCCGGGATTCAGAATCGGCTGGGGAATTATCAGCGGCAACAAGGAAATATTGCAAGATTACATCGAAGCAATTAATAAAATTCTACGTGCAAGACTTTGTGCAAATCATCCGGCACAGCACGGGATTTCACCTTCTCTTAAAGGTGATCAATCTCATCTTGAAGTTGCAATGACGAAATTAACTAAAAGACGTGATATGACAGTCGAGATGATGAATTCAATAGATGGAATCACTTGTGTTCCGCCGGAAGGAGCTTTCTATGCTTTCCCGCGTCTTCATAAAGTTAGCAACGATGCTCATTTTGTTCAGGAATTAATTAAAGAAACCGGTGTTGTTGTTGTTCCCGGAAGCGGATTTGGACAAGTTCCCGGCACACAGCATTTCAGAATTGTTTTCTTGCCTCCTGAAAATATATTGGAAAAAGCATACAAAGCATTGGGCGAATTCCACAAAAAATATTTAGATAAGTTCGAGAGTAAATAAACTTGAGTGATATTTCAGTTTCCAAACTCGCTAATGGCGTTACTGTAATTTCCGAAAAGATTACTTATGTCAAATCTTTTTCACTGGGGCTTTGGGTAAATACCGGCTCTCTCTTCGAAACTCCGGACAATAATGGAATCAGTCATTTTATAGAACACATGGTTTTTAAGGGAACAAAAACCCGTTCAGCAAAAAAAATTTCGGATGAAATTGAATCGCTTGGCGGATATCTGAATGCATTCACTTCAAAAGAAAATACATGTTTTTATGGAAGAGGATTAAATTCACATTTTGGAAAAACATTCGAAGTTATTTCAGACTTGATTCTGAATCCTCTTTTTAAGCCTGCGGATATTAAAAAAGAAGCAGGCGTTGTAATTGATGAGCTTCATGACATTGAAGATTCGCCGGAAGAAATTATCTTTGAGATTTTTGAAACGGAATTATTCAAAAAAACGTGTTACGAATTACCTATAATTGGTACGGAAGAAACAATATCAAATTTTTCTCAAAGCAAACTTTTCAATTATATTTCAAAGCAATATGCAACTGATAATATTTTAATCTGTGCTTCCGGTATGATAGAACACGAAGCATGTTTAAAGTTAGCCAACAAATATTTTTCTTCTCTTCCACACAAATCAATTCCCAAAAAGAAAAAAATTGTCATACAAAATTCTGGGAACAAAAAAGTCAAGAAGGATATTCAGCAGTCACATTTCATTTTAGGCAAATCAACAGTCGGATATGATAATTCATCACGAACTGCAATAAATTTAATGTCGCATATTCTTGGTGGCGGAAGCAGTTCAAGACTATTCCAGTCATTGCGTGAAAGGAATGGAATCACATATCAAATCAATTCTTTCTTAAATTCATTTTTTGATATTTCATCATTCGGAATTTATTTTTCTACCAACCCACATTTGACCGCAAAAGCTATTTCAATTATTAAAAAGGAATTGACAAAAATTAATAGCGGTGATATAAAGAAATCCGAACTAGACAAAGCCAAAGAATTTATGAAAGGAAGTCTTACAATGAACTTGGAAAATATCACGAATCGTATGATGAAAATTGCTCAATCTTACTTGTACTTCAATAAAGTAAAATTATATGATGATGTAATAAATGAAATTAATAATGTAGATCTTGAAAAAATAAATTACTTTGCAAAACAACTTTGCAATCCCGATAGTTTTATTCAAATTTCTATTGAACCAAAATAATTTCGCAAATATTTGAGGAAACATTTATGTTTTCAAAAATTTATTCATCTGCAACAATCGGTATTGATGCCTATATCGTTGAGGTTGAAACTCATTCTGAAAAACAAATTCCCAACTTTTTAATTGTCGGATTACCGGACAGCGCAATTAAAGAATCACGCGAAAGAGTAACCGCAGCGATTAAAAACTCGGGTTTTCAGTTTCCTCTAAAAAAGATCACCGTAAATCTTGCACCGGCAGATATAAAAAAAGAAGGATCTGCTTTCGATCTTCCTATTGCTATCGGGATTTTAAATTCTGCCGAAATGTTAAATACAGATTTCCTTGAAACCACAGTTATGCTTGGTGAATTATCCCTTGACGGAACTTTAAGAAAAATCAAAGGAGCTTTATCCATTACAGTTGAAGCAAAGGAAAAAGGATTCAAACAAATTATTCTGCCGAAAGAATCTGCAAAAGAAGCTTCAATAGTTGAAGGGATTGATGTTTACGGACTGGAGAATTTAAGTGAGGTAATTGAATTTTTAAATGGTAAAAAATTTGAAAAAATTGAAACAGACAAGAACGATATTTTTGCATACATAAATAAATATTCACTCGATTTTTCCGATGTGCGCGGGCAGGAAAATGTAAAGCGTGCATTGGAAATTGCAGCCGCAGGTTCTCACAATATAATTATGATTGGACCTCCGGGAAGCGGAAAAACAATGCTTGCTCAAAGGCTTCCGTCAATTCTGCCTCCACTGACTTTTGACGAAGCACTTGAAACAACAAAGATTCATTCTGTTGCAGGTTTATTATCAAGCGATAAAGCATTGATTACCGAAAGACCTTTCCGCAGTCCTCATCATACAGTTTCTGACGCTGCACTTATTGGCGGCGGCGGATTCCCGCGTCCCGGAGAAGTTTCATTTGCTCATCACGGAGTATTATTTCTTGATGAATTTCCTGAATTCAAAAAAAATGTTTTGGAAGTAATGCGTCAGCCAATGGAAGATTCACGCGTGACTATAAGCCGCAGCAAAATGTCAATTGAGTTCCCGGCTAATTTTATGCTTGTTGCTGCTATGAATCCGTGTCCATGTGGCTTTTTTACTGATCCGTCAAAAGAATGCACTTGCTCAACAATTCAGATTCAAAAATATATGTCAAAAGTTTCGGGTCCACTGCTTGATAGAATTGATATTCATATTGAAGTGCCTGCAGTTAAATATCAGGAATTATCCTCAACTCAAAAAGGCGAATTATCAGAGACAATTCAAAAAAGAGTAATTGAAGCAAGAGAAATTCAGCAAAAAAGATTTGCAAATTTCAGGAATATCCACTCAAATGCAGATATGGGCTCTAAAGACGTAAGGGAATTCTGCAAATTGGACACTGCAGGACAGGAATTACTGAAAATGGCGATGACAAAACTGGGATTATCAGCAAGGGCATATGACAGAATACTGAAAGTTTCACGCACCATTGCTGACCTCGACAATTCTGAAAAAATATTACCCCAATATGTAAGTGAAGCGATTCAATATCGAAGTCTCGATAGAGAACTTTGGAATCACTAACTTTTTTTAGGATTGCTTTTAGTTGTCCCTATTGCTAAAGGTTTTGATTTATAATCAGTTTGATAAAATCCAGTACCTTTGAAAATCGGAGTTAATCCGGATCCGATCATTCTTTTTAATTCTCCGCCACATTTTATACAAACCTGCAAAGATTTATCACTCATTTTCTGAAAATGCTCAAATGTATCGCCACAATTAAGACATTTGTAATCATAAGATGGCATATATTTCTCCAATCGTTAAAAAATTCACCTGCAAAAATAAATTTAATGTATCTTTTTACAAACCTCTTCTCTTAAATAAAAAATAATATTATGTTTGGATCAATAAAAGAAATAAAATCATGAATATTAAAAAGTTATTATTAACCGTTCTACTAAGTTTCACTTTAAGCGGATGTTTAAATTACACTCAGGTAACAACCTTAAAAATTGACGGCTCGGGTGATATGTATATACATTACTGGATGAAAGTTGATTTCGACAATGACACAACTGTAGTTAATAGGCTTGGTATTTTCAATGCCGATTCTATACGGAATGAATTTGCATCGGATTATTCTAAGATAAAAAACATTGAAGTATATAATGATTATGCCGATTCTACTATTCATGGTAAAGTTGAAATTTCATTTTCTTCGATTGATTCATTAAATCTGGCTGAGCCATTTAAGGATTCGCAGTTTTCTTACAAGGACGGAACTGATGATACAAAAGTTTTTAAGCAGGTTGCACATTCATTTGTAACAGGTTTCGGATTCGAAAACCAGAAACTTTCAGTCAAGTATATTTATTACATTCCTGGCAAAATTCTTACTCACAATGCCAACTTGAAAGAGAATAACAAGCTAACATGGGAATACAATTCAGGCGAATCGAATCGGGATAAAAATATTGAAGTAACATTTATTCCATATAAATTAAAAGAAACTCCTGTAATTATTTATTATATGGCAGGATTGATGATAATTATTGTCATTTTCTTTTTATTCAGGAAAAAGAAATAATTCCAATTTTTCATTAATTTGACATACAAAATGCATTTAGTTATATTTTGCCACAATTTTTATAATATTTAGATAAAACTATGCCGGACGCACAACCAAGAATATTTTCAGGCAGTTCAAATCCCGAATTCACTGAAAAAGTTTGTAAGTATTTAGACCTTAGTATGGGTGAAATTGAATTAAAAAAATTCAGCGATGGTGAAATTTGGGCAAAATACAAAGAAAATATCAGAGGACTCGATGTTTATATAATACAATCAACGATGTCACCTGCTGAAAACTTGATGGAATTATTGATTATGATTGATGCTGCAAAGAGATCATCTGCAAGACGAATTACTGCTGTAATTCCATATTTTGGTTATGCGAGGCAGGACAGGAAAGATCAGCCGAGAGTTGCAATAACATCAAAATTAGTTGCAAATCTTATTACAGTCGCCGGAGCTGACAGAGCAATTACAATGGATTTGCATGCTTCGCAGATTCAAGGTTTTTTTGATATACCTACAGATCATCTTTACGCATCACCGGTTTTCAGTTCCCACTTTAAGGAGATCAGTGCCAATCTTACTGTAGTTTCTCCTGATGTAGGTGGAATTAAAATGGCACGTTCTTATTCAAAAAGACTGAATGGGAAATTAGTAGTAATCGACAAAAGAAGACCCGAGCCAAATAAAACACAAGTCATGAATATTATAGGTGATGTTGAAGATCAGGATATTCTGTTGGTTGATGATATTATTGATACAGGCGGAACTTTCGTTTCAGCCATTGAAGCATTAAAGAAAAAAGGTGCCAAAAGAATATTTGGATCAGTTACTCATCCGGTGCTTTCAGGAGATGCAATAGAAAAGATCGAAAATAGCGAGATTGAAAAATTATATGTGACCGATACTATTCCATTAAAACAAACAGGATTAAAGAAAATTGAGGTTAAATCTGCAAGTCATCTGTTTGCTGAAGCTATTCACAGATCATTCCTTAATGAGTCGGTCAGTTCATTATTTGATGTTGATAAAAGTTAGAAATTAAACGGAGTATAAATATGTCAGAAATAAGTCTAAATGCAAAGAAACGGGAAATCAGCACTAAAGGTGTTGTGAACCAATTACGAAAAAGCGGATACGTGCCTGGAATTTATTATTCTCACGGAACAAATCCTATAACCTTTTCGGTTCCTGAAATTGCATTAAAACCATTAGTCTTCACAGCGGAAACACACTTAGTAAATTTATCTTTTGAAAACGAAGAATCTATAAAATGCATTTTAAAAGACGTACAATTTGATCCAGTATCAGACAGAGTAATTCATATTGATTTACAGGGAATATCTGCAAATGAGATGATTTCATTTCAGGTTCCAGTATTAATAACAGGCACTGCTATAGGTCTTAAGCAAGGTGGAGTTTTACAACAATATCTTCATAAGATTGATATTGAATGCTTGCCTGCAAATATTCCACAACATCTTGAAATTGATGTCACTAATTTAAATATCGGCGATGCAATTCATGTCCGAGATTTAAAGTTTGATAATATCAATATCATAACTTCAGAAGAAGCTTCTGTTGTTGCTGTAACAACAATGAGAGTGGAAGCAGAAACCACTGTTGCTGCAACCGAAGAAAGCAAAGAGCCTGAAGTTATAGCAAAAGGAAAAGTTGAAGAAGATTAATTACTTGTCTTGAAGATTATAATCGGTATTGGAAATAAAGGGAATAAATATAAACTTACAAGGCACAATGTAGGCTTTATAATCCTAGATAAATTTGCAGAAAAACTCCAGTTAGAGTTCAATAAAAAAAGACATAAATATGATTTTACAGGAAGCTCAATTGACGCTTCCTGTTTTGTTTTAATCAAACCGAATACTTATGTAAATCTTTCGGGGCTTGCAGTCAAACAAACTTTATTGGATTTTGATCAGGGAATAAATTCGATATTAGTAATATCAGACGACATAAATCTCCCGCTTGGTCAAATACGACTTCGTAAATCAGGTGGCGATGGCGGGCACAATGGAATTGCTTCAATTATCGAAACCCTTGAAAGTAATAAGTTTGTCAGACTTCGATTTGGAGTAGGAAATGATTTTGACAATGGTAAGATGGCAAATTATGTTCTTTCTCCTTTTACTCATGATGAAATAATTCAAATAGAACCCAAGATTGATTATTGCATTTCAGTAATAGAAAATTTTATTCAATTTGGTTTAAACAAAACTTTTGAATATTATAGTCAAAGTATCAATAAAATTAATTCACAATTAACTAATTAAAGAGGAATTTAAGGAATGGATATGTGGTCTTTAATTTACTTAATACCGGTTTCAGGCTTGGCAGCATTAGTGTATTCGTCTTTCAAAAACTCATGTATAAACAAACAAAGTACCGGCACCGAAAAAATGACTGAGATTTCTCAGCACATTAAAGAAGGTGCAATCGCATTTTTAAAAACTGAATATAAGGTTTTATTTTATTTTGTTTTAACTATTGCAGTTTTGCTTGCAATATCAAATTATAGTCAAGAAAATTCTTCATGGCTAATAGCCGTTTCATTCGCAACAGGAGCCTTTGCATCTGCACTTGCGGGCTTTTTAGGAATGATTGCAGCTACTAAATCAAACGTACGAACAACTGAAGCTGCAAGAACCGGATTGAGTGCTGCATTGAAAATTGCATTTTCAGGCGGTTCAATTATGGGGATGAATGTAGTGGGGCTTGGAGTTTTAGGTTTGAGTATATTATTTATCGTTTATTCCAATCTGAATTGGGATTTAACAAAGGTTATAAATGTTCTTTCCGGTTTTTCTTTAGGAGCTTCGTCAATT
>Ga0210044_10008682_pt1 | contig 12584 bp, 17 predicted proteins | sample CryGey13umfilter_2_FD_183959 | JGI IMG/M metagenome (GOLD analysis project Ga0210044, IMG submission 183959) | Groundwater microbial communities from aquifer in Utah, USA - Crystal Geyser 4/9/14 3 um filter (SPAdes) (version 2) | ecosystem: Environmental > Aquatic > Deep subsurface >... | reverse complement strand
AAATGTTGCTGACACGCATTGGGGAAAACTGTAAACTAGTGGTAACTGGTGACATCAGGCAGACTGACAGAGTTGAGGGAGATAACGGACTTATTGATTTCAAGCATCGTTCTGCAAACTTTGCTGGGCATGATTTTATTTGTGGTGTTGAGTTTTCTGGAAAGGACATTCAACGTCACGCTGCTGTAGAGGAGGTATTACGTATATATGGTGATATTTGAAAGATACTAGCTAAAGTGACCCGTTGTAGACGAAACAACATACTACGAAACACTATGACGGGGTACAGCGAGGCATTATTTAACAACAATATATTGTTCCACTGACCAGGTTTTGGTTTACGCCCGCTTCTACTAAGGCAGTTATGCAAAAATAACGCCCCCAGACTAAATACTTGACGGGGGCGTTATTCACAATGGCAAGATTGACTTTTAAAGAATTTAAATATTCTGCGTTAAACTCAGACACTATTCCTATCAGATTAGCATTGATGATTGGCTCCATAATATGGGTATTATGGGCAATTCTTGCGTCAAATCAATTCCCTATGTTTGAAGGATTTTCACATGATTCCGTAAATGACAGGGTTGTTATTCAATGTGGGGTGTTGTTTACTGCACATGTTGTCTTATCATGGTTTGGGGTATTTTATAATGTCAATAATCGTTATATAGCTGCCATTGGATCTGGAGTTGGGGTCATTGCGTGGGTAAGCAGTGCGCTTATCATAACAGTGTCGCGATTAAATGAGCAAGCATTACCAATGGGTGGAGCTCACTTCATAACTGCATCTATGGCTTGCTGGCTGTTCTATCGTGACTTAGCGTGTTTTTACTACAATTGTGGTAAAAAGTAAAGGTGTTGTTAACGGTAGTCGTGTTGACATCCATCTTAGATGAACTACACATAATTATGTCGTTTTATAAAAATCTATAAATTTGACTATTTATGGTAATTTAAATTTAGTACACATATTATGGTTTGCACCCCCGTTGATAAATAACAGTATATTACACCGCATTTGACTACATGATTTTAGACGCAGAAATAACTAACAACTTGACAAACTGGGCCTTGGGTATTCCCTCGATTGGTGTGGTCATTGCCTACGTTGTGTCGATTATACGTCGCAGAATTTCTGCTGATAACAAGGAAGTTAAAGAAAACGCATCGTATCATGACATGCTTGCGTCATATCGCCTTGAGCGAGATGAGTTAAAAGTAGAACGCGACAAACTTGTTTCAAGAATGAATGTAATTGAAATTGAGCGTAACGATGCGATAAGTAAAGTAGGGAAACTTACCGCAGAGGTTGAGTTTTTGTCAACTCAAGTTGGTGAGTTAAAGGTGCTAGTTGAACGATTGGGCACCAGTTTAGAAACTTCAAGAGCAGAGCTGCACAGCGTGACTATTGAAAATGCAAAGTTATCAGCCAGAGTAGATTATTTGTCTGGTATTGTAACCACTTCATCTAATAAGTAACAATATTATGTCTAATAGAGTTAACACAGATGAGACCCATAATACCGATATTGAGCAAGCGAATACTCTTTTTCAAAATATTAAAGAGTCAACAGACCGTATTAATAAGATTGTGACCCAAGATTCATCGACGAATGGAGTTCGCGTTGGTAGATATTCAAATGATGATCGAAGATCTAAACCCAGCACTGCAGAAAATTCTGTGATTTATGCAGTGTTATTTATCGCAGTGCTATCTCTTATTTTATCAATAATTCTGCAAGTAGAGATAAGTGAAGTTCATAACCATGTAGAACAGTTAGATAGGGAATTGACTACCATGTCAGAGCAGCAGTCTCTTGCTATTCAGCACCCTTCACAAAGTTCAGTGAAGTAACGATAGCGTTATTGTGCCAACGGTCAGCACCACCGTTTTTAACTTTAGCACGGATCTTGCCATCAGCAACTAAGTGTGCATGTTTTGTCAAGAAGCTAATTAGGTTACCATTCCTATCATGCCCGTACGCTGAGTAACAGTCCATACGCTGGATGTACCGCTTTTCCAGCAATACAAAATCTAAGCTAATCTTGTCACCCACTTTGCCCAACACTTGGCTAGTGAATGCATACTCGTTAGTTTTTTCTTTGACCTCGTCACAGTTCAATGCAGTGTAATATGTGTTGGGAGCATACAGCAAAACTCCAATGGAGCTTCGGCCTGACACCTCATTCTCAATATTTTCACATAGTTTCTTGAAGAACGAGGTAACTACTAACCCACCCAAAACAGACATCAGCAACGAATTTTTCAAATATTTGATGCAGGTTTCTGCCTCTACCCTCATTTCCGTGGGAATAGTTTCAACATTACCAAGAATGCGGTTAATGTGATCGCGATTAGATACCACCTGGCTAACTGCATCAGCGCGGTCAGTAGCTGGAGTGCCAGGATAACTGTATTTTTCAATTTTGTTGCCATTTTGCTTATACGCCATGATTGCGGCTGCAACGACATCAACAGTCATGTATTGACCAGGAAGCAGTGTACTCATTTTCGTATCCGTATTTAAGCAAGTTCAACGTAGAAATGCGACTGACGGGCAAGTGTTGCACCGCCACTAAACGCAGTCCAGTGGTCGCCAAAGTCAACGATGTTAACTGGGACGCCAGCTTTTTGCATCGCGTTAGCAACCAAGTTCTTAAACATGACATCGTCCATGCCGTTACGGTAAAAGTAACCACGACGCACTACGACGTTACCGTTCTTGAGTTTAGAAACTTTGCTGCCGGTAGTACCGAGAGCGTCTTTAACTTGTTTAATTGTAACTGCCATTTTAAACTCCGTTTGTTTCTGCGTATGTGGATATTATAACACCAAAAGGCTTGACTGTCAAGCCTTTGGAATGCGGTAAACGAACCCTTGTTTTGTTTTCAGCTTGATAACGCCTTCGTTGTCGTAATCTTTTTCAAGCAGGGCAAGATTTTTACGGTCGCTTACTTGCGGCTCATCAACTTTTACTGCAATAAAATCTTTTCTAAAGTTAATATAGACTGCTTTGCAGTGGTATACCATTTCCAAGCCCAATTTCATGCGTTCTGCGCGGATAATTTCACGGGAAGTAAAGTGTGATTTCCCTGCTTCATTGCGCATGCGAGCGTCTCGCATCGCGGCCCAAGCAAACATTCCAGCGGATTTTGTGTCGGAATCTAGGGATTTCATCATTTTTAACTCCAAGTTTTGCTGCTATGTGGATATTATAACACCAAAAGGCTTGACAGTCAACTGTTTTCTACATTCATTTACACTGATTTCACAGTAATCAGTCGAAAAAGGCTCAAGAGCTTATTTCATCTCGTGGCCTTTTTCTATAATATAATCTAATTTATAAAATAATAAGTTACTGCATCGGAACCGGGGTTTGAATGTATAGTTTGGGTCATGTGGGTTAAATCTAAATTAGACTTTAAACAGTCTACTTTAGTTCTGCTGTTTACATAATGCCCTTTCCTTTGTTGCTATGCGGGTATTATAGCAAATATCAAGGTAAGTGTCAACAAAAATTTATGGAGTTTTTGCCTATTTTCTGTTGTTTTTCACATAGTTTGTGAGCGAATCTAGGCGAAAATTGACGTGATTTAGCTTGAATTTGAGCTGATTTATCAACTCTCCTTGTTGCTGTACTATATGCTGTAACTGCTCAACGCCCATAGTTACATCTTTGATGACTTTAACTTGCCCCAGCAATGTTGGGGGTGGGGGGAGCGAAGGGTCTCTTACCCTCTTCTTCTTAACCGCATACATTTTTTGGAACATGTTACTCATCAATTATTTAGCACTTCTTCTGGTTTCCCCTCACCAATATTTACACCTAGCTTTTGCAACGCTTGCCCGATTTGTGTAGGGGATGCTTTGTAAAAGTATTCAAAAAGTTCAAAGAAGGTTTTACTAGTGTTGAAACTGTTTTTCTCCACTGATTGAGTGGAGTTATTTAAAATCACTCTTGAGTTCATCTGATCTCGCGGTTTTAACCCACGCACGACAATAACGCTTTCATCCCACGCGACATTGGCAGGATCTTTCATATACCCTTTAACATGAGTCATTTTAGGGTTTTTGGGTTTTGCTGAATAGTTAGCGACGAGGTAGATTTGTTTTTTGCTGTTCATGTAGTTACACGCTTCTATAGTTTTAACCGATTTGTGAGAGCTCAACTAGTGTAGCTGAAAGATTCACTTCAAAGTCTGCCACTAACGCATGGTTCACCAGCCCCTGCCGTAAAATCAATATTGCGGCATCTTGCCCTTCTGGCGTGTCACTCCACATGTCTAGATTGTCGTAGCACCAGCGGAAAAACTCATCAACTTCTTCTTGCCTAATGTTGCTGCAGATTAGTGTTCGTGCCTCACGCACTTTACCCTCTTTAAATAACGCAACTGCATCCAGTTTGAAGTCCGATGATCCCTTACCTGATGACAGTGGGGCAGTCAATGTTCCTGACGAAGAATTCATCTGTAGTAAGTTCAAGCATTTACGCAAGTCAGGATAAGTGGATTTCACATAACTGTCTAGAGTGTCAATGTCAAACTCAATATTTTCTGTCACTAGCACAGTAGCTACACGAGCAGTAAACTCTGTATGATCAATCTTGTCAATATGAAATCCTTGACATCTGCTGTGTAGCGCAGGGATGATTTTGTTTGGATAGTTACAAGTTAGGATGAATCGTGAAGTGTCAGCATATTTCTCCATCAAACCACGCAACACCGCCTGACCGTTTACAGTAAGATAGTCGGCCTCATCAAGTAGCACGACCTTAAAAGTTCCAAAAGGCAAAGTGCTGACAAAACCTTCTACTGTGTTTTTAATGTAGTCAACACCGTTGTCCCGTGATGCGTTGATTTCTTTGACATCAAATGGATCAACTCCAATCTGGTTAATCAGAATTTTAGCCAGCGTTGTTTTGCCAATACCCGCACTACCTGAAAATAACAGATGTGGAATAGTCTTTTTCTCAATCCAAGATTTGATCTGCTCACGCTGGGCGTCGTCAGCAAACACATACCCATCAACCGTATCTGGCCTGTATTTTTCTACCCATAGTTTATTCATATGCTACACCTCTAGTTAAATAGTTCTCAACAAGTATAGCATCTGTTGGTGGCAGATGCTAGACAAATGGCTATTACAGTGGGCGGCCCATTGTGTCGTCAGAAACTGGCTCGTCTGAGACCATCAAAATGTCAGCGTTATCAACACGGCGGATTTCATGCTCTCCGGCACTATCCTCGATTTTAATGCCACGAGTCCATCTACCGTGTGCTACGCAGATATACTCGCCAACTTTGACATCAACCTGATCTGGGCCTACAGCAAAGACTCTACCCCATCGTGGGCGGATACCTTGAACTTTTCCGTTGTCACTTGGAATATAAATCCCTGCCTTAGTAAATCTCTCGTTGAATGCCATATCTTCAACCAGCACATGATCTTTTATTGGTTTGAGCGTAGTGATTTTAATAGGTGCCAAGGCACTAGGTAATGCTGCTGTCAAGTTATTTTCTCCTGGTTTAAAATCTTTGAACACCGTTTGCCTTATTGGGCGGAAGTTTTGCGGTTTGTGTCACCACCTTACTTGGAGCAACAGAGTTAGCTAAGTTGCCGCGAATCTTGGTTGCTGCGAACTCTTCAGCACCAGGCGCACCGTATTTTGGAGTCATATCAGCAAAAGTAGTTGGGGCAGGCTCTACTGCAGGAGCAGGCACTACTTCAGGCACCACCTCATCAGCCACCACTGGTGGTGTTTGACGCGGAGCAACTGGGGATTCAACATTGATAATCTTTGGGGGCAGCATTTTTACTGCCTCTGCTGGTGGCAATGGTGTTGGAACCACTACTACTGGCTCAGTAAAATCTTCTTCATCTAACCCAGAATTTTCACTTATAATGATAGCTTCATCAACTTTTGCTGGCATTACTGGTACTTGCTGAACTGTCGGCAATGGATTTATAATCGGTGCCGGTGCTTTACCAAGATTTTGCATTTCTTCAGCAGTCATTTCTTGAGCAACCGGAGTATTCAGTGAGTAATACTCTTTCATAAGTTGGTCACGAGTTTTGACGATTTTTCCGCCTGCCCCTAACTGGTCGCCCCTAGCGTTGACTTTCATATTTCCAACTGCGATAACTGTCTCATTTTTAAGTCTGATGGCATCAATATCTATCTTTTTGCCCATTGCTGACTGGTATGCATTTCCCATAATATCTCCTACTTAAAGTATCATGTATTTAGCAGTTAGACACCTGCTACTTTAAAAAATCTGTTATGTCAAGGTCATAGTATAGTGAGTTGATCTTGTGGATTCCGATCAAATATAAGCAATAAGATGCTGTTGAACTACCGCGACCCACCCCCCATACTACATTGTGTTTCCTAAAAGTATCAACCAAATATTTCATAAACTGAAGAACTATCAGCATATCACGATCTTGAAACATAAGCAACTCTTGCCCAACTCGTTGCATCTCATCTTCAGTCTTACATTGATCGAGTAGCCATTTTGCTATGTCTAAATCCTTATATTCTTGGGGCATAAACCAAGAATCTTGTTTTTGCTTGTCAAAATCTGCTATTTTTTCTTCAATAGTTTGGTAATCTGATTGAAACTGATGGTATTTTTCTAATAGAGAATGCTCATAATAAAGCTGTTTAACACTTTGATTAAAAGTTTCTGGATCATCTACTTGTACATCTGCCAGATTTACCCTAGGATTGGTGTAAATAATATCACATAAATCGTCTGACATAATATGTGAGACTCCAAACGGATCTATCTCCATAGCAGCTCACTTGATATCAATAATGCTTTTAAACTCTGCTGATTTTTCAGCTATTTCAGCCATCATTTTTTCTTGCCGCAATCTGATCTCATACTGGTAATCTTGCAGCAGCAAGTTTAACTGGCTAATCGCATCACCCATATTCATACGGTATGCCATTGAAAGTTTTTTGGTAAGGTCAGCGTGCTTTTTGCTCAACTCGTCTGCAGTTAGCACAGACAAATCACCTGCCAATGGGTGTACTGACATTTAAATATCTCCTACCGCACGATTCTCTGATCGTTCTGCTGAGAATTTTCCGCCAGGGTATCTGGATTGAAGTTTTTCAATATTGTCGCTAATAACTCGATTAGGATCAACATCAAGGGCGCGGCAAGCATTCGTCCAGTACCAGATCTGGTCTCCTAACTCTTTTACCATATGCGAACGAATTTCGCCTGTAAGTGGTTTACGATGGAACACTAGCTTTTTTACAATCTCACTGAACTCGCCCGCCTCACCGCTCATCCCCATTGCTGCCGTCATCAACAGCGCGACATTGATGTCTAGATTGTCCATTTGAAGGTCTTGAATACTGCGAATAAATGATCCTGTATTGTTAGACTCGTCGCTCGTGATGGCGTCTACGAACTGGGTGTATTTGATTAAATCAATCTGTGTCAAAATAAATCTCCTGAATAGTGTGCTGTATGATAGCAGACTCAGTCAGGAGATGTCAACTGTTTTGGCTGATTACACTGGGCCAAATAGTGGATTGTAGATCACGGTCACACCCGCATCAAACGAGCTAAACTCCATCATATAGTTGTAAACTGTAACTGTAGGTGTTGCTGCAGGAACAGTGATGAGGAGGGTAGCTACATTCATATTGATCGCTGTTGGCAGAGTGATTGTGATTCCGGCTGCTGCCTTAATCAACACTCGTATTACTCTATATCTAAAGTTGTCAGGCCAAGTTGCGCCCAGTGTCATTGTAAGATCGGCTGCAGCATTGATTACGAAAAAATCAGCAAATGATGGGTCAATAGTAACTGCACCTGCGTTAACTGTTGGAAAGTTAACATGCTGGGTAAACCCTTGCGTAGCAGCATTTTGAATCAATGACCCATTGAAGTCATTTAATATTGGGCTTCCGCCAGTCAATGGTGCAAGCAGCAATGCTTTTGATTGTAAGTCTGATATTTCGTCTTTCGCCTTGATAAAGTTAGTTTTAATGTTAGTGAAGTTATCTCTAAATCCTTGACTATCGTTATCCTGCCCAGCGATTGGGTAGTTTCCATTTATGTTTAGTGGGTTAATACTGCTTGCCATGGTGTCTTTTTCCTTGTGTATAATGATTAGATAAAATCTGCGTTATTGTTTCCTGAGCATACCCATCGTCCGTTGACAAACTGGACGGTTGCCCCAGCTCCTAAACTGTTCAAAGTAATGCTGCCAACATTTCCGCCTGTTACCCATCCAGCATTTGATACTGTAACAGTTATGGGTGATATATTCCCAGCCGAGATTGCGCTAGCAGTAATGTCAGCAACACATAAAACTTTTTCTTGCCCATCCGTGCCAGCCATTAAGTTGACAGTGATTGGGTCAACATCAATAGTAAAATAAGTAGTATGTGTAAGTAATGAAACAGTAGTTGAGGTATTTTGATCTACAATAGATAATGATGCTACATTATCTTGCAAGGCCTCTATGTCATCTTTGGCGTATTGAAAATTCTCGCGAATCCGGGTAAAGTTGTCCCTAAACCCTTGCGTAGAATTATTCTGCCCAGATTTTGGGTAAGTGTTGTCAATACTGTTAATGGTTGCGGTTGTGATGCTACTGGTCATAGTGTCCCTTGTATTACTCTTGTATATGGTATTTATGTGAGCAAAAACTGCTCATATTTATTTTGCTGAGGAAACATAACATATTGGTCGTCCGTTCCTGGGGGTGCAATAATATCACGATAGTTATGGAACTTAGTCGCTCCGGAATCAAATCGTGTTGAGTTTGCTTCTATTAATGGTTCGGATGCCAATACTGTATACTCGGGCATAGTATTCCCTGGTTTAATAGTTACATCATAATACATCTTAGTAAACCCATATCGTCCACCATCAGCAACTTGTACATATTCATTTGGCAATACACTGTCATATAACTCGCCAGTCTCACTGCTAACTCTAAACTGAGGGATCAGCATAACTACATTTTGCTCAGTTATTTCTACTTTCCAAATTCCTGCTCGTTTATTGATTACTCCAGAAAGTATCTTTTCAAAATAGCCAGGAACAATGCCCGACGCATCATACATTAACTCTTCATATAATACCCCATTCTCGTCATATAGAGCTAAATTAAAATTCCAACCATTATTTGGAGAGTTATACCCGTCAGATCTACTTGAAGTGTCAATTCCTATTTTATCAAAGTTGTTTTGGTCGTAAGTATCGTATATATCGTTAAATGGATTTATTGTAAAGTGCTCTTGCTTGACAAAAATTAAAGTTTGCCCAGATTTAATTTTTGTACCGCGGCCAAGATCTAGACCACCTCTCATTTCAATGTATTCCAAAGTACGGCCATTCACCTCATCAAACGGAATAGTCAATGCGTAATCCACTGCCCCGGCATACCCATGAACATTACTAGCAGATGTTAATCTATCAAATGTTGTTTCCTTAGATGCGATAAACTGTTTTACAGTTATGTCATAAAACTTGCTTAAATACTTGTCACGCACATAGCGATCAACACTAAAATCAACTTGATTAAAATTGTATTTATTAGCAGCAGTTCGTAATCTAAACGCGATTAGCTCACTTGCTCTAGGTTTTGTGTATGCTAGCACTATGCCAGTGGTAAAGCCTAGAACTCTACCATTTTTCTGTGGATCTAACATCCAATCGGGCATTGCACCACGATTGGTGTACCCTATAGTGGATAACTCTTTCTTCATATTGCCAAGAGAGTTTGGGTGTATGACAGTGAACGGAGTATGAATATTATCAATAGCCGTGTCATTGTTATCAAATACTTCTAAATAAACAACTTCGTATCTAACATTAAAATTTTCATCTAATGCCACAGCAGTTTTGACATTCTTCAAATCAACTTGCTTTTTATAATGATTATTTGCCAACGCCAACGCATAATCATGCAGTGTAGCTGGAGCAATACCAGCGGCAAATATAAACTCAATATGTTTTGCTTTACCGAACCACTGATCTTCTGGTCTATAAATCAACTCATTTGGGAACAGCGAAGTGTCGTTAATCATTTGATTAAACTCTGTGCGTTGTTTCTTATCTGGCATTGCCCGTAAATAAATATTTTCAAATGGAGCTACATTCCAGTTATTTACTCGAATTCTGAAAGTCTTTTCATCCCAAACTGTGCCAGCATACTCTTCCTGCATTAGTGTGCCAGTGAATGGATCAGCAGCAACATAAGAAGTTTCATCAGTAGCCACTATTGTGAACTCATACACATTGTCAAAGTTAGTAGTATTCTTATCTATAGTTGTGGAGTCACCGTCTATTGTAAAATGCCTAAAGGTAGGCCTTCCAACAATTAGCCCGTTTGGTAATAGTTGTAATCCTTGCGGCAATTTACTTCTTTCCTCAGGAATGTATAAAATTGGTGGAGCATCATCGTTATGGGTAGTTAAATTAGCTGGCAATTCTCGTCGGCCAGGTTTAATTCTATAGTTTAACTTGCGATGTAACGGTATGTATCTTTCTGCGGTTGATGTCGTTCTAGCAGATATAAATAGCTCGCTAATCCTTCCGTTGTCAATAGTTCCTAAATCAGATGGAGTATCCCACTCGATCAAATTATCCATCGCTCCAAGAACTGTTAGCTTGTATGTAATTGGCGGGCTAACATACTCAGGTAAATCTTTTTTACGGCATACCACTTGGAACTCATATTCCTTGACTTCTTCAATTTGCGGATCTAAAACTCCAAATAACCATCCAGAATCTGACCAGCCAGAACCATCTGAACTTGGAACTAGCCCTACCCCTGATGGAAGGACTTGCGAGCGTTGGTCAAACCCGTACTCATCAAACCCAACAGTAACACCATCAAAAGGTAAATCTTCGCTATTTGGACCTGACCAGGAATTGTCAACAATTTGAGGAATGTTAGGCCCATCTTGGTCAAACCTTACTTCGTCAGAGTTAATTATGAAATATTGTAATTGCCCTCCATCCACATCCTTACCAACAAACTCAAAAGCAAAGTTACTATTTTGTCTTTGACTTACCAGTTCAGACGGTTTAGTGATCATGAATGGGGTATGTTTGTTGTCAGTGTCAACAGTTATGCCCTGGTCGTCAATTTGAATATAAGTATTATCAGCAGTATACTTTCCTTTAGCAACTACATTTAGCGTATAAGAAGATTGATCTGTTCTAAACCCGTCACTTACTTTAACTGTAAAGTTATATACTCTAGACTGCCCAATCGACGCTGAATCCCACGGGGTTACATTAAACGGTGATTTTGACCATCCAGTAATTGCGTCATCTAAACTTGTAAAATATGGCTCGATATTGCCACTCAATAGACCATTTTCCGTCAAAGTGACCCCTGGCGGTAAATCACCGTGATCTAATGACCAAACCATAGTTGCTTTTGGATTGGTACCAACTGCAGTTAGTTGTTTTTTTAGCAAGTAGCCGTCAAAATATGTACCGAGTGAAATATTTTTTGGAGTAATAACTGGGTTATATATAGAGCCAATTGTAAGTGAGAAAGTACGATCTGCTATTGCGTTTGCAGTGTCACAGATTGCTCGTATAGTGAAGTTAAAAGTGTAGGAATCTTCGGAAACGATATTAGCTTCAATCTCAGGTACTCCTTGAATAATGCCGTCTTTAATAAGCTGCATCCCACCTGGAAGTTTTCCGGCCACTACATAGTATTTCACTATACCACCAATACATGTTGATGATATAGTTTTTTCATAGAATGTGTCTTGAGGAATAACCCCAAGAGATCCAGCTTTAGTTTCCCATACAATCTTAGACATATTAAATGATTACTGCAGTAATAACTTTCATACCGTCAGACGCGTCTGACTCCAACGCTTTTGCGAATGTTGCGATAGGGTAAGACGCATCTTTCCTGACGCTTCTTGCGTACCCGGCAATGGCGCTAGTTACAAGTAAATCACCTTTTTCAACAGCACCGATCACCTTGACTGGAACTTTCCCGCGTAACGCTACTGCCACTGCATCCTGCTGATCTTTATTCATTAAATATGCTGGGGCAGTAGATACAACACCAGCCACTGCCACATCAGCAAAAGTTTCTGTAGTAGTTACTTCCTTGCTACCGCCAAACACTAACACTGTGCCTGGTTCGTATTGCGAATCACTAACATACATTTCTGCCAAGTCGGCGTATATCGCCTGCGATGCAATGGCAGTCATAGTACCAGCACTAAAATTACCGATTGCGTCACGCAATACAATAGTATTTGCAGTGTTAGCTGAAGTAGCAGTAATAGTCGCGGAATTAGCTTGCCCTGTAATTGATCCAGCAGCTAAACTCGAAGCAGTTCCGGTTAAACCGGCGCCAGAACCACTAAAACCAGTTGCGGTTAACGGGCCAGTTAAAGTACCACCAGTTAAAGGTAAGTCAAGAGATGCGTGACCAGTGACATTACCAGTTAAAGGACCACTAAAACTAGTGGCAGACAATTTCTTATTGGAGTTCCAACTGTCATTAGCACTGGCATAGTTAAAGGTTGCGTTGGCACCAGCAACAGTCAATCCAGCACCATTTGCTG
>Ga0210044_10008671_pt1 | contig 12596 bp, 6 predicted proteins | sample CryGey13umfilter_2_FD_183959 | JGI IMG/M metagenome (GOLD analysis project Ga0210044, IMG submission 183959) | Groundwater microbial communities from aquifer in Utah, USA - Crystal Geyser 4/9/14 3 um filter (SPAdes) (version 2) | ecosystem: Environmental > Aquatic > Deep subsurface > Groundwater... | reverse complement strand
AGCTTAATTCTTATGCTCATTTTTTGGAAAAAGGACTGGAAGAACTTTTGAAGGAAATAAATCCCATTACTGATTTTACCGGAAAGGATTTGGAATTGTTTTTCGAAGGCTATTACCTGGACGAACCAAAATATGACGAGGTAACTGCCAAAAATAAGAACATATCTTATGAAGCGCCGCTGCGCTGCAAGGTCAAGCTGATCATCAAAAAAACCGGAGAAATAAAAGAGCAAGAGATCTATCTCGGCGACTTTCCGATCATGACCGATCGGGGAACTTTCATCATCAATGGCGTCGAACGCGTCGTGGTGAGCCAACTGATCCGGAGTCCGGGTGTTTTTTTCACGATGAATTATCAAAAAGGCAAGAAGCTTTTTGGCGCCAAGATTATTCCTAACCGCGGGGCCTGGCTCGAAATTGATACTGATTTTGAGGGGGTTCTGTCGGTAAAAATAGATCGCAAAAGAAAAGTTCCGGTCACATCGCTGCTCAGGGCTTTTGGCTTTTCCACTGACAAAGAATTACTGAAAATTTTCCAAGACGCGGATACCGGTGAAACTAAATATATTGCAGAAACCATTGCCAAAGATTCGGCAAAAAATCAAGGTGAGGGATACAAGGAAGTTTATAAAAGAATTCGTCCCGGTGACTTTGCTACGGAAGATAATGCCAAGCAGATGATCAACGCGATGTTTTTTAATTTCGAACGCTATGATTTTGGGGATGTCGGACGGTATCGACTAAATCAAAGACTGGATGTTGATTTTCCCCACACCGAAGAATATCGAGTGCTGCGCCGGGAAGATCTAATCGGAATAATCAAGGAGATTATACGACTGAATAATGATAAAACCGCTCAAGCCGATGATATCGATCATTTGGGCAATCGTCGGGTGCGCTCCGTCGGAGAGCTCGTGCAAAACAAATTGCGGGTAGGGCTCGCCAGGATGGTTCGTAACATTAAAGACCGGATGAGCACCTGTGACATCACTCTGGTGGTGCCAGGCCAGCTGGTCAATTCCCGCCCGATTGCGGCGGCGATCAAAGAATTTTTTGCCAGTTCTCAATTGTCCCAATTTATGGATCAGGTTAATCCTTTGGCCGAGCTGGAGCACAAGCGCAGACTTTCCGCCATGGGGCCGGGCGGACTCACTCGCGAACGCGCCGGCTTTGAAGTCCGGGATGTTCACCAATCGCATTATGGGCGAATCTGTCCGGTGGAAACTCCGGAAGGACCCAATATCGGATTAGTCGGCCACTTGGCCTCTTATGCCAAAGTCAATGAATATGGTTTTTTAGAAACCCCCTATTTGAAAGTTTATAAAGAAATCGAGAATAAAGAAGAAAATATTTTACACCGGATTTTACGGGAAGATATAGATGGGATAAAAATCGGAACAAAAATTGATGCAGAAGCGGCGAAAAAAATCTGCAAAAATAAAAAATACAAGACGATCAAGATCCGGCCCTGGGTGAGCAAGGAAATTGAATACGTCAATGCCGCCAAGGAAGACCGGAAAAATATCGCGCACGCGGGAGTTGAAATGGATAAGGACGGCAACATCATAGAAAATATCGTAGAGGCGCGGGTCAGAGGGAACGCCGCTGAAATCGAAGCCGAAAAACTCGATTATATGGATGTTTCTGCCAAGCAAATGATTTCGGTAGCGACTTCACTCATTCCTTTTCTGGAGCATGATGATGCTAACCGGGCCCTCATGGGATCGAATATGCAGCGGCAAGCAGTGTCTTGCGTCAAGCCGCAAGCGCCGCTGGTCGGCACCGGAATTGAAGATAAAGCTGCCGCCGATTCCGGGCAAGTAGTAATCGCGCGCTTCGGGGGAGCTGTTACGGAAGTGGATAGTAATCATGTTATCGTGAAAGAAGAAACTCCAGCCGGAGCTAAAAAACCTTTTTATAAAAGAGAATACCGGTTGCAAAGCTTTGCTAAATCAAATGCTTTTACTTCCATGAATCAGGTGCCGCGGGTAAATAAAGGGGATGTGGTAAAAAAGGGCCAGCTCTTGGCTGACGGGGCTTCTACCGACCATGGCGAACTGTCGCTCGGGCAAAATGTTCTGGTGGCCTTCATACCCTGGGAGGGATATAACTATGAAGACGCCATAATTATTTCTGAGCGCCTGGTGCAAAATGACCGCTACAGCTCAATTCACATCGAAGACTTTTCCATTGATGTGCGCGATACAAAACTCGGTCCGGAAATGATAACGCGAGATATTCCCAACATCGGAGAAGAGAGATTGAAAAATCTGGATGAAACTGGAATCATCAGAATCGGTGCCGAAGTTAAGTCGGGCGACATTTTGGTCGGTAAAATTTCTCCGAAAGGTGAGGGCGATCTGACGAGCGAAGAGAGATTATTGCGGGCTATTTTTGGAGAAAAATCCCGAGATGTCAAGGACTCATCACTTTATCTGCCGCATGGCGAATATGGAAAAGTAGTGGATATAAAAATATTTTCACGGGAGCAAGGCGATAAACTTTCCACCGGTGTCATAGAGCAGATTCAAGTTTCAGTCGCACAACTTAAGAAGATTTCTGTCGGAGATAAATTAGCCGGCCGGCACGGAAACAAAGGCGTTATTTCAAAAGTGGCCGCCGTGGAGGATATGCCGTATCTGCCTGATGGTACTCCGGTGGATATGATCCTAAATCCTTTGGGCGTAGCCAGCCGTATGAACATCGGGCAAATTTTGGAAACTCATTTAGGCTGGGCAGCGCTAAAACTCGGTTATAAAGCGGCTTCGCCGGCTCTGGAAGGGGTCACAGAGAATCAAATACGCCAAGAGCTCAAGACCGCCGGCTTGCCGGAAGATGGCAAGATTAGGCTGGTAAACGGGAGAACTGGAGACTATTTTGATCAGAAATCAACGGTCGGAGTTATGTATGTTATGAAACTCCATCATCTGGTGGATGATAAGATTCATATGCGGTCCATCGGGCCATATTCTTTAATCACGCAACAGCCTTTGGGGGGCAAAGCGCAATTTGGAGGACAACGCTTCGGAGAAATGGAAGTTTGGGCGCTGGAAGGTTATGGAGCAGCCTATACTCTTCAGGAAATGTTGACGATAAAATCCGATGATGTGATGGGCAGATCAAAGGCTTATGAATCTATCATCAAGGGCGAGGCGATAAAGAGTCCGAATATCCCGACCTCATTCAATGTTTTGGTAAATGAATTGAAAGGCTTGGGTTTGGGCGTAGAATTGACCGGAGCAAAAAAAGAAGATGAGGAAAAGGAAAATGATCCTGCGCCAGAATAATTTTTGATTAAATTAGTTTCAATAATCAATATAAGCTATGGAATCAATTACCCGAGTCAGCGATTTTAGTGGAGTTAGAATAAAACTGGCCAGTCCGGATGAGATTTTGACGTGGTCGCACGGAGAAGTGACCAAGCCAGAAACGATAAATTATCGGACTCAACGCTACGAAAAAGACGGACTTTTTGACGAGAAAATATTCGGTCCCTCCAAGGACTGGGAGTGTTATTGCGGAAAATACAAGCGCATCAGATATAAAGGGATAGTCTGCGACAAGTGCGGAGTGGAAGTGACCCGGGCCAGCGTCCGCCGCGAAAGAATGGGGCATATTAAGCTGGCTGTGCCGGTTTCTCACATTTGGTTTTTAAGAGGAGTTCCCTCCAAAATTGGCCTGGCTTTAAACATGAGTCCGCAAGAATTGGAAAAGATCATTTATTTCGCCAACTATATCATTCTTGAGATGGATGAAAAAGAGAGAGAAAGGGCCATTGCCCAGCTGGAACAGGAACTCAAAGCCAAACAAAAAGAAATCAGCAAGCTGGACGAGCAGAGCAAGGAAAAGAAAACGGAAGAACTCAAAGGTATTTACAAAACCGCCAAAGAAGAACTAAAAAATCTTTCAAAACTAAAGATAATTTCCGAGCTGGAATATTTTAATTTATCTTCCCGCTATGGACAGGTTTTCAAAGCCGGAATCGGAGCGGAGGCTATCCGAAAAATTTTGGAGAGCCTGAATTTGCAGGAGGAAATAAAAAAGCTGAAAAAAGAATTGACCAATGAGGAATTGACGGACAGAAAAAAAGTTCTTAAGCGGATAAAATTTTTTCAGGGTTTTATCAACGCCGGATTGCAATTAGAATGGATGCTGCCGGCAGTTATTCCGGTAATTCCCCCGGATTTGCGACCAATGGTGGCTCTGGACGGAGGACGTTTTGCCACCTCTGATCTCAATGATCTATATCGGCGGATTATCAATCGGAACAACCGGCTAAAGAGGTTGATTGAAATTGGCGCGCCGGAAGTGATTACCCGCAACGAAAAAAGAATGCTGCAAGAAGCGGTAGACGCGCTTTTCGATAACAGTGCGCGGCGCGGACAGGTGAGTGTTACGGCATCGACTGGCCAAAGAAGAGCTCTCAGGTCGCTGGCCGATACCCTCAAGGGCAAGCAGGGGCGTTTTCGGCAGAACCTTTTGGGGAAACGGGTTGACTATTCAGGCCGTAGCGTCATCGTGGTTGGACCCAAACTGAAACTGCACCAGTGCGGAATTCCGAAAAAAATGGCGTTGGAACTTTTCAAACCGTTTATCATCAATAAACTGATTGAAAGAGAGTTGGCTTACAATGTCCGCAACGCCGGAAAAATGGTGGAAGCGGAAAGCGAAAAATCTTACGAAATTTTGGATGAGATAATTTCTCATCATTATGTGATGTTAAATCGGGCACCAACCCTGCATCGCTTGAGCATTCAGGCTTTCCACCCGATCTTGATAGAGGGCAAGGCCATTCAGGTTCATCCAATGGTTTGTTCCGCTTTTAACGCCGACTTCGACGGCGATCAGATGGCCGCACATGTTCCTCTAACTGACAAAGCCCGCTGGGAATGCGAGAATCTGATGCTTAGCACCAGAAATTTGTTAAAACCGGCCAGCGGGGAGCCGATCACTACCCCGACTTTGGATATGGTTTTGGGCTGTTATTACATTACCCACTTGGTAAGCGGAACCAAAGGAGAGGGAAAATATTTTTATTCAGTTGATGAGGCGATTTTAGCCTATGAACTGGGGCACGTTGACATACGTGCCAAAGTGAAAATTTCTTTTAAAGGCAAGGTCATTGAAACTTCCGTCGGAAGAGTAAAATTAAATGAAATAATTCCCGAAGAGCTCAGATTCATAAACGAAGAAATGACAAAAAAAGAACTGAAAGCTCTTGTGGCCAAAGTCATTCAGACTGTCGGGCTGGAAGGAACTGCCATTTTTGTCGACAAGATTAAAGATCTCGGTTTTGAATCAGTGTCAAAATCCGGAATCAGCTGGGGCATGGGAGACTTGAAAACTCCTGAGAAGAAAAAAGAAATTTTGCGGGTAGCAGAAGATCAAGTGGAAACTATAAAAAAGCAGTATAATATGGGACTGCTCACTAACGAAGAGAGAAAAGGACAAGTAATTGAAATCTGGAATGATGCAAAAAATAAAATCACCGAGGCACTAAGAGAAACTATAGACAAAGAAGGGCCGGTTTATTCTATGGTCTATTCCAAGGCCAGAGGTTCCGAAGCGGTAGTTGTGCAGATGGCCGGTATGAAGGGACTCATGGCCGGACCGACTGGAGAAACAATCGAACTGCCGATCAAGAGTTGTTTCAAAGAAGGTTTGAATGTTTTGGAATATTTCATCTCAACTCACGGCGCCAGAAAAGGTATGGCGGATACGGCTCTCAGAACTGCTACAGCCGGTTATCTAACCAGAAGGCTCGTGGATGTTTCTCAGGATGTTATAATTCATGAGGAAGACTGCAAGGACAAGGAAGGCGTTTATATTTATAAAGAAGATTCTGACCGGATCGGCCAAAATTTTTCTACTCGGATTGTGGGACGCGTTCTCACCGAGGACATAGTTAATTCTAAAACGAAAGAAGTGGTGGTGAAGAAAGGTGTTTTGGTTTCCAAAGAACAGGGAATTGCAATTGAAAAACTGGGAATTAATAAGGCTAAGATCAGATCTTCCATAACTTGCAGGACTCGCAGAGGAATTTGTCAGAAATGTTATGGGATTGATCTGGGTCGGGGCGGCTTGGTGCAGATCGGCCAGGCGGTCGGAATCGTAGCGGCGCAAGCCATCGGCGAGCCGGGCACCCAATTAACGATGAGAACTTTCCATGTTGGAGGCGTAGCCGGATCGGATATCACTCAGGGACTTCCGCGGGTTGTGGAACTTTTTGAGGCCAGACCGCCAAAAGGAGAATCAGTCATTACTGAAGTAAATGGAAAGATTGTGGAAATCGAAAATGGAGACAAAGTCATTGTTGTCAGGATTGAAACAGATGATAAGAATAAAAAAACGGTTGAGTATGAAGTTCCGGCCGGCAGCACTCTGAAAGTTTCCAAGGGTGATCTTGTCGGGAAAGGTTCGAAATTGAATGAAGGAAATATTGATCTTAAAAAGCTTTATCAAACAATGGGCTGGGAAGAAGTTCACCGCTATATCACCAAAGAAATTCAAGAAATTTACGCTTCTCAAGGAGAAGGTATCAATGACAAACACATCGAAATCATAATCAGGCAAATGTTCAGCCGGATTACCGTGACTGATCCCGGAGACACGGCGCTTTTGGTCGGGGATATAATTGAAAAAGATGAGTTCGGCGAGGTAAACCAAAAAAGCAAGGACAGCGGAAAGCTTCCAGCCGAGGGCGAAAGGATGCTTCTGGGAATCACAAAGGTTGCGCTCTCAACCGAAAGTTTCTTGTCCGCGGCCTCCTTCCAGGAGACAGCCAGAATCCTTATCAATGCTGCCGTGGAAGGCAAAGAAGACAAACTGAGAGGACTCAAAGAAAATGTTATCCTGGGCAAACTTATTCCGGCGGGCACCGGATTCAAAGACAAGCTTTAATACGATGATAACCTCCGGCAACGGGGGTTATTTTTTTGTTTTTTCGCGAACGAATTTGTGCTATTATATATACAAGCTTGAAAGATAAAAGATATACCCAAATAATTATGGAAAATAAAAAAAGGATAAGGGTGGTTTTAGTTGAAGATGATGAAATGCTCAGTGCTATGTATGATGAAGCGTTAAGCCTCATGGGGTTTAGTGTCGGAGTAGCCAAAAGCGGCCAAGAAGGGTTGCGCCTGATTGAAGAAAATGAACCAGATATTGTAATTCTGGACATCGTGATGCCAGATGGAGATGGATTTTTTGTTCTGAGAAAGATAAGGGAAAATCAAAAAATTAAAAATGTACCGGTGATAATGCACACTAACCTATACAATGAATCAGATAAAGCGGAAGCCCTGAAGCTGGGTGCCAAGGAATATGTGATCAAGGCGCAAATTACGCCGAAGCAACTAGTGCAAATCGTTAAAAAATATATGAAAGCCTGAAATAAATTATGCAAAAAGCCTATACGGATATTCGAAAGAAAATTGAAAAACTTCAGTCAGTCGGTTCTTCCGGGACGGCAATAAATTTTTATAAAGCCATTCTCGGAATACTCGGATACGCCATCGTGCTGACCCGGAGCTCCGGAGTTTCTTTCCCGCTCATTGTTCAGAGCCAAGGAGCGCAATCAGTCTATTTTTCCTATAAGGAATTTAAGAGTTACCAAAGAAGAGCCCGTTTGCTTTTTTTACTCGTGGCAATTCTGCTGATAATCATGGTTAAAACACAATTTTAATGGGCAAAAAAAAATTCGCAGGGAAAGGAAATAATTCCGGCAAAGAAAAAAACAATCAGCCGATAATTAACATTGGCGGCGACACTAAAAGAAGCGTCGCGGCTATTTTTTTGTTCACGTTGGCGCTTTTAATTTTGTTGGGTTTTTTGGGGAAAGCCGGGCCAGCCGGTGAATTCCTGAATAAAGTTACCGGCACAGCGATTGGTTGGGCCAAGTTTATTTTTCCGATTTTTTTGACAATCGCGGGAATCGTATTATTGCTCCGCAAAGAAACTGCTTTCTATATATCAAAATTATTGGGACTTCTGGTCGCACTGATCAGTTTGTCGGGATTTTTCCATTGGTTTTACGAGATTGAAAATATGGAAGCAACGGCTTTGGCAGGTTCCGGCGGAGGCTATGTCGGTTTTGCGGTGGCTTATGAAGCGGTCAAATATCTGGGAAGGGCCGGCGGGCTGGTGGTTATTTTAGCCTTATTTTTTGCGGGCGCCATCGTTTCTCTCGATTTCCCCATTGTTACTCTGCTCAATAAAATAAAAGAGCTGAAAGAAAAAAGAAACACGGAGGACTTTCTGGTTACTGAAGATAATCCGGAAGATGCTCTTGGAGAAAATGCTGTGAAAAATCCTGGTGAAGATGTGGCAGCTGTAAACCCGGAGGCGGATGAGAATATCGAAAATATCGAATTTGTCGAAGGGGCGGACCGGTTTGTGGATGCCAAGCTTTTTGAAAAACTTTCCAGCGGCGTAGATTCTATCAAAAAAACTTTTTCCAGAAAAAGTATTCGAAATATTCCTCCCGACGAAATAGGCTCAGAAGATGAGGATTGGCAGCTTCCGCCAGTCGATCTATTAGAGAAATCGGATGACAAAGCTGATCCAGGAGATAAAGAAAGGACAGTATCGATTATCATTAAAAAATTAAAAGACTTTGGTATCGGGGTAGAGCCAGGAGAAATAACAGTTGGACCAGCGGTTACGCAATACACTTTTCGTCCGGCCGTCGGAGTTAAGATCTCCCGGATTTTAGCCTTGCAAAATGACCTAGCCCTAGCCCTAGCCGCCCGCTCCATCAGGATAGAAGCTCCAATACCAGGAAAACCGCTGATCGGCATAGAAATTCCCAATCGGAAAACCGCTAATGTTAAGTTGCGAGATGTTTTGGAGAGCCCGGAATTTGCCCAAAAGAAATCAAAACTTTCCATCGGTTTTGGCAAGGACATCAGTGGGAATTTTGTTGTGGAAGATCTGGGGAAAATGCCTCATTTGATGATTGCTGGAGCCACCGGAAAAGGCAAATCAGTGTGCATCAACTCAATTGTCACTTTTCTGCTGTATCAAAATTCTCCGAAAGATCTGAAATTTATAATGATTGATCCTAAACGCGTTGAGCTTTCTCTGTATAACAAAATACCCCATCTCCTGGCCGATGTGATAACTGATAATAATAAAGTCGTAACGGTGCTCAAATGGGCGGTCGGAGAGATGGAAAGAAGATATCGCTTGATGCAGGATATCTCTTCGCGAGATATAGCATCTTATAATCGGGAAGTGGCTTCCGGACGGAAACGAAAATATACCGATCCGGAGTCGGGCGAAATGGTGGAAGAAGATTTGGAAAAGATGCCGCACATTGCAATCGTTATGGACGAGATGGCCGATTTGATGGCGAGCCACGGCAAAGAAGTGGAAGGCGCAATCGTCAGATTAGCTCAATTAGCTAGAGCGGTTGGAATTCATCTGATTGTTTCTACCCAGCGTCCGGAAGTCAGAGTGATAACCGGTCTTATCAAAGCTAATATCACTAATCGGGTTGCTTTCCAGGTAGGTTCCCAGATAGATTCACGGACGATTCTGGATATGGCCGGAGCGGAAAAACTTCTGGGTAATGGGGATATGCTTTATATTTCAACTAATTCTTCCAAGCCTAAGCGGATCCAAGGCGCTTTTATAAATGAAGCAGAAGTAAAAAGAGTGGTTAAATTTTTACTTGACCAAAAGGATGAGAAAAAAGAAATCAGTGAAGAAATAATTTCTTCCTCCCAACATGATTCCCCCTTGGAATTCAAGGAGGAAGACGGCGATGAAAAAGAAAATGACACGTATGAAGCGGCCAAGCAAGAAGTTATCCGTTCAGGCAAGGCCTCGGCAACATTGCTGCAGCGTCGGTTGAAAATCGGCTATCCCAAGGCGGCCAGAATTTTGGACATGCTGGAAGAAAAAGGCGTAGTCGGGCCGGCGGACGGAGCCAAGCCGAGAGAAGTTTATGCGGCCAAAAATACTCCACAGGAGGCAATAAATTATGAAGATCCAGTCCAGGATCAGACATCGCGGGATAAATGGCAAATGTAATTTATGAACCCCCGTTAGAATTTTAATGTAACGATTGGCGGGGGAACGGACATAATTATAAATTTTTTTATAATACTGCTCTAGCTTGTAGTATTATAAAATTCTAACGGGGTGAACGGATTTATCAAAAAAAGCATTGGAACCCTAACGCTCGGAGAAAAACTTAAAAAATTAAGAAGTGACAGGCGGATAAGTTTGAGCGAGGTTTCCAAGCATACCAGAATTCAAGTCAAGTATCTGGAACATTTGGAAGAAGGTCGCTATGAAAAATTGCCGGTTGATGTTTATGTCCGTGGGTTTCTCAAAAATTACGCCGATTTTTTGGGAGTTGACGCTAATATCCTAATTAGACTATACGAGAAAGAAAAAGGAATTAAGGATAATTTGGAAAAAAACAAAAACGGAGAACCAGCTCAAGAACGAGCCAAGCCTTTAAAGATAAACTCTTTTGTTCTAACGCCCAAAATAATCACAATCAGCAGTATAATCTTGCTAACACTCGGGGGATTTTTTTATCTCTATAAAGAAGTCGGTTCTTTCGCCAGCGCTCCCATTCTGGTGGTGTTGAGTCCGGAACAGAACGCGTTTATTTCCGGGAATGCCGTTCTGATTGAAGGGAAGACGGAAAAAGATGCCAGACTTTTCATAAATGACCAGCCTATCTTGGTAAACGATGACGGAAAGTTCAGGGAAGAGCTAACTCTGCAAGCCGGAAATAATTTTATAACCGTTAAGGCGGTGAATAGATTTGAAAAGGAAACCGTCCAAACCTTGACAATCCAATCAAATTATAAAAATGAAAACGAAGAAAGCCAGCCAGGGGAAGATAAAATAGAAAATGTCAGCTTACAGAAAGAAATTGAAATCGAACTTAAAATTGATCCCGGCCCGGTTTGGATAAATGTTGAAGCGGATGGAAATTTGGTTTTTAACGGAACCATGTTAACAGGCGCCACGCAAAAATTCAAAGCGGCAAATGAAATTAGCATAAATTCGGGAAATGGGAAAGCCACCTTCGTAAAATTCAATAACAAGGATATTGGAACACTAGGGAAAGATTCCAGCTCGGTTCACGGTGTTAAATTCATCTCAGACACTGACTCTAGACAAGAATAAAATATAGTGATATACTATCATCATAATTCCTATAACCTATAACCTATAACCTATAACCTATAACCTATAACCTATAACCTATAACCTATAACCTATAACCTATAACCTATAACATTCCAAATCCAATCTTTCAATATTTTGATTTAAGTTGCGGATTATGGGTTACAGGTTACAGGAAAATTATTATGAAAGAAGAAAGCGAAAAAAATATAAATATCGTGATGGATCAAATAAAAGAAAAGTTCGGTGAAGGCGTGATCATGAAGCTGGGAGAAGTAAAAAGGGTCAATGTGGAGTCAATACCAACCGGTTCAATTTCTTTGGACATTGCGCTGGGTATCGGGGGGATTCCGCGCGGACGGGTGGTTGAAATATACGGTCCGGAGTCATCGGGAAAAACAACCCTGACTCTCCATATCATCGCCAATGCCCAAAAAGCCAAAGGCGTTGCCGCTTTTATTGACGCAGAACACGCTCTGGATCCGGAATACGCCAAAAAAATCGGCGTTTCGATCAATGACCTTTTGATTTCCCAGCCGGATAACGGAGAACAGGCTTTGGATATTGTGGAAACGTTGGTTAACTCGGGGGCCATTAGTATCATTGTCGTAGATTCGGTGGCGGCGCTTGTGCCGAAAGCCGAAATTGAAGGAGAGATGGGCGATTCGCATATGGGGCGGCAAGCGCGTCTGATGTCGCAGGCCCTCAGGAAGCTCACGGCGATCGTGGCCAAAGCCAACTGTACGGTAATTTTCATCAACCAGATCAGAATGAAAATCGGAGTCGTGTTCGGCAATCCGGAAACGACCACTGGCGGGAACGCGCTCAAATTCTATTCGTCCGTCAGAATCGAAGTACGGCGGGCCGCTCAGATAAAAAAGGGAGAGGATATCGTCGGCAATCGCGTGAAAGTGAAGATCGTCAAAAACAAAGTCGCGCCGCCGTTCAAAACGACCGAGGTCGACATTATGTATAACGAAGGAATTTCCGCTTCGGGTGACTTGTTGGATACGGGAGTAAAATATGAAGTGCTTGAGAAAAAGGGCAATTCGTATATGTTTCACGAAATAAAATTAGGAGTTGGAAGAGAAGTTGCTAAAGCAGCGCTCAAAGCCGATCCGAAGCTGATGAAAGAAATTTCTTTAGAAATTTTTAAAAAAGTTCGTGAAGTAGAAGAAGCAGCGGCCGAGGCTTGACCCCGTAGTGAATTTTCGGCCATGTAACGCGGACGAATTAAATTAGAAATAAAGTTTTTTAATTATTCACTATTCATTAAATATCGGTCAAATATTTTTTAAAAAAGCCGAAAATCTACTGCTGTTTTAACCACAGACATTTGTCGGTTCTTGGATTGTTAATAATTCTAGCATTTCGTTGGGAGTTTTTCCATTTAAGGCGCAGTGTTCGTCGTTGTTGTATTCTGCGTTCCAGATTTTAATTTTTGT
>Ga0210044_10008663_pt1 | contig 12609 bp, 10 predicted proteins | sample CryGey13umfilter_2_FD_183959 | JGI IMG/M metagenome (GOLD analysis project Ga0210044, IMG submission 183959) | Groundwater microbial communities from aquifer in Utah, USA - Crystal Geyser 4/9/14 3 um filter (SPAdes) (version 2) | ecosystem: Environmental > Aquatic > Deep subsurface >... | reverse complement strand
CCTGATTGCGGTTGTCCTCGATTGCGGTTGTCCTCGATTGCGGTTGTCCTGATTGCGGTTGTCCTGATTGCGGTTGTCCTGATTGCGGTTGTCCCTGGTGGCGATACCGATCGTGTAGGGACAACCCTTGCGGTTATCCCCCATGATGGCAAAGGGGACAGGGGCAAGCCCTGTCCCTACGAGGTGAAACATTATGAAATACGATCCAACCAAACACCATCGGCGTTCCATTCGATTGAAAGGATACGATTACCACAACGCAGGCGCGTATTTTGTCACCATTTGCACGAAAAACCGCGAATGTGTTCTGGATGATCCCATTATCAATGCAATCATCCATAATGTCTGGTATGCGTTGCCGTCCTGGTTCCCGACGATTGAACTGGATGAATTCGTCGTCATGCCAAATCACACCCATTTCGTGGTATGGAATAACGTAGGGACACCCCTTGCGGGTATCCTTGATGCGGGCAATGCGGACGGGGGCAAGCCCAACATGGACGAGGGCGCGCCCAACATGGACGGGGGCGCGCCCAACATGGACGGAGGCAAGCCCAACATGGACGGAGGCAAGCCCAACATGGACGGGGGCAAGCCCAACATGGACGGGGGCAAGCCCCGTCCCTACGAAATACCGAAACCGCAAAAAATCAATACCGCGCCCGCATTGGGTGACATTGTCGGCGCGTTCAAATCATTGGTTTTCAAGGTATATTTGGATTGGATCGAGGTCAACGACCCGTCACGCCGCGCCAAATTCTGGCAGGGCAATTATTACGAACACATTATCCACAACGACCGTGAATTAAATGCAATTCGCCAATATATCATTGACAATCCCATGAATTGGAATTTGGACAGGGACAATCTTGAAAACATCCGCAAATTACCGCCACCCGAAAAGGTGGAAGATTACCTGGAAGATCTGAAACAATTAATGGCAGAAATGGATAATCAAGAATAACCATGAACACTCCCTCCTCCACCATCGTTCAACGCCTCTGGAACTACTGCAACGTCCTGCGCGACGACGGCATGTCCTACGGCGATTACGTCGAGCAACTGACCTACCTGCTGTTCCTCAAGATGGATCACGAGAACAGCACCATGCTCGGCAAGCCCAGCGCCATCCCGCCCGAATTCAACTGGGCGGGGCTACTGCGGCTGGACGGCGATGACCTGGAGCACCACTACCGGGACCTGTTGGCCGGTCTCGGCCAGGGCGCGGGCCTGATCCCGGTCATCTTCCGCAAGGCGCAGAACAAGATCCAGGACCCGGCCAAATTGCGCCGGCTGATCGAGCTGATTGATGGCGAGACCTGGATCGGGCTGGACATTGACGTCAAAGGCGAGATCTACGAAGGCCTGCTCGAGAAGAACGCCCAGGATACCAAGTCCGGGGCAGGGCAGTACTTCACCCCCCGTCCGCTCATCAAGGCCATCGTGGATGTCATGCGCCCGCGTCCCGGCCAGACCATTTGCGATCCGGCCTGCGGCACCGGCGGCTTCCTGCTTGCCGCCCACGACTATCTCGCCGCTCACAACGCCCTCGACCGCGACCAGCAGCACCACCTGCGTCACCAGGCCCTGCACGGCTGGGAGATCGTCGACAACACCGCCCGCCTGTGCGTGATGAACCTGTACCTGCATGGCATTGGCATCAACGGCAGCGAAAGTCCGATTCATGTCAGCGACAGCCTGGCCGCGCACCCCGGCCAGTACTTCGACATGGTACTGACCAATCCGCCCTTCGGCAAGAAGTCCAGCGTCACCTTCGTCACCGACGAGGGCGAAATCCGCCGCGAGGCGCAGAACATCGTGCGTGAGGACTTCTGGACCTCGACCAGCAACAAGCAGTTGAACTTCGTCCAGCACGTCCGCTCGATCCTGAACATGAACGGCACAGCTGCCGTGGTTGTGCCGGACAACGTCCTGTTCGAGGGCGGGGCCGGGGAGGTGGTGCGCCGGAAACTGCTCCACGAGTGCGACATCCATACCCTGCTGCGCCTGCCGACCGGCATCTTCTACGCCCAGGGCGTCAAGGCCAACGTGCTGTTCTTCGACCGCAAGCCGGCCTCCGAAACCCCCTGGACGAAACAACTGTGGATCTACGACCTGCGCACCAACATGGACTTCACACTGAAAACCCGTCCGCTCGTGCGCGCCGACCTTGACGAGTTCGTTGCCTGCTACCACCCCGAAAACCGCCACGACCGGACCCCAACCTGGTCCCCGGAAACCCCCGACACCCTTGCGGGTGCAGGCGGCCGCTGGAGCGCCTTCACCTATGACGAACTGATGGCACGTGACAAGGTCAATCTCGATATCTTCTGGCTGCGCGACGAGTCGCTGGAGGATTCTGCCAACCTGCCCGATCCGGATGTACTGGCAATGGAGATTGTGGAAGATTTACGCTCCGCGCTGGAGCAATTCGAAGGGATTGCAGGGGAATTGGGAGAAACCGAAAAACCATAGCCTGGGGGACTATGGTTTTTGAATAGTAGCGGGGGCTGGACTCGAACCAGCGACCTCCGGGTTATGGGCCCGACGAGCTGCCACTGCTCTACCCCGCGTCGGTTATCTGCTCCGTTTTACTCAGCACTGCTGCGCAGTATTTCAGAGCGGACGGGTATTGTATCACTCCCCTTAACCACCGTCAAGTAAAAATCGAAATTTCTACGGATTGAGGTAGACCTCCCGGCTGTAGAGGTACATCGTCCCGCCAATGCGCTCGTCGGATTGGCGGAGGGTCAGCCGCACCCAGGTTGCAGCGGTGATGTTGTAGCTGATGTCGGCTTCGAACGGGATATAGTTATCATCCGGCGCGGGTTGGACGGCAATCATTTTCGAGCCGACGACTGCGCCGCTGGTAGTGACCAGCTCCATGACCAGGGGCTGGCTGTTGAACGGCCGCATCTGGCCGCTCACGGTCAGTGTCCCTTTCGAGATGCGCGCCCCCGGCGAGGGCGCATCGAGAACACAGCGCTCGTCCAGTTTGCCCGGCGGGTTGATCTCTGCAAAACCGGCCGAAAGCAGCAAGAGGCGGACCGAGTTTAGCGCGCTGACGCGCCCATACGCATCCTGTGTGCTGATCTGCAGGCGCGCCACTTCCGCGGCGGCCTGCACCTCGAAAGGGATATCAATTGCCAGGTAGGCCCACTTCCCCGAGGTATACAAGCGTAGAAGCTCGCGTGCCAGCAGACGGCCATCCTCGCCGTAGAGTTCGATGCGCACCAGGTTATCGTAGCCAGGGATCACGTAACCATGCAGCGTGATGGGCGAGAGAAGTTTGGAGAGCGGCCCGGGGGTCAAGATTTGGATGGCGGCTGCCGAGGATGGTTCTGGGGTAAAAGCCGGGGCCGGCGTTTCCGTTGGGAAGAAGCTTGGCAATGGAAAAGGCGTTGGGGAGAGGGTCGGGGAGGGCGCGAAGGTGGCAGACCCCCAAACTGCGGGGGCAGGCGGCTCGATAGTCGGCGTGCCGGTTGCGGGTCCGGTGGGCGGCGGCTGCGTTGGGGTGGAGATGGCGGCCATGGTCAGGGCAAGCGCGGTGGGCAGGTAACCGGTCGGCCAGGGAGTCGGCACTGAGTTCCCCCAAAGAGGTATACAGCCGGTCAGCGCGACCAGCAGCAAACTCAGCAGCGTCAGGCAGCGGAGGGTTTTCATGTTATCGTAGAGACGCCCGGCTGGGTGTCTCTACTTGTTTGGTTACAGGCCGTAGATCTGGCCGAATTTCTCTTTCAGATAGCGCAAGTAGGGCGCCGGGTCAATCTTGGAGCCGGTAACCTTCTGCACCAGTTCTTGCGGCTCGAACTTGCGCCCGTGCCGGTGAACTTTTTCGCGCAGCCAGCCGAGCAGGGCCTCGAATTTACCGGCGCGGATCTGGTCGGTCAAGTCGGGAATGTCGCGCCCGATCACCTCCCACAGTTGGGCCGAGATCAGATTGCCCAGGGCGTAAGTGGAGAAATAACCCATCATGCCGCCCGACCAATGGATGTCCTGGAGCACACCCCTGGCATCATCCGGCGGGACGACGCCCAGGTATTCTTCCATCTTGCTGTTCCAGACCTCGGGCAGATCCTTGACCGCCAGCTTGCCCTCGACCATGGCAATCTCTATTTCGAGGCGCAGCATGATGTGCAGGTTGTAAGTGGCCTCGTCGGCCTCCACACGGATGAGCGACGGCTGGACCTTGTTGATGCCCTTGTAGAACTTCTCCAGCGGGACGCTGCCCAACTGCGAGGGGAAGGTTTCCTGCAAGCGCGGGTAGAAGTGATCCCAGAAGGGCAGCGAACGCCCGACCAGGTTCTCCCACATGCGGGATTGCGACTCGTGCACCGCCAGCGAAGCGCCGCCATCCAGAGAGGTGCGATCCAACTTACTGGCAGTACCCTGTCCATACAAGGCATGACCGCATTCGTGCATGGTGCCGAAGATCATCGAATTGAGGAAATTCGGGTTCACTCGCGTCGTGATGCGCACATCGCTCCGGCTGCCGCCGTTGGTGAATGGATGGGGAGCCTTATCCTGGCGGCCGCATTTCCAATCGTAGCCAAACTTGGTGATGACTTCCACGCCGAAATCCCATTGCTTCTTCTCGTCGAAAGCCTGGTGCAGGAAAGAATCGTCCACTTGCGGTTTCGCGGCGATGGCTTTGATCAGTTCCACCTGCCGCGGGCGCAAGGCGTCGAAAATCGCCTTGACATCCGCCGTCTTCATGCCTGGCTCGAAGATATCCAATAAGATGTCGTAGGGATGATCCGCCGGCGGGAAGAAGGAGACGTAGCGCTGGCCGAGTTCGACGATCTTCTCCAGGTGCGGGCGGAAGATGGAAAATTCGGATTTCGTCCGCGCCTCGATCCAGGCCTGCTGCGCCATCGTGGTCACTTGGGCGAACTCCACCACCCACTCCGCAGGGACGCGGGTGGCGATATCGTAATCGCGGCTGACCACCTTGACCAGGCGAGCATCGTCCGAATCAGGATCGAGCGCCGCCGCATGGGGCTTGAGTTCTTCCAACAGCTTTCCCATCGCGGCTGAGGTCTGGCGTTCGTGGATCAGCCGCTGGAGGGTGCCCAACTGGTTGCCGCGCGCTTCCGCCCCGCCCGGCGGCATGTACGTTTGCTGATCCCAGCCAAGCAGGGCCACAGCCCCGCCCAAATCTGTTATTTCAGCCAGTATGGTCTTGAGCTGTTCGAGTTTTTGCTCCATTGATTTCTCCTGTTGATTCGGGGTGACAACGGCGCAATTATACACCGGCCTGTCCGTCACAGAGTGAGATACCAGCACAACATCACCTCATGCGCCACGGCTCGTCACTCGTCACTCGTATCTCAACGCCTCCACCGGCTCCAGATTGGCGGCGCGGCTGGCCGGATAGATCCCGAAGAAGAGACCAACCGCGGCCGAGAAAAGCGTCGCCAGCAGAACCGCATTCACGCCGATGGACGGATTGAAGGGCGTCCCGGAGTTGGCAGCGATGCGCCCGACGATGAACGAGATCAACCAGCCCAGGGCAATACCGATCACGCCGCCTATCAGGCTGAGCGACGAGGATTCGGTCAGGAACTGGATCAAAATGTCACGCTTGCGCGCCCCCAGCGCCTTGCGCAAGCCGATCTCGCGCGTCCGCTCGGTGACCGAGACCAGCATGATGTTCATGATGCCGATGCCGCCCACCAGCAGCGATATGCCGGCAATCCCGCCCAGGAAGATGGTCAGCACGCTGGTGACAGTCTGCGCGGTGCTGAGAAAATCCTTCTGCGAGAAGACGGTGAAATCGTCCACGCCGATGGCCGTGCGGTGGCGCTGGCGCAAGATCTGGGACACTTCCTCGGAAGCTTGCAGCGCCGCCGCGGCGCTGACGGCCTGCACCAGCAGCAGGTCAATGCGGTTGCGTCCGCTGCGGTGGATGAGGCGCGCCTGCGCCGTGCTGAATGGGACGACCACGCGGTCATCCTCGCTGCCGAGCATACCGCCGCCCTTGGAGGCCAGCACGCCAATGACGCGAAAAGGCTGGCCTTCGATGCGCACTGTCTCGCCGACAATGCCTTCCTGACGGCCAAACAATTTATCGGCCACTTCCGAGCCGAGCAAGACAACCGAAGCCCGACCCAGCAAGTACTCCTCGGTCAGATACTCGCCCTCGCTCAAGGTGTAGTTGCGAAGCGGGAAGTAATCCGGCGTGGCGCCAACAATGGTGGTCGTCGTCCGTTTGCCGCCGGCAGCGATCTCGCCATTTCCCCGCAGCACTGGCGCAACCGCCGCCACCGAAGGCGCGGCAAAAGGGTCAGCAATGGCATTGGCATCCTCCAGGGTCAGCGGCTTGGGGTTGCGCACCTCCTGCATCATATTGCCCCTGAAAACGAACAACAAATTGGTGCCAATGCCGCTGATCGAGCCGGTGATGGTCTGCTGTGCGCCCTCGCCGATGGCCAACATGGCGATGACTGCCGCCACCCCGATGACGATACCCAAAATGGTCAGGCCGGAGCGCAGTTTGTTGGCGTTGAGGCTTTCGAGCGCCTCGAGGATAGACTGTGCAATATTCATACGAGGTGTTTCTTCATATCCAATTTTACCTTATCAGGAGAACCAATGGTCTCCCGATTGGATGTTATCAGGCAAAATTCACCACTGAGACACAAAGACACGGAGTTTCTTTTGGTCTTTTCAGAAAGCTCCGTGTCTTCGTGATCTATTCCCCCAGTTTTGCCAGGATGAGGGCTTGCTTCCAGGCAGTCGTTACGAAAAAGCCGAGCAAGAGCAGGGCAATGGCGGCTGTTACCACATCATACACGCTGACCGTTATTCGGTTGGCGGTCCCAAGCGCAAACTCGAAAGTTCGCACGCCGGCGAAGTACATGGTCGTGTTTAGAAAAATAGCAATCGCGCGGATTTCCGTCGGCCCCAGCCTGCCATACGAAATCTTGAACTCCCCGACAACGCAGGTGCGCACATACACCAGCACCGACAGCATCATATATGCGATCAGAGCCAGGCAGGCAATATTGAAACTGACATAAGGGGTTAAGCCAAGCCCCAGGAAGATGATCACCTGGCAGGCTGCATCTATAGTATGGTCAATGTAAAAACCGTACTTCGGCCGTTCGATATGGCGGTAACGGGCCAGCGTTCCGTCCAGGCTGTCGCCGAACCAGTTGATCACAAAGCCCAGCGAGGCCAGCCAGAGAAAGTTCTTATTCAAACCACTTAATCCATAACTGACCGCTATCACTACTGCACCCAACACGCCAATCACCGTGCATACATCTGGAGTCACCCAACCAGGCATGTGGACAGACAGCCACTGTAAGGCAGGCCTTTCAAGTGGACCTAACAGAATTTCGTTTACCCTTTTGTGTTTGCGGATATCCTGCATGTTCTTCCTCCCGAAAGTTACAGAGTACTGCGCAAATATCTGAACCAAAATCCCGTCATTTTCGAGCCGTTCGATACAAGCAAGTTCACAGATTTATGCAAGAAGCAGTAAAACCCCTGAATCAGTCCGGCCCCTCGGCTTAATCCGGGACCTGATCCAGAGCCTCGGGCCAGACCGGCAATGTCATTGACCATTGCTGCGGGGCTAGGCGGATGAAGCCCTCCGCCACTTGTAAGACCGCCTCGACATTCTGAAGCAATTCCGTTTGCCGGTCTGGATGAGGCTGCATCTCGATTAGGTCTGAGGTCAAGACATGATACGCTCCATCCGGCTTCTGGATAGCAGCCACCACCATGACCGGCACATGGGTTTTTAACGCCAGGTAAATATAATGGGTCGGGAGCGATGCCGGCCGGCCGAAGAAACGCGGTCGGCATTCAGGTGCAGCAACCGGACGGTCTACCCCGGTCAGGACTGCTCCCCCCGCCTGGAGATGTTTCACCGAATGCCACAGCGCACTGGCCGAGGCCGGGACTAGATTCATGCCTGTTTTTTTACGCATTTCATATTGCGCGCGGTAGCCGCCTCGTGGCTCAGGGATAGTCAGCACCAGGGCACTCATCCCCTGCAGGCAGATTGCCTGGAGGACCAAGTCAAAGTTGCTGAGATGAATACCAGCCACCACCAAACCTCGCTCAGTGTATTCCGGACGCTGGGTAAGTTGTTGTGCAGTCTGGTTCAACACGATGCGGCGGTGCATCGCTTCGGGATTGTGGACGTAGTGATACAGGTCAAAGATCGAACGAGCCGTATTGCGAAAGACCTCGCGAGCGGCTCGTTCCAGTGAATCCTTCTTTAGTTTTTCTTCACTTGCTACCCACTGGTTTGCGCGGACGGCCCGCACCATCTTCCAATCCTGCCGCGCCGCAATCTGATCGGCAACCAAATCGGCGACACGGTAACCAAACCGTTGTGGGACCACTCGTCCCAGGATGGATGCCAGCCCCACGCCAAACCGGCTGTTAATGACCTGCTGAGGTTCAATGGGCACGTCTGTATCTCCTGACAGGTATCCCGGAGGGAAGTGGTTTATCCAAACGGACGTTCATTTACAGCATTCGAACATCAGGTTGAGTGAGATATTTCTCCAGTATGCGGACTGAATGTAGATTGCCATATTCGGCCCCAGCGCCACTTTACCGAAGAGGCGGGTTACATTCTCTATTCGTAACTGCTCAACCGCCGCTGTTCCGGCGGACTGAAGTCCCGCCTCAGAGCATGAAAGTCGGACACCTGCACTTGCGTCAGGTGCAAGTGTAAATCCGACTCGTTGTACCAGCCCGAAGGCGTTGCACTGAGCCTGTCGAAGTGGCTTCCATGTACTGAGGCAGGGCTTCCAGCCCGCTGAAAAGAGCGAAAAGGCAGGTGAGTGAGCAGTTACCTCTATTCTATGCTATGGCGGAAAGATATCTGACAATGCGCGGTTATATTAGCGACTATCTATTCGTATCGCAGCGCCTCCACCGGTTCGAGATTGGCGGCGCGCGAAGCTGGATAGATCCCGAAGAACAGGCCAACGGAGGCCGAGAAGAGCATGGCCAGTAAAACCGCATCGAGACTGATCAGCGGATTGAGGGGCGTCCCGGACGAAGCAGCGATGCGCCCGACGATGAACGAGATCAACCAGCCCAAGGCGATCCCGATCAGACCGCCGATCAACGTGAGCATGGACGACTCGGTCAGGAATTGGATCAGGATATCGCGCTTGTGCGCGCCCAGCGCCTTGCGCAGACCAATCTCGCGCGTCCGCTCGGTCACTGAAACCAGCATGATGTTCATCACGCCGATACCGCCCACCAGCAGGGAGATGGCCGCGATGCCGCCCAGGAAGATGGTCATTACGCTGAGAATGGTTGTTGCAGTGGAAAGTATATCGGCCTGGGAAAAGATGGTGAAATCATCCACACCGATTTCCGTGCGATGCCGCTGGCGCAGGATTTGGGCAATCTCATCGCTGGCCAGCGGGACCGCCTCTGCGCTGACCGCCTGCACCAGGAGCATGTCAATCTGCCGAAGGCCGGAACGGTGGATCATCCGCGCCTGCGCCGTGCTGAACGGGACTATGACGCTGTTATCCTGGCTGCCAAACATGCCGCCACCCCTGGAGGCCAACAGGCCGACAATGCGGAAGGGTTGTCCCTCGATCCGCACGGTCTCGCCGATCACGCCATCCCGGCGGTCGAATAACGTGTCCGCCACGCCGGGGCCGATGACGGCTACCGAAGCGCGTCCCAGTTCCTGATCCTGGGTCAGGAAGTCGCCTTCGAGCAAAGAGTAACTTTGCAGGGAGAAGTACTCGGGTGTGGTTCCAGTAATGCTGACATCCATGGACTGGCCGCCGGCAGTGATCGTCCCATTGCCCTGGATGACTGGCGCAACCGCTGCCACGTCCGGCGCGGACAAGGGATCGGCGATAGCCTGTGCATCGGCCAGGGTCAGCGGTTTTGCGTTGCGCACATCCGCAGTCCTGTTGCCAGAGGAGACGAACAGCAGGTTGGTGCCAATGCTCGTGATTGCGCCGGTAATGCTGGACTGGGCGCCTTGTCCAATCGCCAACATGGCGATCACCGCCCCCACGCCGATGACGATGCCCAGGATGGTCAGGCCGGAGCGCATTTTGTTGGCGTTCAGGCTTTCGAGCGCCTCGAGGATAGACTGTGCGATGTTCATGCTTCCTTCTCCAGCAAGCCGTCCATCAGGTGGATGACGCGCTGAGTCTGTTTGGCAATGGTCGGGTCGTGGGTGACGATGATCAGTGTGGTTCCACGTTCACGATTCAAGGTGAGCAGTAGATTCATGATCTCGTGGCCGGACTTGGAATCCAGGTTCCCGGTCGGCTCGTCGGCCATGATGATGGCCGGGTTATTGACCAGGGCGCGGGCGATGGCAACACGCTGCTGCTCGCCGCCGGAAAGCTCCGCCGGGCGGTGATTCACGCGGTCAGCCAGAGCTACCGCCTCCAGGGCAGCGCGCGCCCGCGCTTTGCGATCGCTGGTGACTCCCGCATAGCGCAATGGCAGCTCGACATTTCCCAGCGCCGTGGTGCGCGCAAGCAGGTTGAAGGTCTGGAAAACGAAACCGACCTTCCGGTTGCGGATGGTTGCCAATTGATCGTCGTTGAGCGTGGAGACCGCCTCTCCGTCCAGGATATATTCTCCAGAAGACGGCCGGTCGAGGCAGCCCAGGGTGTTCATCAGGGTGGATTTGCCCGACCCGGAGGGTCCCATGATGGCAACCACCTCGCCGCGCTCGATGGTCAGCGATACGCCGCGCAAGGCTTGGACTTCCACCTCGCCCATTTTATAAACTTTGGTCAGGTCTTTGGCAACAATAACAGGGGTCTCCATTAACCGCCTCCACCAAAGGGGCCGCCGCCCATGCCGCCGCCGGGACTTATTAGCGTCGTTGACGGATTGAGGATGATCAGGTCACCCTCCTTTAGATCGCCGGACACGACCTCGCTCACCGTGTCGGATGAGGCGCCGAGCGTGATCTTGACTTCCACCGGTTGACCATTGCGCAGGACATAGACCACCCGCTGGCCGTCCACCAGGCGCACGGCCCGATTAGGCACTAATAATACATCTTTCAGAGCATTCACGACGATATTGACCGCCGCGGTCATGCCAGGCTTGACCTGTTCGTCCGCAACGGTTATTTCGACCGTGACGGTGAAGTTCACCGCACCCTGGGTAACATTCCCCACCTGAGCCACCTGGGTCACCTTGCCGTGATATTCCTGGCCGAGGATGGCGTCGAAGGTGATTGTCACCGGTTGCCCAATCTTGACGCTGTTGATATCTACTTCAGAGACCTGCACGTCTGCCAGGAGGTGGGAAAGATCGTCAATGCGAAACGCATTGGAACCAGATCGCACTTGATCCCCTACCATCAAATTTACCTCGCTGACCGTCCCAGCAAATGGCGAGATCAGTTTTGCCATGTTAATGGTTGCCTGGATGGCTGCCACTTTGGCCTGCGCGACTTCAATATCGGCCGGGTCTGGGCCATCCTTCAAACGATCCCATTCACGCTGGGCATCGTCAAGTTTAGCCTGGGCTACCGCGACTTTGCCTTCCGCGACGGCAATATCTTGGGGTGAGGGCGGGTATTCATACCAAACCCAATTGTTATAAGCCTTATCCCGTTCTTGCTGGGCCGCATAAAGAGAATTGTATGCCACCGCTTTCCCAGAGTCATCCTCCGGCGCGTTAGCGAACTTATCATAATTCTCCTTCGCCCTATCCAACTTATCTTGCGCCAGAACGTAACTCGAGCGGTAATTCTCGATCAACGACGGATTCGCATGGGCGCGGACGTTGTTTCGACTCATTACCGCCGCGTCGTAATCTTTCTGCGCATTGGCCAGGTTTAACTGCGCTTGAGCCTGCTGCGCTTTGGAATCAAACAAGTCATCGAGCGCCTTTTGCGCATTCACAAGGTCGGCTTGAGCCAGTATGACGCTTTGGGGCAACGAAGTCTCAAGAAGCGTGGCTAGCACGTCGTCTGAATTGACCAAGTCGCCGATCTTGACTTTCACCGTTTCTACGCTGCCGCTCGTTTGCCAGGTCAGGACAGCGCTCTGGTTGGAGCGCACCGTCCCGGTCGCGCCGATGGTGGCGGTCAGATCGCCGCGCGCGATCTCGGCGGTCTGGAGTTGACTGGCAGTCGAAGCCTGGTTGCGCCCCCTGACATAGAATATGCCATAAATAACTACAGCGATTATGGCAACTGCACCGATGATGATCCATGTTCTTTTCTTCATTTTTTTTCTTCCTCCGTAAGGATGTTAGTGCCTATCCAATCAACCCCGGAACGCGGACTTCAGTCCGCAATGCAAGGCAGACTGAAGTCTGCGTTCCGTTATTCGGATGGCCCTCAACGCTCAGTAGAATGGTTCCAGCCAGCTCAATAAGACCAGATTACGCTGGCAGCGAAGCGGAGCGCTTTCGGATTGCGAAAGCACCACTCCGCCGCGGTCTATTATTGTGAAGCTGCCGCAGGAATTTCCTCCGGCAGGTTGGCGCCGAGCGCCTTGAATTCACGATAGGTCAGCGTCCAAACACTGGACTGGAATATGTGCATCCAGCCGCCAATCAGCAGCAAGGGCGAGCCAAGTACCAGGAAGAAAAAGGGCAGGGCTGCCAGGATGCCGATGATCCAGGCCAATG
>Ga0210044_10008662_pt1 | contig 12612 bp, 14 predicted proteins | sample CryGey13umfilter_2_FD_183959 | JGI IMG/M metagenome (GOLD analysis project Ga0210044, IMG submission 183959) | Groundwater microbial communities from aquifer in Utah, USA - Crystal Geyser 4/9/14 3 um filter (SPAdes) (version 2) | ecosystem: Environmental > Aquatic > Deep subsurface >... | reverse complement strand
GATGGAGCAGCCGAAGACGGTCGCCAGCGCAGTAGAATTCATGGTGATCGTCCGCTCGATCGAGCGCATCGGCGACTATGCCAAGAACATCGCAAAACTGGTCAAGTACATGCGCATGGGACGCGAAGTAAGCGGGACACAAAGCTAAATATCCCGCCGCCATGCAGACCGGGTTGCGGCCGTGGATCAAGGCGTGCAGCAGATGGCCGCCGCCGCCCTGACCCGAATCACACGGCACAACTTCATCGCCCCCCAACATGTTTTGAATCAGGCGGCCAATACACCGACCACTACCAACCCGATCACGACCAGTGCGGCGCCGGACACTCTCTGCCGCCAGCCTTCGTATTCCTTCAGCCACACGATGCCCAGCAGCACAGTGAGCACGATGCCCGCGTTGGTCAGTGTCACCGTGTAAGCGGCTGGCAGCCAGCGCATGGCATAGATCACCAGCGCATAGGCTGTGCCCACGCCCAGCGTACCGATCAGCAGCGAACGCGCGGATGGCCTGATCGCCGGGATCCATCTCTGCGTGCGGCGCTTCTGTTCGCCGCACAGGAACAGCCAGCCGATGGCGTAGTTCACGCACACATAGCCCAGCGCGACGTCCAGTCCATCCAGATGCGCGGCGGCCACCTTGTCGCTCAGGCTGTACACCACGGTCATCGACGCCGCGAACAGCGCGTACGGCCAGGCCCTGCTCAACCGTCTTATGCCGTCGTGCGAGCTGGTGGCGATCAGCCACAAGCCACACGCGGCCACGAGGATGGCAAGCCAGGACAATAAGGGGAAATCGCGTGCAAAGAACAGCGTTTCGACCAGCGCGATCAATAGCGGTGAGCTGCGCACCATGGGATAGACCGCGCTGGCCGGTGCGGCTTGGTAGGCCGCGCGCAGGCCGAGGAAATACAGGCCGTTGGCAACACCGCTGATGGCGGCACACAGATACAGCACCGGTGATGCCTGTGCCGCATGCAGGAACCCCGGCAGGGCGAACGGTGCGAAGGTGAGCACATGCAGGCCGACGATCCACCACAGGAAATTGGCATCGCCATGCGTGCGCCGAGTCAGCAGGTTCCACGACACATGCAGCAGCACCGACAGGCCGACAGCCAGCAGTGGCGTCATGGAGTGCCAACACAGACCAGCGTCTCGCCGTCGCGCGCCAGCATCACGCTGTCCGGCAAATCTGCGGGACGATCCAGCAGCCAGGCAGCCAGTTTGTGGCCGATGTGCATCAGCACCAGCTCGCTATCCGGGAAGTCCCGCGACAGCGCGAGTGCTTCGGTCAGGTCGAAATGGTTGCGCGGCTGTTTCGCGCCCGGCGGAAAGGTGCAGTCCAGGCAGAGGGTGTGCGGTTGCCAGCGCTGCAGGAATTCCAGCGTGGCGGGCGGCAGTTCGCGGCAATCGGAAAGATAGGCCAGCCGCGCACCTTCATGCTCGATGCAATAACCCAGTGTCGGTTTGGAATGCACCAACGGCACGGCCGTGATACGCACATCACCCAATTCGAAGGTCTCGAACTTGGACAGTTGCATGAACTTCAGCGGCCCGGGAGATTTGTACAGATCGGCGCAGCCTTCGCTGTCGTGCGGGCAATACACATCCAGTTCGCCTTTGCCCCAGCGCAGATGGAACAGCCCTTGCACATGGTCGGCATGGAAATGCGTGACCAGCAGCGCGTCCAGCGCGCCCGGCGGAAAACGCTCGGCCACGTCCATCACGCCCGCGTCCAGCAGCAGGCGCACCTCGCCCGCTTCCAGCACGGCACAGTTCGGTTGCCGCCGCACACTGGCATCGACCCGCGCCCGCACACACACCGCGCAGTCGCAACCCCACAGCGGCACACCACCTGCCGCGCCGGTGCCGAGGAATGTCAGCCTCATGGCAGCACCTTTTCCTGACTGCGGATGAGTTCGACGAATTCGGGGACCGTGCTGGTCAGCGGCGCATCGTTGCGAAAGTGCAGCAGTCTGCCGTGCTGCAAGGTGGCGAACTCGTCCCCGCGCTGCAGCCTGGATTCGATGTCCGCTTCGCTCTCGCGTCCGCGTCCCTGCAAGCGCGCGCGCAGCACTGCGGGCGACACTTCAATCAGCACCGGCACCAGCTCCGGATAACGGCGCGAGGCTTCGTGCAGATAGGCGCGCGATCCGTTGAGGATCACGGTCAACCCCTTTGCCAGCCAGTGGTTCAGTTCGCAGCCGACACCGTAGCGCAGGCCGTGACTGTGCCAGTGCAGCGGAAACAGTTTCTGCTTCACCCGCGATTCGAACTCATCCTCGCTCAGCGCCAGATGGTTCTCGCCGCCCGCATCCGGCGGACGGGTGATGTAGCGATGGGCGAACACCACAGCCGGATCCTGTGCCAGCACTGCACGCGCATGGCTCATCAGACTGTCCTTGCCGCTGCCGGATGCGCCGATCACATAGAGCAGAACCCCGCTCATCTCAGGCTCCGTGGTCGAAAGCGAGCGTCATCACCGGCAGGCCCTCGGACCACACGCGCGACACTTGCGGCAGACCGCCCAGATAGCGCACGGCCAGCAGGTCGGCGCGCTTGCCCGCCGCGATCACGCCGCGATCATTCAAACTGACGGCACGCGCCGGATTGCAGGTCACCAGCGCCACCGCCTGATGCAGCTCGATGCCTGCGAGTTCCGGCAATTTCAGCACGGCGGACAACAGGGCCGCAGGCGAATAGTCGCCGCACAGACAATCGGCCACACCTTCGCGCACCGCATCCAGCGCGCGCATGGAGCCGGATTGCGACTTGCCGCGCACCACGTTGGGCGCGCCGAATAAAGTGAGCAGACCGGCGGCGCGGGCGGCGACGGCAGTTTCCAGATTGATCGGAAATTCGGACACGCTCACGCCCAACCCCTTCACCACATCGACTTTTTCCGGACGGTCGTCGTCGTGGCTGGCGAGCGGGATACCGAGCGCGCGAGCGCGCTGTGCCAGTTGTTCCATGCGCGCCGATGCGCCCTCGCCCTGTGCCAGTTTTTCGGCGAGCAACGCCTCGAACTCGGCTTCGTCCTTCTCGTAGGTGCGCGACTGAAAGCTGCGGTAGGCGTCTATGCTCTTGAACTGTCCCTGCCCCGGCGTGTGGTCCATGAACGACATCAGGTGGATCTCGTCGTTGCCCAGCAATTCGTTGAGGATTTCCGGCGCGGTCGGATCGGTGATCTCATAGCGTGCATGCACACGGTTGTCCACCAGCGCATGTTGCTGCCAAGCGTGCACCGCGCGCGCCAGCTCGGCGGCGGTGGCGTTGTTGCGCACGCCCAGCTCGGCATTGGCGAAGGACAGCGCGTGATAGATGGTGGTGATGCCGGCGGCTGCGTTGCGTTTGTCGGCCTGTGCACAGGCGAAGTCGAACGGGAAATGTACGCCTGGCCGCGGCTCGGCTTCCTTCTCCAGCGCATCGCAATGCAGGTCGATCATGCCCGGCATCAGGGTGTAGCCGCGCAGGTCGATCTCTGGCGCGCCCGCTCTGTCGGCCGGATTTATAGCGACGATGTTGCCGTCCTCGATCAGCACGGCGGCGTCTTGCAGGGTCTCGTTCTCCAGCACGACTTGCGCGCCGGTGAGGTAATAGTGGCTGTTCATGCAATTTCCTTTTCGGGTTCAACGATAGCGACGGGCGGTGACAGTTCGATGACATCGTCCGCCAGCCGCCGCACCAGATCGGGATGATGGAAGATGGCGAGCATGGCGATGCCGGTGCCTTTCAATGTCTCGATGTGCGCGACCACGCGCTCGGTGGTAACCGGGTCGAGACTGGCGGTGGGTTCGTCCAGCAGCAACAGGCGCGGTTGCGCGATTAGGCCACGCGCCAGGTTCACGCGCTGCTTCTCGCCACCGGAGAAGGTGGCGGGCGGCACGTTCCACAGGTGTGCTGGCACGGCCAGTTGTGCCAGCAGGTCGGCGGCGCAACCGCGTGCCTCTTCGGTCGGCACCCCGCGCGCGAACAATGGCTCGGCCACCACATCCAGCGCCGACTTGCGCGGCAGGCAATGCAGGAACTGGGTGACGAAGCCGATCTCGCGCTTGCGCAGGTCCAGCATGCGGTGCTCGTCCGCCTGCGCCAGATCGACGATCTCACCTGTGGCAGTGCGGAACAGGATGCGTCCGGCGCTGGGCAGGTAGGTGCGGTACACACCTTTGAGCACGGAGGATTTGCCCGCGCCGGTCGGCCCGATCAGCGCGGTGAGCTTGCCCGGATACACGCTCAGGTTCACCTGCGAAGCGGACGGGATGAGTTTGTTGCGCTCGTGCAGGCGGAAGGTCTTGGCGTAGTTCTCTATGGTCAGGATAGCGGTCATATTCATCTCACAAAGCGGAAGCCACCAGCCGCTGGGTGTAGGCGTGCTGCGGGTCTTCAAGGATCTGGTCGGTGAGGCCGGACTCAATCACGCGGCCGTGTTTCATCACCAGCGTGCGGCCTGCCAATAAACGGATCACGCCGAGGTCGTGGGTGACCACGATCATCGCGGTGCCGAGTTCGTGTTGTATCTCCAGAATCAGGTCGAGGATGGCGGCTTGCACCGACAGGTCGAGACCGGTGGTGACCTCATCCAGGAACAGCAGCGGCGGTTGCGTGGCGAGCGCCTTGGCGATCTGCACGCGCTGCTGCATGCCGCCGGAGAATGTCCTGGGATTCTGATCCATACGCTGGCGCGCGACTTCGGTGCGCACCAGCAGGTCACCGGCGCGGGTGCGTATCTCGCCGTAGTGTTTGAGGTCGCTCATCAGCAGGCGCTCGGCGATGTTGCCGCCGGCCGATATCTGGAAGTTCAGACCCAGATGGGGGTTCTGGTACACCATGCCAAAACGCTTGTTGCGCATGCCGCGTTGCTGCGCGGCATTGAGCGCGAACATGTCGTGCCGCGCATCGCCGTCGTGGAAGGTCGCGCTACCCGCCGTCGGCATGTCGTCGAAATACAGCATCTTCACCGTGCTCGACTTGCCGCTGCCGGACTCGCCGATGATGCCCAGTATCTCGCCGCGATACAGATCGAAACTCACATCGTGTGCGGCGACCACGCTGCCGCAGTGCGGGCAGATGTTGGTGTCATGTTCCGGCCCGGTGCTGCTGATGCACAAGGGGCACTGCTCACCATGAATGCGCGACAGACCGCGCACGGACAATATCTTGTTGCTCATGCTTGCTTCCTCGCACTGTGGATTTCCTGTTGTTCCTCGCAATACGCCGAGTCGGAACACTGGTGGGTGACGCGGCCCGCATCGTCGATGAGTTCGTCCAAGAAGCTGACGGTCGAGCCGCAGCAACGGCAGGCGATGCGCTGGCCGCGCGCGTCGCGGAAATCCTCCACGCGGAAGGCGATGTCGTCGAACACCAGCGGTTCGGCCAGCGTGTAGGGCGGCACGGCGTATATCTTCTTCTCGCGTCCGGCACCGAGCAGCACCAGCGCGGGCGACTGGTGCAGCTTCGGCACGTCCCAGCGCGGGATGGGAGACGGGTCGATCACGTAGTGGCCGTTGATGCGCGTGGGGTAGCGGTGCGACAGGGTGATCTCGTCGAAGCGCACCACGTCCTCGTACAACTTCACCAGCAGGCGCGAATAGTCGGCCTCGCCGTGCATCACCTTGCGCCGCGCCTCGGAAGGCTCCACCACCACCAGCGCGTCGGGATACGGCACCTGCAACACCAGTATCTGTTGCTCGGTAAGCATCTTCTCCGGGATGCGGTGACGCGACTGGATCAGCGTCGCTTCCTGCGTCTTCTCGGTGACGGCCACACCGGGACAGGTGAGCTGCACGAACTGGCGCAGGTTCACCGCGTTGACCGAATCATCCGAGCCCTGGTCGATCACTTTCAACGTGTCGCCCGCGCCGATCAGCGACAGCGTGAGTTGCAGGCCGCCGGTGCCGAAGCCGCGCCCCATCGGCATCTCGCGCGAGGCGTAAGGTGTCTGGTAACCGGGGATGGCGATCGCTTTCAGGATGCAGCGGCGCACTTCCTTCTTGGCGTACTCGTCGAGAAAGCCAAAGGAATAGCCCGCATCTTCCAGCGGCAGTTCGTAATGCGCGTTCATGTGGTCGCCTCCGACGCTTTCTGTTGCATCTTCTGTTGGGTGGTGCGCAGGCGGTCCATGTCGGACTGGAAGGTGACGTAGTGCGGCATTTTGTAGTGCGAGGCGAATCCCATCGAGTCCACGCCGTCCACATGCAGCAGCACGAACTCGGGGTCTTCCGAAGGATTGGACGGGCCGTCGCGCATGCCTTTCTGCAGGGCACGGTCGAGGATGGCCATGCTGATCGCCTTCACTTCGTTGTGGCCGAAGCACGCGCCGTAACCCAGCGTGAAGGTGGGCAGCTCGTCGCCATGCGCGCCCTCGTACATCGCCACCACTTCGCATTCAGTGATCAGCACTTCGCCCGCCTCCATCAGTTCGCCGGTCACCGGATGCGGCAACATCACCGGCAGATAGCCGACGCGCAGCTCCGCCACGGTGGGGTGCACGTCGCCGTAGCCGCGCATGTTGGAGTAGGCCATCGCCAGCAGGCCGCCGGTCTCGGCGCGCGCCATGGTGGCCAGCGCGGCGGAACGCGGCACGGGGAACACCAGCGGGTCGCGCGTGATGTCGAAAGCGGCGGCGCGACCCGGCGCGAGCGGCGGCAACAGGCCTTCCGCACGCAGCGCGTCGATCACCTTGGGGAAGTTGTCGGGCAGTTCGGTCTCCGGCGTGTCGCGCAGAAAGTTCTTGGCGACAGCCTTGAATGCCGCCGGGTCTTCTTTGGCAAGATCGAGTTGCAGCAGTCGCAGGGCGTAGTCGTAGGTCGCCCCGAGATACTGGCCACCCGGCACTTCCTTGAACGCGGACGAGATGCGGCGGATGCAGCGCATGTTGCTGGTGTCCTGCACCGGCGATTCGAGCAGACGAGGCTTGGTGGAACGATAGGCGCGCAGGGCGAACGCCGCTTCCAGCGTGTCGCCCTGGAACTGCTTGAGCGCGAGCGCAGCCAGACGCGGGTGATACAGCCCGCCCTCGGACACCACGCGCGAAGTGAGCAGGCGCAACTGCTCCTCTATCATCGCCAGCGTCAGCGGCGCTTCGTGCGAGCCTTTGCAGCGCAGGTATTCGGTGGCCCCTGCCGCGCCGTCGATGGCGGCCTTGCCGCCCTTGATCGCCACGTAACTCATGCTTTGCCTTCGATCACGATGCGGGTGGTACGCGGCAGCGCGACGAAGCGCTGCGCATCGCACAGCACCATTTCCACGCCGAGCGGGAAACCGCTCACCCAGTCGTTGCGCGCGACTATCCAGTCTTGATGCAGACCGTCCACACCGATGGCAAGCGGCTGGCGGATGCCGGGGCCGCTCAAACTCAACGGCAATGTCCCCGCATATTCTTCGTGTAATGCGGCGACGCGCAGCAACAAGGTCGCACCGCCTTCCGGTGCTTCCAGCGTACCCAGACTGGGCACCATTTCCGGCGCACGGCTGCCGTCCAGTAAAATGAATGCTGCCAGCTCGTAAGGCACACGCTGCGCTCCCAGTTTCGGCCAGTCGAATTCGTCCACCATGTCCTGCGGATCGGACAAGGTGGTCTGCCCGTCCAGCAGCGCACTCAGCAATGCCAGCGGGGATTCCGCAAGCACCGGACAGGTCTGGATGCGACCGGGATAGCTGTAGGCCTCGAGCAGGCTGCGGAACAGTTGCTGTTGTCTGGCCGGATGCCAGATATCGGCAGCGGCCATCGTCATGTCATGCTTCATCTTCGTCGTCCTCTTGCCCCAACAGGGAGAAATCCACCCGCGTGGCGGCCAGTATTTTTTTGCGTTCATTGTGTTTGTGGCGGCGCACGTCCATGCCGCGCCGTACCAGTGCCAGCGCGGGCGCACTGCCGGGCAGCTTGCCCGCCAGCACCGCATCGAGAATGGCGATGGCGCGTGCCAGCTGCACGCGGTCGTCCACGATCAGGGCACCGCCGCGTTCTTCATCTCCCGCCGCGCTGCGCACCATCACTTCGGCACGCGCCACCGGGATCTCGCCGAGGAAGTAGGGTTCTGCAAAAGCGCCGTCGCGCAGGTTCAGCAGTCCCAGTCCGGCGTGCGGCAAGGCGACATCGCGCACTTCCAGTTCGCCCGTCACCACGGTAGCCAGATGCTTCACCTCGGCGGCGGGCAACGCGCATAAGGCGGCAGCCCATTCTTTTCTTGGCGGGTTTATCAATTCAGCTTTCCTCTTAGCCAGGTGGACAGGTAGTCGATGATCAAAATGGTGACCAGAATGACGATGATCAGCGCGGCCGATTCGTTGTAATTGAACATGCGCAAGGTGTCATGCAAGGCGAGACCAATGCCGCCCGCGCCGACCAGACCGAGCACGGCTGCCATGCGCACGTTGCGATCGAAGATGTACAGCGTGTAACCCAGCACCTCGCGCAGGATGGAAGGCCAACCGGCATACATCACCACCTGCAGGCGCGATGCCCCGGTTGCGGAGACGGCCTCGTACACGCCGCCGTCGACACGCTCCAGACTTTCGGAGAAGAATTTGCCTAGGAAGCCCGCAGTATGGATGCCGAGTGCCAGTGCGCCGGGCAGTGGCCCCAGCCCCAGCGACGCGACGAAGATCAGTGCCAGCAACAGGTCTGGCATGGCGCGCATTAAGTTCAGCGCTTCGCGGGCAATGCGGTACACAGTGGCGTTCGGCGTGAGATTGCGCGATGCCAATGGCGACAACAACACTGCCACGATGAAGGCCAGCGCACTCCCCCACAACGCGGTTGCCAGCGTCTGGATCAACAGATCCAGATATCTAGATATATCGGAAAAGTCGGGCGTGCTGTAGCGGCTGAAGTATTCGACGATGTCTTGCACGCCATACAACAGCGTTTCGAACGACAGATCCAGATCGACGATAATCAGCCATATTAGTGCCAGCCAACCCGACAGCCATACCGGTGTCGGATTGAATGGCTTCTTGGGCAGGGGAGGTCTTGCCGGTTCTATGCCAGACATCAGATCAACCTCTTGCGGAACTTGTCTGACATGCGGTCGAGCAATGTCACCACCACGTATATGGACAGCGCGATAGGCAGCAGCCTGTCGTAATCGAACATGCGCATCGCCATTACCAGGTCGTAGCCGATGCCGCCCGCTCCGACCAGACCGAGAATGGCGGCGGCACGCAGGTTATGGTCGAGGATGTACATGACGGTGCCGACGAAGTCTGGGAAAACCTGCGGAAAGATGCCGAAGGTGCGCAGTTGCAACCAGCCCGCGCCGTGCGCGGCGACGCCTTCTGTCTGGCGCGCATCGACTACTTCTATGCTCTCGGCGAAGAACTTTCCCATGAAGCCAACAGTGACGAACGACAGCGCCATGATGCCGGGCAACGGCCCCATCCCCACCGCTGACACGAACACCAAGGCCCACACCAGTTCCGGCAATGCGCGCATCAGCGTGAGCAGATTGCGCGTCGCGTGGAACACCAGCGGATGCGGGCTGGCATTGGCGGCAGCCAGCACGCCCAACGGCAGGCTCATGACCAGTGCGATGCTGGTGGCGAGAAAGGTCATCTCGATCGTCTGCAGCATGTTCTCGCCCAGCGTGGGCAGATATTTCCAGTCGGGCATCACCAGCAGATGGCTGCCGAACTCGAGCATGCGCGGGATGGCGGTGAACAGGCGCACGAGGTCGAGCTCGACGGCTGAGGCGCTGGTTGCCAGCAGCAGCACGCTGGCAACCAGGATGACCGACGGCCTCAGGGCAGGCAGGCCGTTAGGCGTAGGCCAGCATAGTCTCGAGCTGCTCATCGACCTGATCTCCATTGCGGTTATAGATGCGGCTGAGGGTGGCGTAGTCCAGTCCGCCGGTGGCGCCGTCGTACACCACGACGCCTTCATTCAGACCGATCACTCGATCGGCGAAACGTTTGGCCAGTTCGACTTGGTGCAAATTGACCACGATGGTGATGCCATCGCGTGTGCAGATCTCGCGCAGCAGACCCATGATCTCCTCGGTGGTCACCGGATCGAGGCTGGCGACAGGCTCGTCGGCAAGGATGACCCGCGGTTGCTGGGCCAGTGCGCGGGCGATGCCGACGCGTTGCTGCTGGCCGCCGGATAGTTTGTCGGCGCGGCTCCAGGCCTTGTCGGTCAAGCCGACGCGGATCAGCGCTTCGTGCGCGATATCCATGTCGCAACGCTGGAACAGATACAGCAGACTGCCCAGCCAGGAGCGGTGCGACAGTCTGCCGGTGAGTACATTGGTCATGACCGATAGTCGGTCGACCAGATTGAACTGCTGGAACACCATGCCGACCTGCGCGCGGACTTCGCGCAACGACCCAGGTGTCACGGGTTGCTCACCGATCTGCACCGCCCCCGAGGTGGGCATCTCCAGACCGTTGATGGTTCTGAGCAGAGTGGATTTCCCCGCACCGGACGGACCGAGGATGACGGTGAACGAACCCGCCTGGATTTCTGCGCTCACGCCTTTCAGCGCTTCAAATCCGTTGGCGTAGCGTTTGGTGACATCACTGATGATGATCTTGCTCATGAGTCCTCCAGAATGGAAAACGGCCGACTGCACATGCAGCCGACCGCCGTGTTGCAATTACTTCAGTTGCTCTTTCTTCAAACCCAGTTCCTTCACCATGTCGCGCACGACCTGATAGTCCTTTGGCCCAATCGCCACGTAGTGGCTGAGGTTGCCGTAGCCGGTGACCTGGATGTCCTTGTGCGCATTCAGGATCGCTTCTTGGATCTCGGCCTTCAGCTTCTTGGGCAGATCGCCGCGGTACACCATTGGAGGACCCGGCAAGGGCGAAGACTCGGCAAGGATGCAGTTGCTTTCCTTGGTGATCAGCCCCTTGGCCAGCATCTTCGGATAGGTGATGTCGTTGTCGGCAGCGGCATCCACTATCTTGTTCTTGACGGCCAGTTCGGCTGCATCATGCGATCCGGTATAGGTGAACTTGCCAAAGAATTCCTGCGGCATCTGGCCGGTCGCCTTCTTGACCATATAGGACGGCATCAGGCCGCCGGAAGTGGATGCCGGATCGACGAAGGCGACGTTCTTGCCCTTCAGATCCATGATGCTCTTGTAGCCGCTATCGCACGGCGTGATGAGCAGGCTCTTGTAGGTATGCGAATCGCTGCCCTGGCGGATACCGACGGCGAACGCCTCGGCACCGGCTTCCATCTCAGCCAAGTAGTAGGACAGCGGGCCGAACCACGCCACGTCGACGCGCTTCTTCTTCATCGCCTCGATCACGCCGACGTAATCGGTCGCGGTGTACAGCTTGACTTTCATGTGCAGCTTCTTTTCCATGTAGGCGCGCATGGGCTCGAAGGTCTTGATCATCTCTTCATTGTTCTCGGCGGGGATCAGGCCCATCACCAGATCACGTGCGCTGGCGGCACCGGTTGCGCCGACCAGCGAAGCGCCGACCAGTGCGGAAAGAATGAATCTATTAAATTTCATGTTTAAACTCCTATCAGTGATTAACGGAACGGCGGGTACAACTCAAGGATTGATGCGCAGTTGGATCCGGTCTGCACGGAACCGGGTAATGGCGTACTCGACCGGCACACCGCCCCGATCCAGCACGTTCAAACTCTTGACCCGCAACACCGGGCGATTCTGGTTGATTCCCAGCAGTTTCGCGTCGTCACCTTGTGGCAGGACGGCAGTGACCAGACTTTCAGTGCGGCGCAATGCCCCGCAATGCTCGTTCAGCAAGGCATGCAGCGAACCGTCCTGATAGTCCTCCAGTAACTCGCGGTACGGCGTTGCCGGCAGAAAGTGCGAGATGACACAGAACGGCATGCCGTCAGCGATGCGCAAAGTCTCTATCCACAACACGTCTTGATCGGCTTCGATGGCCAGATGCTTCGCCACACCCGCCGAAGCGGGGGCGACCATCTTGCGGATCACTTTGGTGTCGGTGGCGATACCGATCTCGGTCAGTGTCTGGGTGAAGCGTGTACCGCTGCCGACGCGATAGTCGAGCAGACGGTCGGTGATGAAGATGCCCACACCATGCTGGCGTTCCAGCAAACCTTCTGCAATCAACTCATCCACCGCGCGGCGCAGGGTGTGGCGGTTGACGCCAAAGCGCGCCGCCAAATCACCTTCAGCCGGTAATCGATCACCTGCCGCGCCTTGCCGCACGTATTCGCGCTCGAGTACTTCGGCGATTTGGGCATACAGTGCAATTCCGGTGTCGCGCTCTATTGCATACAAACTCATGGCAGTAGATGTCTAGATATGTAATGCGATACATCATGCCGGTTGAATATTTCCATCAAATTAATTTTGCATTGCAGATTTGTGATATCCAGACTTGGATCCGGCCCACAGTCGGATGAATCAGCCGTGCCCGATCTCGAACAGATCCTGCGGCAGCGGCATGCGGCCGCGCAGTTGTTGCGGCGCGCACAGCCCGACGCGCTCGCGCGCGGTCGCTTCGCACGGCGGCTCGGCATACCACTGCGGCACTTCCCCTTGCAGAATGCGATTGATCTGCACCAGCCTGCCGCCGGTCTCGCGCAAGTAGTGGTTGAAACGCTGGCGCAGACGGTCGTCGGCCACCCGCGCGCCGCGATAGCACAGGCTGTGCAGGCGGCTGCCGCGC
>Ga0210044_10008657_pt1 | contig 12615 bp, 8 predicted proteins | sample CryGey13umfilter_2_FD_183959 | JGI IMG/M metagenome (GOLD analysis project Ga0210044, IMG submission 183959) | Groundwater microbial communities from aquifer in Utah, USA - Crystal Geyser 4/9/14 3 um filter (SPAdes) (version 2) | ecosystem: Environmental > Aquatic > Deep subsurface > Groundwater... | reverse complement strand
TCTTTACCTATGTGAAAGAATTACTCAATGTTCACAGAGGTCTTATTCGCAAAAGAAAAGTAAAACTTATTGATGAAATTTTGAAAGGAAAACCTAAATTCTAGCCGACCGTTTTGTCCATTAAGTCTTAATTGTTAATAGTTATTTGTTCGTTGTCATCATCCAAACCGCTGCTCTTGATCATCCACATAATGTATCTGCCCAGAATCATCAATATAGGTTCGTCCTGGCGATTGTTCTGTCGATGACTCGACCACAGGCAAGGCACGCTCAATAGGAAGTCCACTCGGTGGCTCGGCTGTCTTGAGCTGCGCTTTTTGGAGCATTGGTGTTACCACATGAGACATTGGGAAATGCCATACCGTCGCAAGTTCTTCGATATTGAGCACAAAAGGATTGGCCCCAACGTTCATTTTTCTTTTTTTAAACGCTTTCAACAACTCTGCTTTTTTTGCTTCCGACTGTTTTGGTGTAGGCTGGCTCGTCGTTACCGCAGGGACCAGTGAATTTGCACTTGGAATATTAAACTGTGTAATCGCCCCAAGTAAGGCATGCACACCTCTGTCAGGATTGAAACTCGCTTTCTGTGCAACGTAGACACCTCGCATTTTTGTCTTGAATCCTATTTTACTTATCTTGAGCTCAATGCCTTCAACAAGCTTCATTTGACCAGGTGTCATATACCGCATTTGGTTTGGTTCTTCTCTATCGTTACTTTTTGCGTCAGCACCCCCTACGGTTGCTTCGGTACCAGTAAGTTGCGCCAAAATTTCGCTAAAACTATTTCCCACTTCTTTTGTGAGTGCATTATCTGTGAGGCCAGAAAAAATACTTTTTCCTCCTCCCCCACTTTTTTCTCCTATCAATTCTTTCACTTTTTTTATGGCATCCTCTTTCCATTTATTTCCAATAGGCTGTACTAATATCTGAAACCACATCTGTTCTCCTATCCCAATACGACTAAAACTTTCCAAAAATGTCCCCATTGGATCTTTGAGAACAGTATCTTTTGAAATACTGTGTTCAAATTCTCGATAACTTCTGAGTGGAAATGAGTCATCTTCTGCCGTCACAATGTCTGCAATCCAAATATCATGCGTAGCATTTGGGTATGAATCTGGAACAGAAGAAACATAATCCTGTACTTCGGTAATTTCTGCTTGGGGATACTGGGCATAGACAGAAGCTTCTACCAAATCACGAAGACCTTTTTCTGTACGTATGACAAACTGAATATATCCCTCAATACTAATAATTTCAAAACTAAACCATCGTTGCTTGTGTCCACGATAAAATACATCTCGAATACCAGGCGGATCATATGCCCCAGCAAGATGAGAAAACAATTGTTCTACGGCCATCGGCGTCTGAATGTTGAGCTGTGGGATATCTATAGCCAACACTATCCACTCCCATTTTGCCGTAAATTTATCCTCTCTATAATCTTTATAAAAAGAAAGGCCTGCGAACAATAACAAATAGATGAGTGGAAGCCACCCAACAATACCAACACCAAGAACAATCAATGCCGTAGGGCTCGTTGATTGAAAAAAGGATATGACCCCAGTAAGATTGAGGGTAAATAACCCAAAAACATCCATAGATCTAGCTGCGATTAGGCTTCTACAAGTTTATAGATGACAGCGTAGGTAAAAAAAGAAAGAATACCTACGAACCACCATCCCTGCGTACCAGTCACATATCCAGCCCAATAGGTAACAACAAACGCAAGCATCCCCAAAAAAGATATGACATGACGAAGCATTTGGTCAGACATACAATGTGATATTAGTAGAAAATATACGTACAGTATAACACGGAAAAATAAAAAAGCCCACAAATGTGGACTTCTTTGTTTTTGTGCAATACTGAGATTATCGACGTGTCCACCTTTCCCACACCACCAAAATAGGACTTGCCAAAAAGATAGAAGAATACGTACCAACGATAGTTCCGGCAATAAGTGCAAGGGCAAAATACTTGATAGATTCTCCACCAAAGAAGAACAATGTACTCAATACCAACAAAGTCGTAAATGATGTATTGAACGAACGGAGCAAGGTATCATTCACTCCTTTATTCACGACTTCTTCAAATCGTTGATATCCCATACGAATCAGATTTTCTCGAATACGATCAAATACCACGATCGTATCGTTGACCGAATATCCAAGAATAGTAAGGAGGGCAACGACGAACGGAATATTCACTTCTACATTCAGATAATATCCCAGAAGGACAAAGATACCCACCACGATCATAACATCATGAACAAGAGCAATAATAGCGGTCACACCAAATTTCCATGATGACACTGGTTTTGATACTCGTCGAAATGCGTACGCAATAAAGATGACAATCGCAATGACAACACTTAGACCAATCTCCAAGGCACGTTCTTTCAAGTGTGCACTAATCGATGGCCCAATAGTTTCCAATCGTTCTTCAATAATAGCAGGTGCCACGGTGTCACTCTCTGGCGTGGCATTGACAAGCACGGCATTCCCATCCTCTGTTTCTATCGTAAGGCCACTGTCCTGCGGACCATCTCCTGTAATTACTACTTCTGGTGCAGGAGGAGCAGATTGTTCAGAAGGAAATGACTCACGCAATGTCGAAAGAATAGTTTGATGTTCTTCTTCAGAAATGTACTTGAATCGCAATATCATGCCATGATCTCCTGCAGGCTGTACTTGTACTTCACCCAGGCCAAGTGGTGTGAGTGCTTCACTAACTTCCGTAATAGTTGGACGGTTTTCTGTGAATGTCACTTCGAGCAGTGATCCTCCGGTGAAATCAATACCTGCTTTCAATCCAATGGTAAACAAGAGAACAACACTTGTCAGAAAAAGCACGCCTGAGATGAAAAATGAAATCTTTCTATGCTTGATAATATTCATATACGGAGATTAAACGTTTTCACTTTTTTTTGTAGCCCCTAGGAAGAGCATGTTTGCTCGTTCACTAAACCATGGGACTACAAAGCGAAGCATAATACGAGTGACAGTGATAGCGGAGAACAAACTTACCAAGAGACCAAGTGACAAGGTGATTGCAAATCCTTTGACAAAACTAGAGCCAAAGAACATCAGGAATCCACACGTAATCAATGTAGATATGTTTCCATCTCGGATAGATGTCCATGCACGGAGGAATCCTTCTTCTACAGCTCCTTTCAAACTCTTGCCATCTCGCAGTTCTTCTTTCATACGCTCAAAAATGAGCACATTGGCATCCACCGCCATACCGATAGAGAGGATAAATCCAGCAATACCAGCGAGGGTGAGTGTGACACCAATCAGTTTCATGAGTGCGAGTGACACCGCCACATAGACAGTCAAGGCAACCACAGAAATTAATCCAGGCAAGCGATAAAAGAACATCATGAACATCATGACGAAAATAATTCCAGCAAGTCCTGCTTTTACACTCGAGGTAAATGACGCGGCACCAAGTGAGGCACCAACAGTCTGCTGACTTACCAGGTCTACAGGTACAGGCAATGCCCCCGCATTGAGACGCTGTGCAAGAAGTCGCGCTTCTGTAAGGTCAAATCCGCCAGTGATAACAGCACGTCCATCAGTAATAATCGCCTGAACAACAGGCGCACTAATCACACTGCCATCGAGAAAGATCGCTACTTGCTTGTTGACATTTCTTTCTGTGATGTCTCGAAACAATGCTGTACCTTCACTATCAAACAAGAGTGATACTTGAATTTGGCCAGTCTGTGAATCAGTAACGACTTCTGCTCTATCAAGATTTTTTCCAGAGAGCTGTGTTGGCATCCAAGGATCTTGTGAAGGAAGAATATCGGTCGCAGTTAATTTTTTGATATGGACAAGAGAAATTTCATATTCTATTGACGGTGCTTCTGCTTCTTTATAAATAATATGATAACCATATTCTGTCTCTACTGGTCCAATGATTTCTCCTGGTTGTGCGGCACTCAAGGCTTCTTCAAATGCTGGTACCATGGATCCAGGACCAAATGTTCCAAGACTTCCACCACTTACCTCTGCACCAGGTTCTGTAGAATTTTCTTTTGCGAGGTCAACAAAATTGTCTGCATTTGCCTGAACATACAATTCTTCTGCCTTTGCCAAGGCTTCTTGCTTTGTCATAGTAGCAGAACAATCTTTTGCGCCGAGATAACAAATCAGAATATGGCTCGCAGTGGTCTGTACATCACCATCTTGTGAACCACCTCTTTTTATAATTTCATATCCTCCATCAGTCTCAACAACTTTTTTTGAAACATCACCTTCCCTTGCATTTTCAGCCCAAGCAAAAATTTCTGAGTAAATGCTCTGTTCACTCACAAATCCGATGTACCCACCATTTACTTTGCTCTGTTCATCTTCAGATACTTCCTTTGCAACGTCTTCAAAAGATTCTCCATCATGAACACGTTTCAAAGCAGCATCAGCTCGGTCAGAGGCATCTGCATTATAGGTATCAATTTGTCCTTGTTCTTCTTCTGTCAACTCTCGTGGTGGCACATTATTTTCCTCACGAAATTCAAGAATTGGTGTTTCACCAATCATCGCAATTGCCACATTGACATCAGTAACTCCTGGCAGTTCTACCAACACGCGATACGTGTCCCCTACTTTTGATGTTTGTACATTTGGTTCACCCACACCGATACCGTTTACACGACGTTCAATAACGTCTCGGACACCTTCTACAGCATCGGGTCGGTCAGCAGGGTCAATTTCTTTCGTGTCAGCCTCGTAGATAAGATGGGCTCCACCTTGCAAATCAAGACCAAGTGCAAATGGCTTTTCTGGAATACGCGGTAGTCCGAGTGCGACGGTGTTGTTCACAGCATCAATCGCTCGGTTTGCATAAGTAGGTCCATCATATGCAAGTGCAATCAAAAGAAGCGCAAATATGCCGAAAATCCCCCATCGGATCTTTGCGCGTACCTGTTGTTTTGTGTGTTGTTTTGCCATAGTCAGATAATATTCGAAAGTGCCTAGTAGGTAGGCATGTGGGGCATATGATAGCGTAATTGGCTATGAACGTCAAGGACGTTTGGTGGATGAAATAATTATTTTTATTGACATGATATAGGGTATTGTTACCCGAACCAAGGAGTGGATATGAATCGAGTCAAACAAGGTATCAACCAAAGGCAACTGTCAAAGTTGCGCTCGAAGAAACAGTTCCGTGGTGGTGCGGCGGCTGCCGCAAAGAAGCGTCGCAAGAAGGAAAAGAAGGCATACCTGCGCCGACTGGCGCGTCCGAGGCCCACACCACTGCCGCAGCACTGGGGCTATGTCTTCTGACAACATCGCAGAGCGCCTTCCTGTGCACAACACGAGGAGGCGCCGCGCGAGTTTAAAAAAATCACCCGCTTCATCATGTGTATCTCACAAATTGCGATATACATGCAAGGAGACACGGGTGATTTTTTGTTTATTGTTTATTGGACATTGTTTATTTTTTATCACGCGCCATGACACTTCTTATACTTTTTTCCACTTCCGCATGTACACGGATCATTGCGTCCTACTTTTTCTCCTGTTTCATCACGTTCTTTTTTTTCAATATGTTCGCCTTGCTCACTCATATCTTTTTTTGCTCCTTCGAGTGTCATCTTGTCAGACGACATAATACTTGGTGCAAGGTCAAGACCAATATTCACTTTGAAAAATGAATAGACGACTTCTTTTTGGATATTCGCGAGCATGTCATTAAAGAGGAAAAATGTCTCTTTTTTGTATTCTACTAATGGATCTCGCTGCCCATATCCTTGGAGACCAATTCCCTGTCGTACATGTGACACAGATTCAAGATGTTCTACCCACAGTGTATCGATAGCACGCAACAAAAGTGCTTTTTCCATAGAATGGACGACCTTGTCACTACCTTCTGCATCACCCACAGTTGCGGCTACTTTTTCTTCTAGTGAGATATATGTTTGTCTCGCTTTTTCAAGCAAAAATTCTACGATTGCATCACGGAGTTCCACATCTTCGAGTTTACCATTACCGTTATGCTTGCCAGAAGATGATTTTCCATCCCTGAGCGCAAACAGTGTTTCTTTTTCTTCTGGAGAAAAAGGAAAAATAGTTCGCATGGTTTCATAGATTTCATTCAGATCCCATTCTCTTTCATCTTTTTCCAAATTGGTATGATACGAAACAACATGCTCAATCTCTGCTTCCATCAAATCCAGGATCATGGCCTTGAGCGATGTGAAGTGTTCGTCACTTTCAATGATGTGTTCATCGTCATCATGTGCTTCTTTGCTCGTGCTTCTTTTTTCACGTTGTGTTTCCGCAGAAAGATGTGCCTGCTGCATTTCTCCCTCTGTCAATTCTAGAATTTTTTTTCGTCGGGCATAAATAACAGAACGGTGACGATTCAAGACATCGTCATACTGCAACACATGTTTTCGTGTATCAAAGTGATGTCCTTCGACTTTCTTTTGTGCGCTCTCGAGCATTTTGGTAATCATCTTTTGCTCGATTGGCATATCCTCTGGCACGTTCAGTCTCTCCATGACATTTTTCATTCGGTCGCCTGCAAAAATACGCATGAGATCGTCTTCGGTAGAAACAAAAAATTGTGTGACACCAGGATCTCCCTGACGAGCAGAACGTCCACGAAGCTGATTGTCAATGCGTCGTGACTCATGACGCTCGGTACCGAGGACAAAGAGTCCTCCAGCATCGATGACTTTCTTTTCTTCATCTTTATCTACCGGATTTCCCCCAAGTTTGATATCGACTCCACGACCTGCCATGTTTGTAGCGAGTGTCACTGCGCCAGAACGACCCGCTTGGGCGACAATTTCTCCTTCTCGTTCATGGTTCTTTGCATTCAAGGCTTCATGCTGAATACCATGTGCAGACAAGTACATACTGAGCTCTTCATTTTTTTCTACAGACGCCGTACCAATCAAAATTGGCTGTCCGTTTTCACGACATTCTTTTATTTTTTCTGCAATCGCTTTGTATTTCCCTTTATTATTTTTATAAATACGATCAGGCAAGTCGATACGGGCATCTGGTTTGTTTGTTGGGAGGACAATGACTTCAAGTTGATAAATCTTGAACAATTCTTCTTCCTCGGTCTTTGCCGTTCCCGTCATACCAGACACTTTGTCGTACATGCGAAACAAATTTTGGAAGGTAATGGTCGCAAGTGTTTGACTTTCTCGTTGAATGTCGACGTTTTCTTTTGCTTCGATTGCTTGATGCAATCCTTCTGAATATCGTCGACCTGGCATTTTTCTGCCAGTAAATTCATCAATGATAATAATTTCTCCATTGTCGACAATATAATCTTTATCACGTTTAAAAAGCACTTCGGCTTTGAGTGCCTGTTCAATATGATGTACGGTTCGCACACCAGCTTCGACATAAATATTTTCAACGCCAAGTATTTTTTCAAATGTCGCGATGCCTTCCTCGGTTAATGTAGCACTCCGCATTTTTTCATCAACATTGTAATCTGTTTCTTCAGAAAGAGTTCTCACGTGCGCAGCAAATTGATAATACTGATCAGCAGCTTTTTCTGCTGGTGCTGAAATAATAAGTGGAGTACGCGCTTCATCGATGAGAATAGAATCAACTTCATCGATAATACAGTATGGCATTTCACTCCCCGGACGCATCACCATGTCACCCAGTGACTGCACCATGTTGTCACGAAGATAGTCAAAACCAAATTCATTATTTGTACCGTAGACGATGTCACAATGATAGGCTTCTTTTCTACTTGCAGCGCGGAGGAATGCTTCTTCTACATGAAAACTTCCAATTTCATCCCGTTCTTCATCGAGTTCCTCGCCTTCTGCTGTTCCCTTTACCGACGCATCGTAGATATAGGTAACACGCTGATTTTGAATAATTCCCAAACTCAATCCAAGAAAATCGTAAATCTGACCCATCCATACAGCATCACGTTTTGCGAGGTAATCATTGACTGTCACAACATGTACACCACGTCCTGCGATTGCATTGAGATATACTGGCAATGTTGCTGTCAGTGTTTTTCCTTCACCAGTACGCATTTCTGCAATGTTTCCTTGATGAAGGACCATGCCACCGATGAGTTGCACATCATAATGGCGCATCCCCATGAGACGCTTTCCTGCTTCACGCACTGTAGCAAATGCTTCTGGCAATAATTCATCGAGTGTTTCCCCTTTTTCAAAACGAGCCTTGAACTCCACCGTTTTCCCTTTCAAATCAGCATCACTGAGTGCCTCAAAGGCAGCCTCAAGATCATTGATTTTCTCAACATTCGGTTGCATCTTTGCAATCGCTTTTTTATTCGGATCTCCAAAAACTTTTGTATACATACTCATAAGACAGTTCGTAAGCAGATTAAGCAGAGTAGGCAGAGTACGCTATACAAATAGATCATCTGTCTCTCTTGAAAACGTGTCTTACTATAGCAAGAAAAAAGCATTATGTCTAGTAGAAAAAATAATGGTCTGCCTGGCGCAATCATCGCGATGTATAGATAAAGACAGGTTGACAAAAATTGCTCAATGTGGCATTATTTTGCGCAACGACGGCCAATGGATGGCCAAGATTCTACCGGGGAGAGGCAACTCATGATGGATATCCGAATCAATGGGAAGCGCCTGTGCGTCAAGTGCAGGAAGCTTCGAGGCGACCTCAACATGTTTGGGGTCTGCCAGCCGTGCCAACCGCATGGGCTAAGCTGTGGTTGCGTGGGCTGTCAGCTCGCGCGTGCACGTGAACACCGCCTGGACGATAAAGAAGAAACCATCGGCCAGGACCGCCGGTTCCTCGTCGGTTGAAGAACAACCCACGACCTCGATAGAGGGCCCTCCCAATATGGGAGGCAGCAACCTCTCGAGGACGGCGGCGGCGAAAGGCTATCCTAGTTCCCCCCCAGTCTTTCGCCAGCCCCCCGACTCTGACTGCGCTACGCGTTCTTGCCAGCGTTCGCGGTCAGAGTCACCTTACATAATTCCTTGCAAGAGAGCTTCGAGCGGGAGATCTCTTGGAAGGATACCACCGACAGGCCTGCAGCGGCCTTCGTCGGTGTTGGAACACGGGAAGTGAGGTCTCACTTTCCCGTGTTCCCCCTTCAAAAAAAATAACACACGCCCAGGATATATCTGGGCGTGTTTTTTTATTTCACATCGATTGGTTATGCATCAGCATCGTATCCCTTTACATCTCTCAATTCTTCTCTATCAATCTGATGCATTTTTCCTTTTACTTTTTCGAGTTCTACTTTCATGTGATCTTTTACTTTATCAATCGCTTTGTACAGATCTTCTGCTTCTTTTGAAAGATACAAGCTTGGTCGTCCAGGAATTTGCAACTTGAACTCTGCATAATATACGCTTCCTTTCTGATGATGCTGACTCTTCATTCCCACATCAATATCTGCAGAATCTATATGGTCAAAAAATGTGGTCAGTGATTCAACTTTTTCTGTGATGTATTCTTTGATTGCCTCCGTTGGATCGATCCCGGTAAAGTTGATGTTGATGTTCATAATAGAAAGCTTAGGATGCTTAGAAAGCTTGGAAGGCTTAGAAAGCAACTATTTCAAAATAATAAGTGGATTGATATAAACAGCATTCTAGGCTTTCCAAGCCTTCTCGGCCTTCTGAGCCTTAAAGAATGGACACTTCCTCCTCCAGCTCAATCCCAAATCTAGTATACACCTCTTGCTTCACTTCTTCAATCAATCCAAGCACATCATCTGCCGTAGCGCCGCCGGTATTGATCATAAAATTTCCATGCGTTTCACTTATCTCAACCTTCCCTTTTTTCTTTCCTTTCAACCCCGCTTGCTCAATCAGCCATCCCGCAGAAATTTTCCCTATTTTTTCAAATTGTTCCATTTTTTCCGCATCGAACTCACGTAATGTATCCAAACATTCTGCATTCTGTATTTTGAAATCTGAATTTTTAAAGATACATCCACTCGACGCAAACCCCTGTGGTTGTGTACTACTGCGATATTGTAAATGTTCAAGCGCTTTTTTCATGAGCTGCGCATCTGGCTCTGCCTTTTTCAATTGTAGATATGCTCGTAGTATCACGCCACCATTGTTTTTGAATGCACTCTCACGATAGCCAAACTCACATTCTTCATTTGTCATCTCTACAACCTCTCCATCTATATATACGTCTACTTTTTTCAAAATATCTTTCTTCATGTCCCCACCCATGGCACCGGCATTCCCCCTCACCGCACCACCAATAGTCCCAGGGACACCTACTCCCCACTCAAAGCCTGTAAGGCCCGCAGCCATCGATTTTTGGGCCACAGCGACGGTTACACAGCCTGCGTCAGCAATGAAGACATCTTCCTGAACCTCGGTATTTCTGGTTTTGACATCGATCACCACACCGACAAATCCAGCATCACTCGCAAGGGTATTACTTCCCCCACCATGAATGAAATAATCGATGCCTTTGCCATCTAGTAACTTTAAAAGTTCGACAAGTTTTTCAGTTTCCGTAACAGTCACAAAAAAAGACGCCGGTCCACCGATTTTAAACGTCGTATGTTTGGCAAGTGGTTCGTTGAGTTTCACTTTGCCGTAGTCTTTGAATTTTTTATAGAGGTCTTGCATACAAATTTATGGCACACAGATTTCCAGGATTACCATGATTCACCATGATTTTTATTGATAAGATCCTGGATTATCATGGTAATCCTGGTGATCTGCGTTCTATTTCTCAAGCCGTGGAAACAACATATCACCTTTCACAACTTTCGTACCAGGTTTCAATCTTCCCCATTCTGATTCTATTTCCAATGATTCAAGTGACGCGACATCAATTCCCAGCAACGACAATATTTTTTCTGCACTTGTTGGAATGATTGGAAGGAGCATGGTTGCGAGTTGACGGAGAGATTCTGCAAACTGATATAAAATTCCAGAAATATCTTTCCCTTCTTTCACTTGCTTCCAAGGCTCTTTTATCGAGATGAAATCATTTATTGATGATTCCAAAGAACCAGTCAGCTGAACAATCTGTTCAAATTCAAATTTTCCAAAAGAATAATTATATGATTCCCAAATTTCCTCTAATGGAAAAATATTTGAAGATACTTTAGGTACAATTCCGTCACTATACTTCTCAAGCATCGTCAAAATTCTTGAAGTCAAATTCCCCACCCCATTCGCAAGATGCGCGGTATAAAAATTTTCAAATCGCGCAACGGACCAATCACCATCATCATAGCTAGGCAATCCACCGAGGAGGAAATAGCGAACCGCATCTGTACCGTATTTTTCAACCACATCGTATGGAGCTACAACATTGCCCACACTCTTACTCATCTTCTGTCCTTCTGCCGTGATGAAGCCATGGATAAAAATTTGCTTGCTCGCCGGCAACTGCGCAGAGAGGAGCATCGCCTGCCACATTGCTGTTTGTTGTCGCAGATTATCTTTTCCTGCAACTTGTACAGCATTCGGATGTTCAACAGTCCCCCACCAAGCATCAAAACTATCAGGCTTGTCCGCCGTAGCCTTGGCGGAGGCGGGCCAACCGAGTGTTGAAATATAATTGACAAGCGCGTCAAACCACACATACATCACTTGCGCTTCGTCTCCTGGTACTGGCACACCCCATGGCATTTTTTCTTTGAGTCTCGAAATAGAAAAATCTTGCAGTCCCCGCTCGACAAATGCTTTGATTTCGTTTTGTCTGTGTGCCGGTACAACAAAGTTTTCTTGTTCATAAAGTTTCAACAGTTTTTCTTGATACGCAGAAAATTTGAAGAAATAATTTTCTTCACTGATCATTTCTATCTCGTATGTTGGATGAATCGGACACTTGTCATTGACGAGTTCTGAATCTGTTTTTTCGAGTTCACAGCCGACACAATATTTCACCTGGTATTCTTTTTTATAAATATCACCATTCGCCTCACAACGCTTCCAAAATTCCTGTGCAGCCGTTTTGTGATGTGGATCAGTCGTACGAGTAAAATGTGTATAGCTCAAATTGAGGGAGTCTTTCAACTTTTCAAAAGTTGCCGCATAGCCATCGACATATTCCTGTGTCGAAATACCTTGTTCTTCTGCTTTTCGGTGAATCTTCAATCCATGTTCGTCTGTCCCTGTGTTGAAAATCACGTCATTTCCAAGCATACGCTGATACCGAGCAATCGCGTCTGCCTGTACAATCTCAAGCGCAAAGCCGATGTGCGGGTCGGCGTTGACGTATGGGAGGGTGGTTGTGATGTAAAAATTTTTATTCATATAGACGCTGATTTATACTGATTAAGACGCAGAGTTACGCTGGTTTTCTCTTGCAGTATCGTAAATCCTCCGTTTTATGTCTAATTTTTCTGGCCCAAAATTTATAAGTAATCCTAATTTATAATTTGTTGCTTTTAGGTAATGCCAAAATGTTTTCTGGTCACCTTTTGTAATAAATTCTTTGGTAATTAGTGGGAAACGTAACCAAAATAGATATTCATAAACTCTTTAAACAAGTTTTCATTTCTGTGATTGTACCGGTATTCCACTTCCTTAAGATACATTGGAAAATGATATTTGGAAACCCCTCGGTAGTTGTATAAAATATGTTTGGCATAACTCCAAAATCCTTCAATACCGTTAATATGATTTTTGCCCCGGTAAGC
>Ga0210044_10008656_pt1 | contig 12617 bp, 12 predicted proteins | sample CryGey13umfilter_2_FD_183959 | JGI IMG/M metagenome (GOLD analysis project Ga0210044, IMG submission 183959) | Groundwater microbial communities from aquifer in Utah, USA - Crystal Geyser 4/9/14 3 um filter (SPAdes) (version 2) | ecosystem: Environmental > Aquatic > Deep subsurface >... | reverse complement strand
CCCCGCCGTACGTCTGCTCCCCGAGGAGATTCCCGCGCTTCAGCGCCTTGAATGCATGCGAAATAATTTCCGCATTCGAGAAACTCTTCTCATTACATAGCATATCAATCGGCAGCGAGTACCGCTGAATGAAAAGACGATCCTGCGGGTAATGCCCGACATCGTTAGGATCAGCCCCGCGCGGAATCGTGTACGAATGCGGCTGCACCATAATCGACGCCAGCAACCGATCCGTCGTCCACCCACCGCCGTTGTTTCGCACGTCGATGATCAGCCCGTCCTTGCCCCCCGCCGCTGCATATAGATCACGCTCGAACACATCAAGCGACGGCTGATTCATCCCCTGAATGTGAATGTAACCCAGTCGACCTTCCGACCATTCCTCAACTTTTCTTGCGTTCGTGTTCCGCCACGCTTCATATTTCAACGCCTGCTCCGCCCCGTAACTCGTCGGCGTAATTAAGACATTCAATTGCTGCCACATGGCCGGCCCGATCTCTTCCACATCTTCACGCATACGTTGAATGGTTACAATCGTCTCCTTACCCACGCGACCCTTCAGCAGACTCTCAATCGAGTCTGACTTCCCAATCGGATTGAGTTCGATCGCCGTAATCACATCACCCTCTTGAAGCGCCATCTCGCCCTTCGCCGCAGGCCCTTCCGGTATCACTTCCGTGACCTGAAACCCTTCGAGCCGGCGAGTTCGCCCTTGATTCTCCCGATCAGCAACCTCCACTGATGCACGCTGATGCACCGTCCCCAATCGACCAAGCGCCTGCACGTTGGCAACCGACCCGCCTCGACTGTAAATACCGAGGTGCGACGCATTGAGTTCCCCGATGAACCTCGCCGCTACACTGTTGAATTCGCTTGCCGTCCTCGTCTTCACCGCCAGTTCGTGGTATTTCTTAGACAACTTCGCCCAATCAAGCCCCTTCATGTTCGGGCTGTAAAACTGCTCGCCCAGCACCCGTGCTGCTTCCGCAAATTTCTGCGACGCCTGCGCCTGCAAATCAATCCGTATCGAATCGGAAATATCAAAATACTCCGTCTTCCCCCCACTCACCGCAATCGTCCCCGCGCGACCTCCGTTTACGAACACGATCTTGTCCCCCGACAAGGTCAGATGCTGAACGCCCACCGACCCCGACAAACGCTTCGGCCCGCCTTCCCGGTCCCACTTCAGCGCAAACAGCCCCGACTTGTCACCCGTACTCGTGAAAATGTAATAGTCTCCGGCCGGCGTCAATTCATTATTGAACTCCGACCCCTGCAAGGTCGTCACCCGGCGAACCCGCAAGTAAGCATCGTCCAGATCAAGGCCTTCATCGTCATCATCCTCGTTTTCGCCAGCTTTATCATCCCCTTCCTCCTTCGCCCCATTTGCTTCCGCTTTCTCCTTATCCTTATCATCGTCCCCACCGCCCGCCTTATCACCAACCGTTTCCGGCTTCTTCACCGCAAGCGGCTTGACCTTCTTCGTCGCCTTCGCCCGCGCATCGTAATAGTCCTGCAATTCCTTTGGCGTCATCGCCCCCAGATCAGCATCCAGATACACCATCCAGACGTCGAACTCTTCATTCACCCGCTCCGAAAGGAAACTTAAAATCTTCCCGTCCGCCGACCACCGCGGGCTTGAATCGTTGTCCGGATGCCGCGTGATGTTCACCGCATCTTCCGACCCGTCGTTCGGCACAATCCAGATATCCGAATTAAAATCCATGTCCGATTGTTGATACGCAACGTACTTCCCATCCGGACTCCACCGGCCCGACGTCCCCGTATCCCATCCCGTCGTAATCGTCCGCATCTCTTGTGCTTCCAGATCAAGCATCATCAGATCACCGCGCTCCCGCCGAAACATCAAAAACTTCCCGTCCGGCGAAGGATTCGGCTCACGATCATTCACTTCCGAATTCACAACCACCTTCTCAATCTCAAAACGTACCGCATCATGCCACCGCTCAGGACGCAACTCCTTCGGCAACTCCTCTTCCTTCTCCTCCTGCTTTTTACCCTCCTCCTGCTTCTTACCGTTATCTCCATTCGCCCTCTCATCACCACTGTCATCACCATCATCTGCTTCGCCCGCTTCCTTATCATCCGCCGCCCCCTCGCCCGCCTTTTCTCCCTCTTCTTTCTCCGCCTCTTCCTCCTTCACCGTCGGAGGACTGATCGCCTTTTCAAAATCCTCCTCCAATTCCCCGCGCGTCAGCGACACCCGCGCTGCATAAATCGAATCGCTCCCATCCGCATCACTCACATAGTACAACCGCAAACCATCCGGCGACCACGCAATCATCTTCTCCCGCGCTTCCGATCTCGTTACGCGCCTCGTCGGGCTCTTCTCCTCGACATTCCGCACATACACATCCCCGTACGCCACATACGCCATCACCTGCCCGTCCGGGCTCAACGCCGCCTCGCCCACCTCCCGACTGATCGGCTTCACCAGAAAATGATCGTCTTCATCATCCGTCGCGCGCATGGCAATCGCGATCGGCTTCGCATTACGATCCGTCAAATCAAGCGAATACAACCGATCCCAAACCATCAACACCGCCGTCTTCCCGTCCCGCGAAACATCAAAATCCTGCACATCATCAACATCAAAAGAAGTCAACCGCGTCGCCGATTGGTCCCCCTTCTTCAGATCCATCGAATACAGATTCACTGTATCCAATTCACGATCCGACAAATACAACACCCGGCCATCCTTACCGCTCCACCACCGCGCTCGCCCGTCATTCCCCTCCCATTTCGTCAGCGCATTGAATGTCCGACCTTCCCGATCAAACACCCAGACATCCCGATCGTCAGGCCCCATGTAATGACGACGATTCCAACTCGACCCGCCGCGCGTGAACGACACATACCGCCCGGTCGAATCAACGTCAGGCGTAGACCCGAACGCATCGTGAATCCGAACCAAGTCTCCGCCCTCCACGTTCACCATGTAAGGCCGCGCCGATCGATACACATCACCTTCCAGTGAAGAATCGAATACCAATACCGGGTTCCCCTCGCCGTCCGTCCCGAATGAATGCAAAAGGCACGACCGATCCGCATCCGTCACCGGTCGAATGCCCGTGCCGTCCGCTTTCATTAGGAAAATATTGCTCACGCCCGACGCTCGTGTCGAGTTGAACGCAATCTCCGTCCCGTCCGGACTCCACGTCGATCGTAATTCGTCCGCCGGATGGTTCGTCAATCGAATGGCCGTCCCGCCCGCCGTTGCGCATTTCCACAAATCACCCCGCCACGAAAACACCACCTCCGCCCCGTCCGGGCTGATCGACGGGAACCTCGGAAAATCAACATTCGATTCCAATGCGCCGGCTTGATTACTTCGTGCCGCACCGCCACCGCCGCCGGCCATCGTTTCCGATACGCTCGATTTCGCATTCCCCGTCGCGCATCCGAGCAGAATCACCGACACCGGAACCACCACCAACCCGCCGAGCCGAACGATTCGCTGAATCCTCATATTTTCACAGTTCCTTTTTCTGCGTGATTGTTTTCTTCTTCTTCTTTCCATCAAACGCCGAAATCGCCGTAACCGATCTCAGCGTTAACCCCGAAAATCATTCCCGCTCCGTCGTCGAAATCACACTCCAATTCGGACGGGAGAATCATCATACCCGCCAATTCTTGACTGATCGTTTCAGAATTCTTTTCATACCGCGCCATTCACCCACCGTTGCAGCCCGAATCCTGCAGCGACATCCCCTCGCCGCCGGTATAGCATAAAGATGGAATATAAGCGCGCAACCCGCGCTGAGGAAGTAAGCACGAACGAAAGGATCAACCCCGATGACGACCATGGCGACCCGACCCGACACCTCCACCGCAGCACAAAGCCAGGACGGTGCAATCACTTCCGAACTACTCAAGAAATACCAAGGCGACTTCAACGCGACCGCAACCAATCGCCTCGCCCAAAATGCTGTGACCCAGACCTCCGTCACCGACGTCGCACTCAACCGCAACGTCGTTACCGCAATCGACCACACCTTCTCCATCAAACTCGACGACTGGTCCGTTACCAACCAAAAAAAATCAGGCCGATGCTGGATGTTTGCCGGCCTCAACCTTCTTCGCGTCGGCGCCATGAAGAAAATGAATCTCACCGATTTCGAATTCAGCCAGAACTACACGCTCTTCTGGGATAAATTCGAACGCGCCAATTATTTCCTCGAACAGATCATCGACACCGCCGACCGTGACACCGACAACCGCACCGTCGCTTTCCTCCTCCAGCGACCACTCGACGACGGAGGACAATGGAATATGTTTATCAATATCGTCAACAGGCACGGCCTCGTTCCCAAATCCGCCATGCCCGAGACCGAGTCTTCATCCGCCACCATGCGAATGAACCAACTCATCATCCATAAACTCCGCGAAAATGCATGCACCCTCCGGGCCGAAGCAAAGAACGGCGCCGAGCTCGCTTCCCTCCGCCAGACAAAAGACGAAATGCTCAGCGTCATCTACCGAATGCTTGCCATCCATCTCGGCACGCCTCCGCAATCCTTCGATTGGCAGTGGCATGACAAGGATAAGAACTTCCACCGCGACGGTGAGATGACTCCCAAAGAGTTCGCCGAGAAATACGTGACCATCCCCGTCAATGATTACGTCTGCCTCGTCAATGACCCCCGTGAAACCAGCCCGATCGGCCGTACCTTCACCGTCGATCGACTCGGCAACGTCGTCGGCGGGAATATCGTCAAATACCTCAACGTCGAAACCGACCTTATGAAGGAAATCGCTGTGAAAACCCTTCAGGACGGCGAACCCGTCTGGTTCGGCTGCGACGTCGGCAAAATGATGCAACGCGACCTCGGCCTATGGGATGCCAACCTCTACGATTTCGAAACCCTCTACGGCACATCCTTCGGCCTCAACAAAGCCGAGCGCCTCCTCCATCAGCAAACACAAATGACCCACGCCATGCTCTTCACGGGTGCAGACATCGCCGACGATGACAGGAACAAAAATAGACCACGACGATGGCGAGTCGAAAACAGTTGGGGCGATGAAAACGGCAAAAAGGGTTTCTACACCATGAACGATTCATGGTTCGACGAATACATGTTCGAAATCGGCGCGGACAAAAAGTATCTACCCGAAGAACTCCAAAAGGCCCTCGACACCGAACCCATCGTCCTCGCCCCGTGGGACCCCATGGGCTCCCTCGCAAGGTGATAGGTGAGAATACATTATGACAATGGCGGATGAACACTAACCGCGGATGGAAATCCGCGCGTTCTTCCACGCCCGCCGGGTGCGGTGGTCTGATCGACGCCTTGGGAGTGAAGGCCACGCCGACCAACTTCCAAACCAAAAAGAAGTGGCAAAGGTGTCCCCGCCCGTGGCTTTCCGATCTTTCTCCTGCCCTCCTGTTCATCTCTCTACTGCTCTCTCGCGCAGCGCCGCCTTGATGCCTTGATCCCTTCTTAATCTTTTCTGTGTCCAAATCTGCCTAAGCCGCGCAATTTGCGGATGTTTACTCTTCGCTGTAAACTACTAACTGGTACCTGACAAGTCAAAACGAATCATTCCCCGTAAAACCGCCACGCCGCCTTGAAACTGCGCACCAGTCCTTTCCCTCCCGTCAGTTTCGCGCGCACCATCTCAACTGGGATTGCATTTTCTTTTAGGACGGCATCGTGAAATTCCCGGTTCGTCATCGTCCCCGAATCCACCAGATCATGATGAAGCGTGCGGAACTGAAGCCCCCCCACCATGTACGCGCACTGATACAACGGGCCGTACCCACCCGAAACGCTGCGTCGAACTTCCGCTTCCGCCGTCGACCGCTCGTGCCCGACTTTTTCCACCAGAAAATCAATGCACTCCTGAGGCGTCATCTTCTCCAGATGATAATTCAACGAAAAAATAATCCGTGCGCACCGATGCATCCGCCAGAACAACATCCCGATCCGATTCTCAGGCGACTTTGCAAACCCCTCATCCCACATCAGCATCTCCCAGTAAAGCGCCCACCCCTCAACCGAGAACGGCGTCCGGAACATCCCGCGATACGAATGATTTCGCGAATTCAGAAACCCCTGCAAATGATGTCCCGGTATCAATTCGTGATGAACCGTCGCCCGCGAAAAATGAACGTTGTTCCCCCGCATCGCCATCATTTTCTGATCCTGCTCCATCCCCTCCGTCGGAAAGGCGACGCTAATCACTTCACCTCCCGTGAAAAACGGCGTGTACCGCTGCCGCTCCTGCGACATCATGTCCATCCGCCAGACATTCTTCGCCAACTCCGGCACGGTCAACAGATCATGCGCCTCCAGAAAATCAATCGCCTCAAACGCCAAATCCTTAATCACCGCCGGCTGCTCGCCCGGCTTCACATGAAGCGTCTTCACATATTCAAGCGCCCGATGCCAATCATCCCCGTACCCGAGCTCCCGCGAGATCTTGATCATTTCCGCCTCGCACCACGCATACTCCTTGTTCGCAATGTCAATCAATTCCTCAGGCGTATAAGAAATCATCTCATACGCCAGCTCACTCATCAGCGCCTCGTGCCCGATCGGGTCGCCGATGATTGTCTTGCGATCGTTCTTGGCCACGCGGACGATCTTGTCACGCACAAAATTGGCGTAATCATCAAGGGCCTTATTTGCCGCAGCGTACGGCTTCTGGTTCCACCACGTAAACTGCGGGTCATATGAATTGTGAAAGAAGTACCAGTTGCCGAGCGCGAGTTTCAGTCGACCGATCGCCCCGACCGCGCGGTTGCCGACCGTCTGCTTTATATCCGAATAGACGTTTGGTTCACCTTTGGATGATAATGCACTCCCGATCGTATTTGTCAATTCGCCGACGGATTTCGCAAGCGCGTTCAAGGTCTGCGCCGTTTGCTCCGGATCAATCGAATGAAGATTCACGCGACTCTCTTCAAGATCAATGATCGTCTGCGCAAACGGCAGCAGCGGCCACATCTCCTGTGCATACGTTTCATCAATCGCGATCTGACGAATCTCGTATTCGAGCCGATTGCGAAACAGTGTGTAGTCAATCTTCGCATCCAACGAAAGTGAATCGAAATTGATCGATTCGATCGCGCTGTACCACCCCTCGTAGAACTGTCGCATCATGGCTCGCCGAGTCGGCGAAATATCGATCGTGAAGTAACGATTCAGCGCATCCTGGTCCGCGCGATACCGACCCAGCACCGGCTTCATCTCACTCTGCCGTTCCATCGCTAACTCAGCCGCGTTCGGCACCGGGTAATGGTCAAACTCCCGCCCCTCAACATGCGGCAAATCAATCAACCCGGGAATTTCGAACCGCGAAGAATCCGTGCGAACACTTCCATCATCAATGCCCAGACAGACGATCAACATACTCAAGACAGTTGCCGCTGCAAGTACGCCCTTTGTGGTTCGCCAACCTTCGGTAGACCCGCCTCGGACCGATCGCTTCGACCCCGAACTCGATACATCAACATGATAATAAGTGAGCATTCGCATGAAATAAACCTCCTTGGGATTTCGTTCGACGATCAGACGGTGATTGGCCATTTAGCGAACGCAAGCATACGTAGAAAAACGTGCCACGAATCGCGCGGTACGTTTCAAAATATCCGTATCAATGGATCCCGAAACCGACAGCGAAAATCTACTCAGCGACCTTCGCCGGCTGAGCGGTCGAGGTGGCCTTGGCCTGCTCGGCGATGGCGTCGAACGCCTTCGGATCTTCGATTGCGATTTGTGATAACATCTTGCGGTTCAAGAGGATACCCGCCATCTGGGCACCGTTGATGAACTGGCTGTAACGCATACCGCGCATGCGGCAGGCGGCAGAAATTCGCGTGATCCACAGACGACGAAAATCGCGCTTGCGGGCCCGGCGATCGCGATGTGCGAAAACGCCGGCGCGGGTGAGAGCGACTTTGGCTTGTTGCTTGTGGCGGGATTTGGTGCCGTAATAGCCCTTGGCGGCGTTGAGGAGGCGTTTTCGGGCTTGGGTGCGGGCAGCCCCCTTGCGTGCACGTGGCATGATTCAGTTTCCTTTCGGGCAAGAACGGAGGTTCGAGATTGATCGAACGCTTGGTTCCCGGCTCGCGCCGTTCATCCATAATTGTAACTATCTGTCAATCATCGACTTGCATCAGGTTTGGTCGGCCATAATTCATTGATGCGTCAAGTTATTTGGTCGCGTCGGTTTCGGGTGTTTGGATCTTGGTTGCGGGGCGTCGGATCTTGAAGCCGAGCATGGTCTGAACGCGTTTTCGTTCGACTTCCGGCGCGATCTTCGGTCTACGTAACTGCATGTTCTGCTTGGAGTTATGTTTATTCTTGCGGTGTCCGCCGCCGGCCTTTTTGAACTTAACTTGGCCGTTGCGGGTGATGGTAACGCGTTTGGCGACACCTTTGTGTGGTCTGGATCCGTGCATAGCGAGGCCCCAAAAACGGGAAAAACGGGACAAAAATGGCACATTTCGAGCCGCGAAGGCTAGGCGTGGGAGTGAAAAAGGTCAAATCAGTAGCAAGGGGAAGCGGCGAGTGCTTGGCGTTTTGTGCAGGATAAAGCAAAAACGAGGCAGATTCTGCAAAAATTGGCAAGAAACGCAAGAGTTCGCCAGAACGCGAGCAGGTTTGGTGCAGTTTGATGGCGAATTGCGCGGGTATGAGGGCAAATCATGCAGTCTGAATGACGACTTCTGGTCAGGGATTGACACCGGGGGCGGGCTCCGCTTTGCGTCGTGTCTAAACGTAAGAGGAAGAGCGGAAGCGGGAATGAAGATGTTTTTGTTTGTTGGTAATGTATTCGCGTTTGGTTTCCTGGGCGCCACTCTCCCGCGGTTCCACCTTGCGCCCCCCTCCTCGTGAGGGGGTAAGAATGGAGAAGGGGGAGCGCCTTCGACGTGTTCTTGTTGGCTGGATTCCCGACTCCGACCCTGCGAGATAAGGCGGGAATGACCGGGGGTTGGGAGGAAGGTTGGGGTGGTTGGGTGGTCCTTGAGGATAACTGGATTGAAGTCCCGCCGCCGGGTTGTGCGGTGGTGTGGTCTGTTGAGGGGGGCAAGGTGAGGTCGGAAATTGACTTATTTTGGGGCGATTTCCTGCTGGTTCTTGGATTCGGATTGAGACGATACCATAATCCATACGTTGCTGGAATGTTTATCGCTTTCTTGATCTGAATTCAGGACCATCAAATGAGAGGGCGAGTGGGATCGTTATGGGTGCTGGAGTTCAATCAATTCTCGGACGGTTCGTCGGCGGAGGTGGGAGCGGGTGCTTGCGGATCACCAATCTGGTTTTGGTGGTACTTGGGATGGTTACGTTCGGAGGATGTGCATCGAATCAAGGGGAGGTTTTTGCGCCGCTTGAGGAACCGATTTTGTGGCCTCGCGGGGCGGCGGAGGCGAGGATTGCGTATGTGGGGTCGTTGTCGACGGATCGTGATCTGAAGGCGAGTCAGTCGTTCATGGAGGGGTTGGGTTCCGTTCTTTTCGGGGCGAAGGAGGGGCACGGGATGGTTTCGCCGTTTGCGGTTTGCACGGACGGACCGGATCGAGTGTTTGTGAGCGATGTGAATGCTCAAACGGTACATGTGTTTGATCTTGCGAGGCGAAAGTACGAACAGTGGAAACCGAACGCAGGTGGAGATTATCGATTCCAGCAGCCGGTCGGGGTGGTTTATGATTCGTTTGATCGATTGCTGGTATCGGATTCGGTAGCGGGGACGATTTTCGCATTTGATCAGCGTGGGAAGTATCTGGGTCATTTCGGTGAAGATTCAGTGAGGCGGCCGAGCGGGATTGCGTTTGACGGGGCGACCAATCGATTGTTCGTGGTTGACAGCGAGACGCACGAACTGGTTGTTTTGGGTATGGATGGGGAACTGATTCAGCGGGTGGGGAAGCGCGGGTCGAAACTGGGGCAATTCAATTTTCCGACGAATGTTGCGATTGGGAATGATGGCCGAATTTACGTATCGGACTCTCTCAATTTCCGGGTCCAGGTTTTCGATTCTGAATTGCAACCGGTTCGTCAAATTGGTCGGAAGGGCGACATGCCGGGATATTTTTCTCTGCCGAAGGGATTGGCGGTTGATTCGGAAGGCCATCTGTATGTGGTTGATGCGCAATTTGAGACGGTGCAGGTTTTTGATGAGGCGGGTCGTCTTTTGATGTCGTTCGGTGATGAGGGGCACGGTCCGGGGCAGTTCTGGCTGCCAGCTGGGATTTTCGTTGATGGAAGGGATCGTATCTGGGTTGCGGATTCGTATAACCGTCGGGTTCAGGTTTTTGATTATTTGTCGCAGCAGGTGAAACCATGAAGCGAATGACGACTGCGTTTTGGTCTGGCGGGTTATTCCTGGTGGGGGGGATTGTTCTGGCGCAAAGCCAGAGCGTTCTTGATACGCCTCACAATCTATCGACGGCGGGCCCGGGGACGATTCGTGCTCAGACGGAGGAGGAGGTCTGCATATTCTGTCACACGCCTCACAATTCTTCCGCGATTGCGCCGCTTTGGAATCGGGACATGCCGATTGACGCATACACGATTTATCGGAGCAGTTCGCTGGATGCACAGCCGGGTCAACCGACGGGCTGGTCGAAATTGTGTTTATCATGTCATGACGGGACGATCGCGCTTGGGAGTGTTTTGTCGCGGGACCAGGACATTCTGATGGTAAGCGGGATTACGACGCTACCTCCGGGCGAGTCAAATCTGGGTACGGACTTGAGTGATGATCATCCAATCTCATTTCGGTATGATGCGACGCTGGTGGGGAAGGATTCTCATCTGATTGATCCATCACTTCTCCCGCCTGAGATCAAGTTGGATTCCAATCTTGAATTGCAGTGTACGTCATGCCACGAGGCGCACGACAACACGTTTGGGAATTTCCTCGTGGTTGACAACACGGATTCGGCATTGTGTAAGAGTTGCCACCAGATTACGACGACGACGATTGCGGAGCATCAGGATTGTGTTTCATGTCACCAGACGCATACGGCGCCGAGCGGTCCGTTTCTGTTGCAGGGCGACCGGGTGACGACGACTTGTGTTTCGTGCCATGACGGTTCGCACGGTCAGGCGCCGAATATTCTGGTGGAGTTGCAGAAACTTGACGTTCACGACACGAACCGGGAGGCGGATCCGCCGAACCCGATTCCGAATGAGGTTACCTGCACGAACTGTCATGATCCTCACACGATGGAGGCGGGCGCGGGAAATGCGCCTGCGATTCATCCGAACTTCGGGGATATTGACGGCATTAGTTCGGGCGGGTCGTATGTGGCGAAGGCGAGTTTTGAATACGAGACGTGCTTCAAGTGTCACGGCGACAACAATGCTTTGAGTCAATCGTGGGTTCCCCGTGAGATTACACAGATCAACACTCGACTTGAATTTGAATTGAGCGCCGTTTCATTTCATCCGGTTGAGGGACCGGGACGAAATTCGAATGTTCCGAGTCTGAAGCCGGGTTGGACGGAGAGCAGCGTTGTTTACTGCAGCGACTGTCACGGATCGGAAACGAGCAAGAAGGCGGGGGGCACGGGCGCGGATGGCGTTCACGGGTCGAACGAGGAGCCGGTTCTTCTTGCGCGATATGAGACGGCAGATTTTACGCAGGAGAGCGCTGAGTCGTATGCGCTTTGTTATCGATGCCATTACCGCGACGGGGCGGACGGGATACTGAACGATCGGTCGTTTAAGCACGAGGAGCATTTGAAGGAAGATACGCCATGTTCTGCGTGTCATGATCCGCACGGTATTTCGTCGTCGCAGGGGAACTCGGTGAACAACGCGCACCTGATTAATTTCGATCGGTCAATTGTTTCGCCTGATCCGGAGACGGGGTTGTTGAAATATGAGAGTACGGGTCAGTTTCAAGGACGATGTTTCCTTGAGTGTCATGGTGAGAAGCACTCGCCCAAGAAATATCCGGATTGATTGATTGATTTGCGGTCAGGATGTTCGTGAGAATTGTTAATCGTTATCTCGACGGTTTGGGCGGAGGTTGATTCTCCGTCGTCTTCGATTCGTCAGTCGTCGTTGTCGTTGCGGCATCCTGAGGGGATTTCCATTCGTATTTGAGGGGGTTTTCGCGATCGTACGATCTTGAGCGGTGGCATCCGGCGGCGCAGGTTCCGCCGGTGTCGTTTTGTTCGAGTCTGATGGGAAGTTTCCACTGTCCGTATTGTACGGTGAGATTCATGTGTACGGGTTGGGTGCTGGCGTGGATGGCGTGGCAGACGCCGCAGTTGCGCCCGGCTTTTTTCGGGTCGTTGATGTGGAGGTAGTGGAGGTTTTCGTTGCCGTTTCGGAAGCGAGTGGCGGTGGTTGAGTTTGGTTTCTCCATGATGTCGCGTGTGTGACAGGTGAAACAGAGATCGAATTGATCGGGAGTGGAGGACGCGTAGAAGGAACGGTCGTAACGCGCGGGGAGGAGGTGGCGATGGTCTGAGCCGTGCGGGTGATGGCAGCCGCGGCATTCACCGGCGCGGAGCGGGCCGTGGAGGTTGAGGTCGGGGTTCGTCACATCGACGATATCGCGAATGATTCGCCCGTTTTCGGTTTCAATTTCCGTATCGTGGCATTCGAGGCAAACTTTGATAGATTTAT
>Ga0210044_10008654_pt1 | contig 12619 bp, 13 predicted proteins | sample CryGey13umfilter_2_FD_183959 | JGI IMG/M metagenome (GOLD analysis project Ga0210044, IMG submission 183959) | Groundwater microbial communities from aquifer in Utah, USA - Crystal Geyser 4/9/14 3 um filter (SPAdes) (version 2) | ecosystem: Environmental > Aquatic > Deep subsurface >... | reverse complement strand
CACCGATCTCATCGAACTCGCGCCGGATCTGCTTTAGGCCACTCAGCGTGACCTCGTTGCTCACGGCCGAGGACCAGTGCCTCTGTCGTTGGCCTTCGCATGCACCTTGGCGTGCGTCGCGCGCCACTTGTGCATATACACCTTCTTCTTCGCCTTGTACGAAGACATGTCGATGGTGACCTTCCCACCATCTCGCTTCTTGCACACGCAGACGTAGTTGTGGCACTTGCACCCGCCCTTCGGGATGCGACCGGTGCGCACTCGTCCGTTGGGTCTGCCGCCGCCAGACCCGGCTGCGCTGGTGTCATGCAGCGGCTGTGTCGAAAACGGGTCGTTGCCAGGGTTGCCACCGCCGCTTCCGGCAAATCGCCCGCCTGCGCTCTTCTTGAAGTCTGGATGGCCCTTCTCCAGCAGCTCCAGAGCCTCCTCGACCGTCGTACCCGTGAGCATGAGATCGATGGCATCGTCGAGCGTGATGCCTTCGATCACCATGTCGAAGACGTCTGGGTTGTCGTCGATGAACGCTTCCAACTCGGCATCGGACCACTCCGCATCGGTTGGCGACGCGATGGCTTCTGACAGTTCTCTCGATAGCATCATTGGTTCCTCACAGATTCCTTGCGAGCCACGATGATACCAAGCGCCTGGCCTCAACCGGATCGGTTTCGCCCACGCGCTCGATTTCGTCGATCTCTACATTGCGCTGCTCGGACTTGGCCGATGCGCGAGCTTTCTCGATCTCGCCCTCCAGTCGCACTCGCTCGACCTGGGTCTTGGCCGCCTCCGCGAACATAGTGTGGGTAGACGACGCCACATGGGCCTCGTTCGAGGTCAGCGCCCGCCATAGAACGGTGACCACGACAGCCCCGGCCGCCAGAACTGCCCACCACCACTTCCGCACCCATCTCGCGACGCGCTTGATCATCCGCCGAGCGGCATGGTCTCGGTCAGCATGTTGGGCGGGGTCTGTTCCTCGCCCAGAAGCTGCCTCGTCCCACGCTTGTCCTGGACACTCGAATCGGAGCACTCCTGGCACGTCACCTTGACGCATCCATCGGAGATGCCCTCCACGATGACCTTGCTCGAACCGCACTTCTCACACTTGGCTTCCATGACGTACTCCTAGAACTGCAACTTCTTGCGCTCGGCCCAGCCGAAGATGACCTTCGGATCTGTCACCTGATCGATGTATACGCCATCGATCTTGTTCTGGCCAACGACCTTCATGTTCTTGTCGACCACCTTGGTCTCCACGTTGAACAGATCACTGGCCTCGTCGTACTCGACCTTCAGCGTGGCCATCGCGCCCGACGAGTTCCACTTGTAGATCAGGACGTTCTTCCCGATCTTGAGGATCGGCTTTTTCCATGTCCACGTGCGCTTCGTTGCCTTCATGAGAAGATCCTCGACCCGGATCGTCCACATGCCGTTGGCATACGGGTTGATGACTTGGATGTCTTCCGCCTTGCCCGATGCGCTCACGAGTTGGTAGACGTCTTCTCCCGTGGAACTGTCCACCGATGCCGTGCCGGCCTTCTCCATGGCCGACAGTGCCTTCGCCACATCCTTCGGGTCTTCGCCCATCTCGGATGCCAGCATCTCCGCAGACGCCCTCATGCCGCGTGTGCGCTGAAGCGCTCCACGAACCGAATCGACGTCCACAGACTCGTACTCGTACCGTTGCTTCTTGGCGTTCAGGCGATCCTGAAGACTCGGATCACTCGACGTGCTTCCTGGTGCCGGACGATCGCCACGAACCTGCTTCAGCAACTTCAGCGCGTCAGCCTCGAACTTGCGCCGGAACGTCTTGTACTCGGTCGCCATGATCTCCCAACGACGACTTCTGGCATCCCAATCAAACCCGACCTTCTTGAAGAGATCCTTGAGCGGGAATGTGTCTCCGCTGAACAAGAGCTTGGTCTGCAACGGACCCGCACCATGGCTGTAGCTGATCTCGATGCCATACCTGTCCATGCGCAGCGACCGACGAATGTCCGACGCCAGCTTTTTTGGATCGAAAGGCTCCTCTCCACCGAGACCCATGCCCGCGATCTTGCCCTTGTTGGCGTCAACCTGCGAGTTGTTGAAATCGTTGACCAACTTGGTCAGCTTCTCACGCGCGATGTCAACCTTGGCCTCCGGAACGGCCCCCTTGACCAGGCCATATGTAGACACCTCATTGGTGATGGACCAAGACTTGTCACGCGGATTGAATTTCATTCCGTAGCGCTTCAACTCGTTCTTGATCGGGAACGTGTTCCCGTACACCCGGAATGAGTACACGGCATTGGACGGCCAGCCATTCGATCTGAAATCGCCAGCATCCGACCTGAACGTGTCGGTGAAGATTCGGTTGGCGACCATGCCCTCCGTCATGTGCTCCTCGCCAAGCTGATACACCACCCGCTCCTCTCCGCCCTGCAACTGTTGCACCTTCTTGTGGAGAAAGCCGTCCTTGGCCATCTTGTCGAGCAATTTCGCGCAATCCTCCTCGTCTTCACCAGACATGGCTGCCATCTGGTATGCCGTGGCCGATGCCGCGCTCGCGCGACGCAGTAGATCGATCGCCGTCTTCGGATCCAGCGCCTCGACCTCCATGCCCTTCTTCTTCATCCGGTCGATGAACTTGTCAGGATGATCGGAATCGGTCTCGAAGTACCGCTTGAAGATGATGCGAGCCATGTCGTTCCCGCTCACGCGAGCCATGTACAGCAGGTAAATGAGAGACGACAGGTCTGGATGCTGACGGATGTACACGCCCATCTTCGGATCCACCTTGTGGACGTGCAGCAACCACTTGTTGAACGCCGCTCGTGGCTTTCCCGCGATGAAGTCCTGCGTGTCGGCCAGATTGGGATCGTCCTTGATGCCCCACATCAGGCCGAGACTGGCCCTGTCTGCCTGCGCGATCCTTTCTCGAACCCGCTTGAACAGCATGTCCGCCGGACCCATGCCCGCGTCAGTCTTCCAGAGCTTGAGGATCTGTGAGCTGACCTTGAAAGCACCGGGCTTCGTTCCCGGCTCCTCGTCTCCAAAGGCCAGGGCTGGCGCCACGGTCTGAGCTTCGGTCTTGCTCAGGATCCACTTGGCCGCTTCCTCTGGAGAGCCGAACCCCTGCTTGAAGTCGTCGCCTCCCTTGCTGCTGCCATCGGCCTTGGTGTCTGCGTCGTAGTCGCCACCCTTGGACGTGCTCACCACGCCCTTCACCACGTCGCCCTTCTTCAGGTACCAGTAGTCCTTCGACCCGTCCTTCAGCACCAGCTCGTACCCGTCGGGGAGATCGGCATCGGCCTCGCGCATGCCTCGCACGAAGAACTGCTCCACCTCCGATACGGATGCTGCGGTGAACTCGTAGAGCGAACGCCCGGACGAACCGCTCATCACGTCTTCCAGGTGTTCCTGGTACGCCTTGTCGGCCATCGACAGGAAATAGTCCTTCAAGCGGTCACCAGACCACTTCTTGGCCTTCGGCATGGCCGTCATGAGAGTGTCCGCCACCGTCTCCGCGTCCATGCTTCTCAGCATTGGAAGATCGCGCTCGTCCATGGCCGCGATCATGGCCTCGGCTGCCGCGCACAACTCCATGGGCAGACCACGGTTCTGACACATGGCCACCACACCGGACAATCCGGTGCGCATACTTCGACCACGCTGGATAGCCCCGATCACGGCATCCTTGATGGGGGTCGTGTTGCCAGTGCCGTCACCCTCAGCGCGCAGCTTGTTCTCGTCGCTGGCAGCGATGGCAAGAAGCTCCACGACCGGGATCTGGTCGAGCCGACCAGTTACCGCGCGCCCCTTGGTGTCATGGTACGTCAGACGCATGCGCCCATCGGCACCCACGAACCGCAACGCGCTCCTGGTGGCGTTCAGGGCGCTCGTCTCCAATGCCGATCGCTCATCAGGTGACAGCAGAACATCGGACCTCACGGAAACCGGATCCCGTGTCACGGCCCCGTCGATACCGGAAACTGCCTCGAATAGTGCTTGCATGATCAACGCCTCTTCTTGCGCTTGGTTGGCTTCTTCAGCTTGCGCATCGAGCCTGAGCCTGACTTGCCCTCGGATGTCGGCGAGAGCTTCACGGTATCGAACTTTCGCTTGTCCTCTGGACGTTCCATCGTCGACGCGGACGGACTGGTGCCCACGCCATGTGAGATCGTCACCCATGGACGCGAGGCGTCGAAGCCTCTCCACGCCACTTCCATCAGCCTCTCCAGTGAGATGTAGCCGATGTTCTCGTTCTTCTTCTTCGCGCTCGACTGCACGCGCAACGCGATGGCCACCGCCTGCTTCTGCGGATAGCCATCCTTGATGAGCTGCGAGATGTTCTGGGACAAGGCGTCCTGCGACGCGCTCTTGATCAACGGCATCGTCACCACCTTTTGATCAGCGCCCGAAGACGCATGACCTCTTTGTCGATCTCGTCCAAGTGCTGCTCCAGGTCGTTGCGCTCCTGCGTAGTCAGCTTTTCCGCCGCCCGCAGCGCCTTGTTCTTCAAGGCAGTGGCCATCGTCGACACGGCCACCGCTGAAGCCATCACCTTTTTGTATGGCGATGCCTCCTCGGTCAACAAGGATGACATGAGCGTCTTCAGCGTCATGCAGGCATCCTACCATAGCCAGCGCAAAATGCGGCTGCCTAGATCTCCCATCCACGTCCATTTTGTGTCACGAGTTCAGTTCTGAACACTCACCAGTGCCTATCCTGAATACGCGAAAACCAAGGTCTGCGCCAACGGCCGCGTTCTTCTGGACGTCTTTTGCCGCACGTCGAAGCCGCTCCTTGGTCACCTCCGCAAGATTTCTTGGCACCCCGAGATTGTCGCAGAACTCAGCCGCGAGCGCATGACCCTTTACACTAGGATCCAACGTCTCAGGAATCTGAACGACGATGTGGCGCCGAGAGCCCCCATCGACCGCGTTTTGGGCCATGACCGCATGCCCGGTCGTGCCAGAGCCAGCGAAAAAATCCATCACCGTTGCGTCCGACGGTGCCATGCTGGCTAGCAGCACTTGAATCAGTGACACGGGTTTCGGGTTGTCAAACACCCGTGCAAGGCCGAGCTTCTTTAGATCGTCCTGCCCGGACGTCGTAGAAGGTCCGATCACGATGTCCTTCAGTGCCGCATGGTCGATGTCACGAATCTTGGTGCCAATGCGAAGACGTCCACGGTCGATCCTAAACTCAAGACTGTCGGACTCAGCAACTACCCTTTTGCGACTCCAACGCCAAGCGTGGTAAGAGACACCAGGACGCGCGTTCGGGTGGGGACGTGCAACAGCAAAACCGGGAATGCGCGCATTTTCTGAGGTATCCGTGGTCCGCGTCTCCCCCGTGTAAAAGTTATGATGGATGTCAAACACCATCGTCGGCATGGTTTGCTCGTTGAACTTTGAATTTGTGTTGTGCAGCCGGTTCTTCACAACATATGGCCCGCGTTCGTCCTGCCTGATTTCGTAGTCCGGCATCTTGTATATCGCAGGCATCTGTTCCTGGAGCGTCTTGATCTCTCCACGAGCTTGCCCCACCAACTTGGCATCACGCGCATAGCACAGGATGTACTCGTGGGTTCCCACGGGTCCGCGCTTGGATAGCTGGCGTCCCCGGAGATTCGCGACCCACACGATGGTCGCCAAGAAATTGTCCTCTCCGAATACTTCGTCCAGCAGCAGGCGTAGATTCGCCATCTCGTTCCCGATACTGACGAGCATCACCCCGTCAGGCGCGAGCAGCGTCCGGGCAAGCACGCACCTGGGGTACATCATGCTCAGCCAGCCTGAATGACGCTTGCCGGGACTGCTGCCGTGCTTGTCGGAGTACACGAATCTGTTGCCCGTGTTGTAGGGAGGGTCGATGTAGATGAAGTTGACTGTGCTGGCGTGGGTTTTCTGTAGGAGCTTCAGAGCCTCGACGTTGTCGCCCTCGATCATGAGATGCTGCGTCGTGTCCCAGTCGACACTGTCTTCCGGGCAGGGCATCAGCGTTCCGTTCGCCGTGGCATCTGCCAGTTGTACCGCGATGTGCTTGCCGTCCCAGTTGAGCCCGTACTTCTCTTGGATACCATTCACAAACACGATCTTTCGGCGTCGTCGCTGACGAGCACGCGGCCAGTCGTCGGCTTGAACGAGCCGCCGATGCCTGCCGCGATCGGATCCAAGCTAGATCACCTTCAGCACGCGCTCACGCTCGCACGACTCACGAGTCGGAGCTTCCGCGCTACTCTCGTAGTCCTCGATCGCATCACTCAACACCGAGCCCGGTGAACGGCCCTCGATCTCGCCACGGCGGATGAGAATCTCGTACAGTTCCACCGGAACCACGAGAAGCAGTGAATTTCCGCTGAAAACCGGTGACGCTTCTTCTGACCTGTGCGCTCTTGCCACGTTGCCTCTACTGCTCATTTGCTTTGGGGTTCAAATACCGACCGACAAACGTCGACGGAATCATCGCTCGACGATCGTGGAATTTGACACGTGAAGATCGCTGCACGGATTCGTTCATCGACAACGACACCTCGACGATCCGTGGAAACCCGGACGGGAAAAGTGCCTGGTACGTCACGTCCACCTGATCCATTGTGATCACAATGTGGTCCGTTCCGTCGTGTCCGATGCTCGTGTTTGGGAGCACCAAGAGTGCCTTGGCCGGTTCGTACACGCGATACCCTGCTCCAGCGTCACCGCCATAGCTCGGGTACGTAAACCATCGCAGCCAGCTCACGCACGTGCGCAGATCGATGTTCCTGCCGTCCGACGGACCATCGTACACCTCAAAGTCGTCGATCTTGGAATCGCTCGGCTCGGTATCGGTGGAGAATATCGCAGTGAATGAGATGGATCTGTCTCCACCAGCCACCCACTTTCGGATCGGATGTGAGCCTCCGGGGATTGCGTCCGACGACCACCCTGTCTGGCGTGAATCCTGAATCGTCTCAGGCCAATATTGGAACGCGATGGCACTCGCGTTGCTCTCCCCGGAGTCCCACGGAGCGTACTCTCCGTCAGGCAGATCCAACGGAGACAAAAACGCCCTGGCCAGACGAGGCTTGTGCTCGATGTTGACGATCGAAGACAGGATGTCTGGAAGGTCCGGCATGCGCTACATCCCGCCGAGTACGCCCATCACGACCAACGACACCTCGACGGCAGTGGCTGCCGGATCGATCAGCACTCCAGTATCCGCATCGTATACGTAGACGGTGAACCCATTCACCGTCTTGCTTCCAGCCACAACATTGTAGTTGGCGCCACCAGTGTTAGCCGTTGCCACAACAGCATAGCCCAGTGATTCCATGGGGCTAACGAACGACAATGGAATCGTTGATGCGCTGATCGTGAACGCTTGGAAATTCAGACCCTCAGAATACGAGAATCCACCGGCTCCATCCGTACCGAACGTGAGCCATGCTGGAGAAATTGTCTTCGCGTTGACCTCGATGCCGAATCCAGGCGAGGCTTTCGATGGATCCGTCATCAACGGGGCGTGTGGTTTTCCCAGTTGGATTCGCGACATGGTCGTCGTTGTGCCCATGAGACCGATGTACGACCCTATGCCAGCGGACGTGGAACGGAGCAACGTAAACAAACCAAGGCTTGGATTATCCCAGGCACCTTCTACCCATGCAGAAGAACCGGCAGCCTTCGTTTTTACGACCCACCCATCGGACAGCGTCCACAGCCATGAACCACGTGTACCGTCGTCCTGCTCCCACTCGGCCGTCACTGTGTTCCAGAAGGCGTTGAACGTAACCTGAAACCCAGGCGCCGCGCCATCCGCCGTGAACGCCTGGTACACACGCAGGCGCCCCCATGGCTGGGCAGACGATCCGGCCAGCGGTTGAAGGTCGATGAGCAGATCCTTGTTTCCGGTTGCCCCGTACGACCCGATCTGAATCTTCGCCCTGTCCCGTGACCCGGCAGTATCCGCCGCCGGGAAGAACCGCAAGCTCCCTCCGTACATCTCCTCGAGCCACGCACCAATTCCCAAAGGGTTGCGTAGTCTTTTTCGGAACCACTGAATAGTCGCGCCTGAAAACACGACCTCCGACAGATGGCGCTCGGTCAGCGTGCGCTCGATATAGGCCAAAAGACTCGTGCCACGATACGACGCGCTTGGCGCGATCGCGATTTCGCGCGCATGAATGGTACGCTCGTCTCCACGTGCCGTGTCCAGGCTGGACTCCGCATGCTCCACCCACATCTTGACGTCGTCGAACGCGAGCACGTTGGCGGCCACGAAGGTGACACCATCAGAATTCACGATCAGCTTCGCCTCCACCCACAGAGTGTTGGCCGGAACCACGCCCTCGTTGTCGTGGGTGGTATATGACGTGGTGCCCGAGATCGCGGAGGAGCCAGCCCTGACCGAGCCAAGCGAAGCGAACGTGGCATCCAAGAACGTCAGCTCGACGCCGTAGAACGCATTGGCGCCGCCAACAGGAACCAGCTCAGATCTGATGGAAACCTGACAGCGAACCCGCTTCCCAGGAATCACAGGAAACAGCGCCTTGTGCAACACCGTTGCACTCGGAGCCGCGCCGTCTCCCACGAGCTTCATCTCGTGAGGTAATGTCTGGGGAGCGTCCGTAGAAACGTACCACGCATATACTCCGGGGACGGTGTAGAACTCCCATGCCGGAACCTGCTGTCCATAGTCAGTTGTCGTGGACCAATCTTCGAGTTTCGTGCCCGTGGGTGCGAGCGCGAAATCTCCGTTCTCCAGCACTTGGGCCCATCCGTCAACCGGCACGTGCATGCCACCGGACACGCGATGCCCATAGGTGATGTTGGCCTGCGGAATCGGACCAGCGGCGGGCACGACCACCTTGCCGACTACCAGCACATCCCCAGCTTCGGGGACAGGCGAACCACCGAAAAGCTCCGCTTCCGAGTAGGTGCGCCACATAACCGACGTGTCCGTAGAAATCGAGTACTTGATGAGCAAGGCCACGTACACCGTCGAGTTGGCGTTGGGCGCCAGATCAAGCGCGATGGGAATCGTGTGCCGATACGTGACCTGAAAACCGGACTTGGACGCGCCGTCTTCCTGCACGTAGGAGTAGACCGCATCTCCCGCTGCCGGGTCGATATCCACCGTGATCCCAAATCCGGCACCAGATGTGGTCAGCGTGCCTCCACGGATGATCCCCCTAGGCACCAATCCATGCAGCTTCTTGTTGAGACCCTCGGAGACATACGTCTCCATCCATCGCATCTTGGCCGCCGTGTTCGACGACGTCACGATAGTGGTTGCCATTGTTACACCGTCACTTGAATCACGTGGTTGAGCTGCACGCCCACGACCTTGATCTCTTGGTCCATGGTCATGTACGCCATCATGACGCCGTTCGCGTCGAAAATGCCAAGCTCGAAAAACTGTGGGCTGTTGAGTTGCTGGTCTGCATTGGCTTCGGTCGACCCTACCACAGACGCGACCTCGAAAATAGCAGGCACCGCAGATAACAGCGTCACGTCACCAGCCGCGAGCGTCTTCCGAAACGTGTACATCGGATCGGTGGCTTGCCTCTTGGGCACGCGCGCGTCGCCCAGCGGGTACGTGCCGCCTGCATACACCGCCGTGAGAGCGATCTGCGTATCCGAGTCCACGGAGAAGATTTGACCCCACACGTCCTCTTCCGACCCAGGGACGCCCGCGCTGTTGACAAACGCTGACGGGAGCGCGCCCGGCTTGATCCACTCGCCAGCGGCGAACTCCGTGAGGAACGCCGTGCCAGATCCGGTCACAATCGTTGATCCCGTGGTAAACGCGACGATGCCAGTCTTCGATGCGCCCTCGGACTCCAAGTCCGTGAGCAACGGATCTGGCGTCTTCGGCATGCCCGCCAGGTGGCCACCTTCCCCAATCTTGAACCGCGTGAAGTCCGAGAAGGTGTCGGCCACGTCTCGCGCGTACACGCGGGCCATCACCGTTCTCCACCCCGTCTGAATGTCTGCCTGAGCCGTCATGTAGTGGTCCTCATGGGATCGTGAAAATAGTGATTCCGGTTACAGCCATGTGAGCAGGATCGACCGTGATCACGTCCGCAGGAGTCGCGTCGTAGTAATAGCCTACGCCTGCCACGGCTGTCACCGCAGCCGAAATCGAACCGACAGACGCCGAAATGCCAATCTCGGCCCCGGCTGTCACACGGTGAACGAAGTCTGTGATCCTGACATGAATGGGCACCGCGAGCCCGAGCTTGCGCAGGATGCGCGGGATGGCATCCTCCAGGCTGATCGTGGGATCAGTCAGCACCTCCGTGGGCACGATGTCGATCTTCAGCACGCTCGCCGCACAGTACCCACACATCGGGGTTTCCCGGCAGTGATACTCGAAGCTAGCCTGAGCACCGAATGTGGGCGACGAACCGGCAAGCACCTTCACGTACCACAGCGCGCCCGGACCCGAGTACTCAGGAGTCTCCTCGAGCCAGAACGTCTGGCCTGGCATGCCGCTGAATTCAACGCTCCACTTCTCAGGGTTTCCGATTTCCTCCAGTGGGCCATCGATCAGCACGCGCCACAAACCGTCTCCGAGATCGGTCGATATCACGACGCTCAGACCCAACACGGGAGTCGCAATGGCATCTCCAGCCGTGCCAGATAGATAGAGATCACTGCACATTAGATCCGTCGGCATCACGTCTGCGGATACGTCGTCGAACAAGATCCTCTCCGGAGCGATGTCGGTATACCAATTACCGCTGCCAAGCGGGATCTCGAAGACATTGCTGGCCGGAAGCGTTGCCGGAACAGGATCCACATGCCACATGCGACTGGCCGTGGTCCGGTACCCGCTCATCTTGCCGACCACGTCGTATCCGAATTGAGATCCCTTGGCCGCGTACCACTGGTAAGCGTCTCGCACGGTCGAACGCTGGAACGAATTCGACTCGTGTTGGTCTACGCTCACGTCGTAGTCCGCGCCCAACAGGCTCAGCATGCCAGGCTTCACAAGCTCCGCATCGCCCATGGCCGGTGGCGTGGTACCCGTGACCTCGACCATGGGTCCGGCCGAATCTACCTTGTGGACCGAGTTCACCTCGAACTCCACTCCATCAGCATCGATCAGCGTCCACCCAATCGACGCATCCTCCAGCGGAGAGAACGGATCGCTTGGATCCGGAGCGTCGAAATAGACGTACGTGGTCTGGTCCGATGCAACAGTTGCACCCGTGATGGTAACGGCCAGACGCCTAGTACGTCGGGTGCTCGACCTCAACGGGTTCCGGAGCGACGTGAAGTCGTCTGCTCGTTGACGCATCTCGTCGAACAGCGGACGAACGGCGTTCATCCACTTCTCCAGTCGCCCGTTCTGCTCGCTCGCGTCGAGACGGCGATCCTCCGGAGGCAGGTCATGGAACAGGACTTGTTTCGACCAGTCGAACCGCCCGAACGGACCCGATCCAAATCCACCGCTGCCAAAACCAGGCATCAGAGCAACGACGAGTCCAGCACGGACTCGAGCGTGTAGTTCAACGTGTTCACGCCGAACGCGCCCGGACCAGGGTAGAACGCCCCAGCTGCGTCCGCAGACCCCAGGGTGACCCATGCCACGTCTCCCGGCAGCACCTGGTCATACACGCGATTGACGTAGGCGAGCACAGGACCACCGCTGCTCTCGGTCACGAAGCTCCCGACCTTCGCGTACTCCCTGGCGCCCTGGTAAACCAGGCCGAAGTTGACGAACTGCCCTACTTGGTCAGCCATGTCAGACCACGGGAGGAACGCCGTGCGGCCACGGGAATAGTCCGCTGCCCCAGCGGTACAACGCCCCAGGATCACCGTCCGATACGACACCCCAAGCTGTCACGAGATTGAGCGTGTCCCCGTCGGGCAGTGCGGTCAGTGACGATGCAGGCCAGAAGAAGTCCACTGGCCTGCCCTTCTGTTGAAGCTCCGTGCCCGAAGCATCAGTCAGCATCGGACGCAAGAACTGATGCGCGCCCGAGATTGGATCCGTCACGCCCAGGCTGGGGAAACGACCATCCTGATCACCAGTGAGCGTGATCATGGTCTTCGCCCCCGCGCCGCCCTTCTTGTACCATCCGCCCCAGCCGTGGCTTGCCAGCAGAGTAGCCACAATATTATTGGACACGAGCGCCGCCCACGGTGCAATGTCGCTTGGCGAGTACGTGCCTGCGCGCAGACCGGACAGCGCGATTCTGCGCCACTTGACGCCCGTTCCCACGAACCTTCCCAAGAGATGGAAGTAGTAGTAACCACTCGCCGACGGCACGGAGTCTGCACAGATCTGCCACTTATAATCCGTTGCCGCTGTTGCGGACGACATTGTAACGTAGTTCGTGGGGCCGCTCCCCACAAGCGTGACGGTCTGACTGCCAGCGACCGCGGTTGGCCGCTTTGTGGGCTCGCCATCGGCGTTGTACCCGTCATCGCAGACCTCGACGTTCCACAGTGTTCCATCCGTCGAACGCTGCCAGATCATCTCCATGGTCCCCGTGGGGGCGCGGAGCCGCTGCCATGCAGAGGCCGCAGCCGCGAAACCCGGCTCTGTACCAAGACCGGCAGTGACAACCGTGCCATTGCTCCAGTCGACCGCAGTCCAACCCGCCAGGATGAGAATGGCGAAGATCTCGTCCCACGTCTGCAAGGGC
>Ga0210044_10008653_pt1 | contig 12619 bp, 10 predicted proteins | sample CryGey13umfilter_2_FD_183959 | JGI IMG/M metagenome (GOLD analysis project Ga0210044, IMG submission 183959) | Groundwater microbial communities from aquifer in Utah, USA - Crystal Geyser 4/9/14 3 um filter (SPAdes) (version 2) | ecosystem: Environmental > Aquatic > Deep subsurface >... | reverse complement strand
AGGAGGTAGGATTCGAACCCACGGACCTCGTTAAAGGTCAACGGTTTTCAAGACCGCCGCATTCGACCACTCTGCCACTCCTCCACATGTCGGTACGATTATAAAGAGGCACCTATCGGAAGTCAACAGGATTTCATCCGGCCTTGCTATAAATGATAGAACTCTTTTGCCAACTTCTCTTTACGCCTCAACAGGTCGTTCCGTTCTTCCTCTGTAAGGCCATCCTGAAACTCCTGCAGCCGCTGCTTCACTTCCTGTAGTTCCTGTTGTACTGCCTGGCGCTTCAGCGCACGCATTACAGCTTTCGTATCTGCGGAAACTTCCTGTTCCCTCAGAGTCAGGAAGGAGCTCAATCCGTCGCTGAAAAAATGAATGACATCTGAAATTCTCTCATAATCAATATTCAGCATTTCCAGGAGATAGGGATAGACGGGGAGTTTTTCAAGCCACTCCTGATTCTCTCGAATCAGTGGTTTCAAATTCGGCTGCCGTGCCAGAAGAAGCACAATTCCCTTTTCCGCTTCACGGAGAGTGTCCAGAGGCGTTTCCGGTCGGAGATCCTCCTCACGTTTCTGAAATGGACGGCGCGTCCGGCTATGAAGCTGGGTCGCGATGTTCCGTTCCGGTACGCCAAGCCGGGCCGAAAGGTCTTTGACATAATAGCTCTGCCTGATCCGATCCGGAATCACCGATATGACATCCAGAATGGCGTTGATTCGATCCAGTTTCTCTTCGAGTGTCAAGTCTTTGATTGTTTCGGATTTCAAGGTCAGATTGGATAAGAACACCGGGATCTCATCGGCCTTATCCAGCAACATCATGAAGTCTTCTTTCCCACGGGATTTGACGAATGAGTCCGGGTCTTCGCCACCTGGCAGGGTAACGCCGTAAACAAACAGTCCCCCCGGCGCCAGAACTTTGAAGGAACGCAACGCAGCATCCATACCGGCAGAATCCGCATCAAAACAAAGGTAAATTTTCTTTGTGAAGCGCTTCAGAAGCACCGCATGATTTTCCGTGAAACTGGTTCCCAATGCGGCCGCTACGTTCACAATTCCATGCTGATAAAGTGAGGCAAAGTCCATGTAGCCTTCAACCAGTACCACAAAACCGGTTTTGCGTATGAAATCACGTGTCAAATTCAGGCCGTAGAGCATCCGTTTCTTTTCAAAAACCGGTGTGGCCGGGCTGTTCAGATACTTGGGTGCCCTTGTGTCCTTTTTCAGGATTCGTCCGCCAAATCCCACAACTTTTCCATACAGGTCCTGGATGGGGAACATCAGTCTGTTTCTGAATTTCTCCTCTCCCCGGTCATTCAGCAAACCGGCCTTTCCCATCAACTCCCGATTGAAGCCTTTGCCCTCCAGGTAGGTGATTAGCCCAGACTCCGGAGCGCAACCAATTCTGAGTGCAGCAATGGTTTCGGCAGAAATCCCCCTCCCTTCCAGATAACTGTTTGCCTCTTTACTTCGCACCAGTGACTCTGAAAAATAAACACAGGCAGCGTCAAGCGTCTCCACAAGGCGGTCCCGCTCACTTCGGTCCACAGTATCTCCCTGTTCAAACTCCAGGGGGATACTGTATTTTTCCGCGATGAACCGTATCGCCTGGTTAAAATCAAGATTTTCAATCTGTTGAACAAAAGAAATGATGTCGCCTGCCGCATGGCATCCAAAACAATGGAAAAGCCCGGTTTCCGGCGAGATATAAAAGGACGCTGTTTTTTCCTGGTGAAAGGGGCACAGCGCACGCATCCGGCTACCGGCACGGGTCAATGTAATGTAGGAGCCTACAAGTTCTACAACGTCGATGCGGCTTTTCAAGTCCTGAATAAACTGCTGTGAAAAAATCATGGCCGCTCCCGTTAATTTCTTTTTCTGAATTCTAACAGATCCTCACACGTCAATGGGGAGAGAGTTCAACAGAAACAGATTATTTTAAGAAAACGAGAGTGGCACCATCGTCAGTATCCGGCTCAAAACGCTCCACATAAGGGCTTTTTTCCAGGTAAGTCCGGATTCCTTTCCGCAATTTTCCTGACCCGTGTCCGTGAATGACCCGGATCGACTCATGACCCTGGAGTACGCATTGATCAAGCGTATGTTCCAGCACATAAATCCCATCTTCCACTGTTTTTCCCACCAGATTACATTGGAGTGACGGCCGAACGGTTTGGGATGCCGAAAAATGCACATTCGTTTCGCTTCTTCCAGCACCCTTCCCTCCAGTCTCCTCAATTGAGAGATCGCCGGACGCAAACCACACGGATTTTCCCCTTACCGTTACCCGCGCCCTGTCACCCTGTTTGCTGATTTCATCCACGATACCAGTTACTCCAAGTAGATGATGGCGAACTTTGTCTCCGCGACTGAACAACCCGCGCGAATCATTTTCTTCTGTATCTTTCAAGTTAGAGGCTATTGTTTCTTCATACGCTGAAATCAGTTCTTCTTCTACTTTCTTTGCGGCGGTGCGCCGTTTCTCCGAAACCCGATACAGTGCCCTTTCCTTTTCCTTTCGGAAATCTCCGAGAATGTGCTCAAATTTCTGTTCAAATTCATGGTAAAGTTCCTTCTTTTCAGCTTTCAAGTCTTTAAGCAGAGCTTTTTGCTGTTCGGCAAGGGCTTCATTCTCCTTGAGAATCATATCGAGACGTGTCTGCTCTTCTTCCATATTCCGCAGTTTTCTGGCCAACGTCACCACCATGGCATCCGCATTTCCATCCGTGGACTCTCCAGCAATATCCTGCGCCCGTTCCAGTACAGCTTCGGGCAGTCCGATCCGTCGGGCAATGGAAATGGCATGGCTGCGGCCGGGCAAATCATATAACAGACGAAAAGTCGGAACCAGATTTTTTTCGTCAAACTCAACAGAGGCCAGCCGTACCCGGTTTTTCCCCTCAAAAGCCATTTGCGTAACTTCCTGATAGTGCGTGGTAATAACGGTATATCCGCCATGATCAGCCAGGACACCGGCAACGGCAACTGCAATGGCCGCGCCTTCTGTCGGAGCTGTCCCGGTACCAAGCTCATCAATTAGGACCAATGTGTCTGGCCCCACTTTTTCCAGGATTCTCTTCAAGCCCAGCATGTGAGAAGAAAAGGTCGAGAGAGATTCGTCTATGCTCTGTCGATCACCAATATCAGTTATAATGCTGCTGAACACTGGGAAAATACTTCCTTCCGCCACAGGAACCGGAATTACAGCCTGATTCATCAACTGCAGCAATCCACACATCTTCAGAAAAACAGTTTTACCGCCTGTGTTTGAGCCCGTGACCACCAGAATACCAGCCTCCCGGTCTACTTCAATCAAGTTGGAAATGACTTCCTGCCTGTTAAACAGCAGAACCGGATGCCGGGCTTCCTTCAGCCTCAGTGGTCCAGAAGGAGAAAGCTCCGGCAACGTGCATTCATATTTTGTGGAAAAGCGATATCGTGCAAGCATGGAATCAAAAAAACCGATGGTATAATCCAGTAATCCAAAAAATTTCTGACTCTCAAGTACAGCACGGCTCAAGTCTTTCAAGAGACGATTCTCTTCGATCTGAATATCATTCTGACATTGTTGAAGCTCATTATTCCGTTGCACCACGCTGATGGGTTCAAAAAATGCCGTTGCACCACTGGCGGAAGTGTCATGCACGAGCCCCTGAATGCGACCGATGAAATCCCTTTTTACCGGAATCACGAACCGCCCGGCCCGACGGGTAACCAATTCATCCATCATGATTTCATGGTGGGAGCCCATTATTGCCCTCAGGGCTGACTCCACTGCTTTTTCCACACGTCTTCTGCGTGCGTGGAGTTTCTTCAGGTGGGGGGTCGCATCTTCCCGTATGCTTCCATCCGGGTCAAATGCCTTTCTAACCGCCTGTGCCCATTCTTCCATCTCTATGAATTCCAAAAAATGATGGGCGAGTAACTTGTTTTCCCTGGCGAATTTTTTCAGGGAAATGCCAATTTCATAATTTCTCAGAATTCCGAGAAGCACCAGCGGTTCAAAAAAGTAATCCGATACATAAGAAACCGGCAGGGGAAACATCCTTCCTCCTGCCGGTTCAATTTTTCTGCCTTTATCCAGTAATGTTTCAATTTCCCGGTATTCTTTCTGCAATTCTTCGATTCGCGTTGGCGAATCAAAAACAGCAAGATTTTTTATACTGCTGACTCCCTGTTCGGAGCCACAGTACCCGGAAAGTGTTTCCAGGACTCGATTAAATTCGAGCTCCTGAAAACTGAACTCATACTCCGTTAAGGCGTCTTTCAATTCTCAGTTTCTTCAACATCTTCTTTCGGGCTGCGAGAGCCTTTTTCTTCCGAACTTCACTGGGCTTTTCAAAGTGCTGCCGTTTCTTAATCTCTGAAAGAATACCAACTTTCTCACATTTTCTCTTGAAACGCTTCAGTGCATTTTCAAAACTCTCATCGTCCCGTACATAAACGATCGCCATTAAGCTTTCACCCCATTTCTTGTAAAAATTTACAATTGCGCACAAAATGCACACTGTTTACAACAATAGTTTAATGGTATTTTCACCCAAGTCAAGAATTATCTGCTCCCATCGGATTACAGCTCAAGAAAAAATGTCCGAAATTTTCGAAATGATCCCGCCGGATTTTTTGCCGCCCTTTTTCAGCTCTTTCATGCCCTCGATTGCCACTTCACTTTCAGGGTTGAGCGTCAACGCCCCGGCAAAATACTTCGCCGCACTTTCTTGCCGCCCTGTCTTCGCATATAGACGGCCCAGCGTTTCGTAGCCCTCCAGAGAGTTGGCGTCCATTTCCAGACTTTTCAAAAGATTCTCTTCAGCCTTTTTCGTCCACATCGGATTATCCACCTGAAGCTTACCCAACTCCAGATAAAACCGGGCGTCATCCGGATTCAACTGAATGCAACGGTTCAGCATTTCAATTGCCTCCGAAAATCTTCCCTGACTCACGTAAAACAAGGCATCCCTGAATGAAATCTCCGACTTGCTGACTGTTCTGCCTTCAGCTTCCCGAGGGGTCTCTTTTTCCGTTTCCTTTTTCTTCAGCTTCATATCATACGCTTTGCGCAAATCTTCATCCTTCAGAATCCGGAAAGCTTCGGTAAGCCTTGATACAATCTCATCAAGCTTTCCGGAAATTACGGAAAATTGCGCCCCTGTGAATCGATCCGGATGATATCTTTTCATCAATTTGTAGTAATTGCGTTTGATTTGAAAAATCTCCTCTTCCTGAGCCACATCCAGCAACTGGTAGAAATTAATTCTCTCCAGATCCTCATAGAACGCCGTAACTTCTTTTACAAAGCCCTCCTGTTTCTCGCTGAGTTCAGACGTCGCAGCAGACGTTGTGGATGTGTCGCTTTCTGCCTGCTCCATGATATTCTCCATCACATCTTTTCTTGCCTGTTCGTAGAATGAACTGTCCTGAGACGAGGAAAAATCAACCAGGCCGATGAGATGTAAACCATAGAGGATTTTGACAAAACGATCCCGGCTCATACTTGAAATTTTTTCAATATCTCCCATCGTAAGGTGACCGTCGATTCTGGAAAAAATGAACCCCTCTTCCGGTGTAAGACTGACCTTTTGGAACAGCAACATTGGATTGTCCATAAAACTTGGAACCGAATCACGGTTTTCCTCAAAAACATTTTCAATAAACGAAGGATTGTCAAGTTCCCGGATACACTCAAGAAGGATATTACCGGTTGATATCTCCAGCATCAACGCTGGATCCAGTGCTATTTGCTTCTTCTCAAAATCAATTTCCTCAATTTTTTCAAAAAACGGTCTGATTACAATGTGCTGCACGAGCTTCTTTACGGTTTCTTTGATATCCGCTTCGCTGACCATTTCATTGTCGCAAAGATACTGTCCAAACCTGTCTCCAGATGCTTTGGCATCTTCCAGATGAAATGCAAGTGATTTTTCATCCAGAAATCCGCCCTTCACCAGGAAAACACCAAGCTGTTCGCCCTCTATCCCGGATCGGGCATAGCGAATGTTCCCGTTGATGAAACAAATCAATCGTTTACCTGCTTCAAATTTGCACACCAACAGCCCCGTCTCACGATTCAGATAAATATTTTTGATAAGTCCGAAAAGTTCACGAATTCCAATTTTGTTCATATTATGTACACTTTAAGCCTTCCTTTTAGATAGTCCAATATACCACAACTCAGATATTTTTTTCAAGTAAAATGGGTTGTTTTAGCAAATTATTGAATTTTATCACCATTACCCTCTACCCCCTTCCGATTTGCTGCTTCGTTTTCTTTACTTTTTTGTGATATAATATTTTTGACAATAACAAAGGAGTTTCCACATGAAGAAAGCACAGCAATTGAAAGAATTAATACACAGAATTGATGGGAAAGGCTACAAGGCATACAAACAATTGGAAGAATACTATGAGTTTAATGGATTTACACTCTTCGTCGACCACGTTCAGGGCGACCCCTACGCAGCGCCTTCAGCCTTACGGGCCCGGATACAGCTATGCGATACCAGTATTCCACCCCGGGTAATGGAAAACGAAAGGCGAATACTGGCCGCTGAAGATTTTCTAACACGCCTTTTCCTGACAACAAGTGGGAAAATCTGCAAAGGGATACGGGGAACCGGAACCAGTGGTCTCATCTCGATCCAGAAGCCCGGACAGGAAATACTGAAGAGAAGTTCAGTCGTTTTGAACGATGAGTATCTGGAGTTCAGGTGCTACGCATCCCTGCCGGCAAGGGGTAGAACGATAATGGGTCCTGTAGCGGAAAGCATGCTTCTTTCCGAACTGCCCGGTATTGTTCAACTTTCCAGTAATTTTGACTCAACCATACAGAATCGACTGAATATTCACGCCGACACTTATGAAGACTACTGTGCGTTACGCGATGAACTTTCTCCCCATGGTCTGGTGGCGTTCATTCCGGATGGCGCAATCCTCCCGAGGAAGAGTGGTATTAATTCTCAGCCTTTGAGCAACTCTGACGGACCCGTGGTGTCTTTCCAGTCGCCGGAAGCGCTGGAAATCACCTTGCAGACACCAAACAAGGGACCGGTCTCCGGAATGGGTATCCCGAAGGGGGTTACCGTTATCGCGGGCGGCGGATTTCACGGGAAATCAACCCTGCTCAATGCGATTCAAATGGGCGTGTATGGACATCTTCCCCTCGATGGAAGAGAGCTGGCCGCAACCGTGCCAGACGCCGTCAAAATACGGGCCGAAGACGGACGATCTATTCAGAACATCAACATTTCACCATTCATCCGCAATCTTCCCTTTGGCAAGGATACGACCTCTTTTTCAACGACAAATGCCAGCGGCTCCACTTCCCAGGCGGCTAACATTATGGAAGCCATCGAAGCCAAGGCCACGCTTCTTCTCATTGATGAAGACACCTCAGCAACAAATTTCATGATTCGGGATGACAAAATGAAGGCGATCGTAAGGAAAGAACCCATTACACCCCTTATCGATGTGATCCGTTCCCTGTATCAGGACCAGGGGATTTCCAGCATTCTGGTCACAGGGGGAGCTGGTGATTACTTCGAGGTAGCCGATACCGTTATTCTGATGGAAGACTACCTGCCGGAGGAAATTACCGCAAAAGCCAGGACTGAACTTAGAGATGTGGATACCAAATTCACCATGGACCCAGATTCATTGAACCGTCGCGTTCAACTTCCATCTCCCATGAAAGGAAACAAGGAAACGTTTGCCGCGAAAGGTAAAACCACCCTTCAGATCGGCCAGACTTTCGTGGACATCTCTGCACTGGAGCAGATTGCTGAAGTTTACCAGACCGAGTGCATTGCGTTTCTGCTCAAACAATACAATGATGCAATGGCCACAGGAACTGCCCCCATGGACACGGCAATGGAGCGGATTTTTCAACGATTCACATCCGGTGGCTTTCGAAATATCAAACGAGGAAACCTCGCCGTACCACGGAAACAGGAAGTCCTGTTTACCATCAACCGAACCCGGGGAATCCAGACAGGAAAAAAAGATAAGTAGAAGGCAAGGTTGAGGTTAAGTAAAGATAGAGAACCGGTCATTCCCTGATTCGTCCCTCGCACACTCGCACTCGCACTGTCACGGGCATTGAATGTGAAGCTTGATTCTGATAGATTGTATTTAATGTTTCCGTGGAACACAAGGAGGACGGGGGAATGAAAAAGAGTGTGATTTTGGCGTTTATTTTTATGCTCATGTTTGGATGTGGTGGAAGCGCAGAAAAGGCCACAACGATACAAAAACCTGCGGCAACGGCAGAATTCATCACAGAGGGAGTTCCACAGGAAGTTATCCAGAAAGGCAACGAGGCAGCGAACAAACTTCAAACTGCCCTGAAAACGCAACTGGTGGCAGCTATACAGGAAAACGGCCTGAAAGGCGCGCTGGACTTCTGTTCCGAAAATGCACAGAAACTCACAAATGAAGTCAATCTCTCTTATCAGGGCACGGTCAGCATTAAGCGCACAACCCTTAGGTTCAGAAATGAACAGAACAAACCGGACAAATTTGAAGAATCGGCACTTCAACGGATCCAAAAGAGTATGGCCGACGGCGGGACTCCACCGGACTCCCTGGTGCAGAAAATAACACAGAACGGGAATGTGAAGTACCGGTACTACAAGCCCCTTCTGGTTGGTGTCTCATGCCTCGGCTGCCATGGGGATGAAAAGAAAATGAAGCCTGAAGTTCTGGAAAACATACGAAGAACCTACCCCAATGGCACAGCCACAGGTTACAAGAAGGGCGATCTCAGAGGTGTTGTTCGGGTTGAAATGCAGACGACCACCTCTACATCTGATATTTAGTACGCGAAGCATCTTTCAAGTGCGGTTCAAAAAAATAGCCTCCCGAAGGAGGCTACAAGGTTGGGTACTCATTTTTGTGCAGCACCCAATATGGTCATGAGGGGTCAAAGGTCAATGAACGTGGCTTTCCTTCAGGATAGCTTTCAGTTTTTTTCGAGTTGATTTCCGTTTGATATCAATTGTGGATGTTGATTTCAGATCAGGCTTCCCTGTAGCTGTTTCCACCTTTACCATTGTTTTTGCTCGTGCCTGTTTACGCTTCTGTGGTTTTGTATCGTCCTTGGTGTCCTGTAAAAGCTCTTCAAATCTCTGCTTGAAAGAAATCCGTTGTTCTTTTCTTCCACACTTTTTCACAGGTGAACCAATATATTTTTCAATAGTGTCCCGCAATTTATGCAAAGAAACCGGTTCTTCAAGATATTCGGTTGCACCATATTTGTCCAGCGCCTGGGTTCTGTACACAAGTCCCCGGTATACCGCGGTCAGCATAATAATGGGTAGGTTCGGATTGAGCGACCTGATTTTCAGGGCAACATCAAAACCGGAAACCTTGGGAAGCATCGGATCCAACAAAATTATATCTGGTTTAAATTCAGTAAATTCCTCCAGAACTGAGGAACCATTTTGAACTGTTCTCAGCTCCACATCCAATCCTTCGAAGACCTTCTTCTGCTCCAGAAGTACATTTGGATCATAGTTTGCTATCATAACTTTTTTCGTCAAAGTCCACCTCCAATCAACTTCAGTTTTATAATACCAGTTTCCAACCACCTTATCAAAATAAAACTATAAGTTCAGAAAAATGAAACGGTTGGGGGATAGTACTCTTTTTCCGGGATGGAAGCACTCAGACTGCCAGTCCCGCATCCCCGTTAAAGAATCGCTTCCGGGCAAGAATAATGGTTGTCACTGATGCCACGCTGATGGCTGATGTAATCATATACATGATAATAAGCTGATACTTTGCCGCTTCAATTGGCGTTGCTCCTGCCATCAGCATACCGGTCATGGCACCTGGCAGCTGAATAATTCCAACAATTTTCAGGGTATTGATAATGGGAGTCATGGAAGCCCGCACCGCCTTTTTCAAGTAGTCCCGGCTGGCCTCAGCCGCGGGAAATCCCAGGGAGAGTGCAAACTCCACCTTTCTCCGATTTCCGTCAATTTCATGGTAAAACCGGTCCAGCACCAACGCAGTTGCGGTCATGGCATTGCCAATAACCATTCCCCCCAGCGGGATAAGGAACCTGGGAACTGGCTGAATCACGCCGGTCGCAAGCAGAACGCCGATGGAAACCATTGTTCCCGCAATAATCCCCACAAAGGACAGACCGCACACACCCACAACCTCTTTTGCCCGTCCACGGGCTGTCCATGCCGCAATAATTGACATCAGCAGCAGCAACAAAAGCTGTGACCATAAAGTGTTTAGAGCAAACACGATATGGAGTACATAGCCCACTGCAATCAGCTGTATCATGGAGCGAATGCCGCCCACAATTAGATCTTTTTCCGTACCTACCTTGTTCCACCATGCGATCCCGATGGCAATAAATATCAGAATGGTTGCGTACAGAATTTGCTCCATTCTCATGACCTCCCAAATGCGGCAATCACAGCTGACATACTGCCGGCCACCGTCACCCTTCCCTGCTCAATAAAAATACCGCGATCGGCCAGATTTACCATCCGGTCAACCTGATGGGTTACCTGGATCAACGTTCGCCCTTTTTCCAGCAAGCTACAGAGAAGCGTTTCCAGTCGATCAATTGCGGTTATGGACAACGCAGCAGCCGGTTCGTCCAACAGGACGACCTCAAGATTGCGCAAAGCGACAATCCCGATAGAGATCAGTTGGACCTCTCCGCCGGAAAGGTCGGAAGTCTTTCGATCCAATGTCTTCATCGGTAATCCGGCTGCCTCCACAACATCTTTCACCTCCCAATCCTGCTTCAGGAAGGTGCGAATCCGGCTCAGCACATCCCGGACCTGTCCATCAAACAAAACGGGGCCCTGCAGTACAATACCCACGCGGCTTCTCAGTTCTCTGACGTCCATTTCTCTGAGAGCGTGTCCATGGAAAAGAATCGTTCCCTCTGTCGGATCATCCAGTCGATTGAACAGGCGAAGAAGGGATGTCTTACCGGAACCATTTTCGCCTGCCAGAACCAGGCATTCTCCTTTTCTTACATCCAGAGAAATATCGGACAAGATACGGGTACCCCCTTTTACAAGTCCAATATTTTCAAGCTGAAAGATCGGGACAGGTTCTGTCATTCCTTTTTCTCCGGTTAAACTCGAACGCTTGCTCATAAATGCCTATGATGCAAAGGCTCCAGGTTTGAGTGCAATCAGAGATTCACCAATCACTGATTTTCCCCCTCTCATTCTCTTTCCGTCTCTCCTCTCCATCTCAATTTAAACTTAAACTTATCCCGCTGTGCCTCCGGCGCTCTCACGGTAACGGAATCTTCTTCAGCCATTCCCGATTTTCACGATGCCAGTTCACAGTCCGGCGAATTCCTTCCTCGAAATTGACCTCCGCTTTCCAGCCAAGAATTGTCCGTGCCTTTTCCACGTTGGCCCAGGTTGCCATCATGTCTGCCTTATGGAAGGGTTTTCTTTCAATCTTTGCTTTGCTTCCAAGGTTCTCTTCAATCAGGGAAATCGCATAGTTCAGCTCGTAAGGCTTATTTCCTCCGAGATTGATAATTTCATAGCCGGTGCACTTCTTTACAGCCGCCACAGTACCCCGGGCAATGTCGTCCACAAAGGAAAAGTCCCGCATCTGGGTCCCGTCCCCGAAAACCTCCATTGTGTCTCCGTCTTCAATCCACCGGATGAAACGATACACGCTCATGTCGGGCCTACCGGCAGGCCCGTACACCGTGAAATAGCGAAGAATAGTAACATCAATTTTATGAAGGTAATGGTAGGTGTACGCCATGGCTTCTGCCCCCTTTTTGGAGGCGGCATAGGGAGAAATCGGCTCATTTACCGGCAATGTTTCGATAAATGGCATTTTCTGTCCCGCATAAAGGGATGAGGTGGATGCCAGTACAAATTTTTTGACACGATGACGACGCATCAGCTCCAACAGATTGGTAGTGCCCAGTGTGTTGGTTCGGACGTACACGAATGGGTCCACCAGGGACCAGCGCACACCGGCCCTTGCCGCCAGATTAATCACACCATCAAAGCTGTACTTTTCAAACAATGGCATCAATTCTTCAAGGTTTTCAATGTCTGCCTGATAAAAATGAAAGTTCCTCTCATTTTTTAAACGTGAAAGACGATATTCCTTGACCATGGGATTGTAGTAATCATTCATATTGTCAACACCCACAACCTTTACGCCTCTTTCAAGCAGAAGATCTGCGGTCCTTGCTCCAATGAAACCGGCTGCCCCGGTTACCAGAACTGTCTTCATTTTGAGGGTGTTATTCATCCGCCACCTGCACTTTCTGAATTCCTGTTGTCACCTGCCCCTCCTTGTAATTGAACTCAGAACCCCATAGGCTGTGGGGCACGATATAAATCAGAAGCATGACCAGCACGGCAAAAGCAGTGGCACGACGCTGCCACTTCAGGTTTTTCTGTGTCAGGTAGAGGGCCGGAAGCCAACAGACAAAAGAAATGAGGGTTTTGTTATCGGTCAGGTCCCAGCCGAAGGGAATTCCGGTCCACAATTCTCCGAATGCGTATTTTTGAACAACGGGCCCCAGAATCAATCCGCCAATTCCGAGAAAAAGGACGGCAATTCCCACAAGCTTCCTGCGATCTTCATGAACCAGCAGCCCCATGCCT
>Ga0210044_10008652_pt1 | contig 12619 bp, 11 predicted proteins | sample CryGey13umfilter_2_FD_183959 | JGI IMG/M metagenome (GOLD analysis project Ga0210044, IMG submission 183959) | Groundwater microbial communities from aquifer in Utah, USA - Crystal Geyser 4/9/14 3 um filter (SPAdes) (version 2) | ecosystem: Environmental > Aquatic > Deep subsurface >... | reverse complement strand
AAGGAAGCATATCCCAGCAGAAAAATAGCACGTACAGCCTGCGCGCAGGCTGTACGTCTCTATTGCACAGACAGACCGCACATGTCGCTGGGGATGAAGACTCCCCATGAGGTTCATCATGGGAGTGAGTTATGGGGAGATAAATGTGTCAACTTTTAATCAGGACTTGACATACAGGGAAATTTGTCATTTCATTTCCTGTCCGTTTCTGAACCATCCTCAATTCACGCGGCGCAATGCACCGTCCGCTGTGCTTTACTTCTGTTTGACTTTTGGTTTGTCTAATCTGGGTTTCATTTTCCAGCGGATGGAAACGGAAGAAACAAGAGCCGGATTCAGAATCACACCGTTATCCCCCTGTCGACGAAGCCCGGTTGTTTCCAAATCATAGGCATTTGCAATAATCAAAAGAACTTTTTCGTCATCTACGGCTTTATCGGGTTTTGAGTCCACTTGCGGGCTTTCCTCTCTGGTGATTGTGATCGAACGGACGTGTTCTTCCAATCGGACGTCTACGTCTGTACTCAATTTCTGATCTGCGGAAAGGGCTTCGAAAAAATCCTCGAAGGAATCAAACTGAGCTTTTACAAGATATTCATAGGGGACAGTGTCCCGGATTACCTGTATGTGGACATGATTGGCGCCCATGTCAGATAATGCTTTCATCAAGGGAATATCCCGTTCATCCAGCAAATGGTCCAGTAGTACCCGCTCCTCTTTGATGCGTTTGGAAGGCGTTTTTTCAGTTGAATATACATTATGCTTGTAAATGAGCAACATGACAGAGCCATCCGGTTCCAGAAAGGCAACCATTTGCTCTTCCTCATTGAAACAACTCTGCAGTAGCGAAAACACCATTATCAATGCAATAAATTGAAACACGTGTCTTACCATAATTTGATTTTACGTTCCCAATATTCATAAATCAAGCAAAGGACGATTCGCGCTCTTTCTGGACAGATAATTGATTCAATGCTATCATTTATTAAATGAAGGAGTTGGGGGGTGTGGATGGGACCACCAGGGCGCTTGGCTCATTTTAAAGAATGGGTTGCGGAAACAGGGAAACATAATCGCGAGAAAATCGGCCTTCTGGAAGGAGTGGTCAGTATTGTTTTAAATGTTCTGATTGCAGCTGTGAAGTTTTTCTACGGTATTGTTTTCCACAGCATCAGTTTGATTGCCGATGCGGTGCATTCCCTGTCGGATGTCCTGTCCTCGATTGTTGTAATTGTGGGATTCAACATATCCGCTCGACCCCCGGATGAAGATCATCCATTCGGTCATGGACGAACAGAACTCATTGCTTCGGTTATTGTTGCCACGCTTCTATTTGTTGTAGGTCTTGAATTTCTGAGGGATTCCATTGGAAAAATTATAACTCCGGCGGTCTCAGAGCTGAGCACTCTGGGAATAATCATTGTCGGAACCACTTTGCTGGTGAAGGAAGCGCTGGCTCGATTTTCATTTTTCCTTGGGCGAGAAATCGATTCAAGTGTGCTGATAGCAGATGGTCATCATCATCGAAGTGACGCGATTTCGACGGTTCTTGTACTGATTTCCCTGGGTTTTGTGCATGCCGGGTGGCCCCGGGCCGATGGCATAGGAGGACTGGCTGTTTCAGTTTTCATCATGGTGACCGCTATCGGACTGATTCGAGACTCGGCCAGCCCGCTTCTGGGGCGGAATCCTGCACCGGAACTGGTTGATATAGTTAGAGAAATAGCCAGTGCACATGAGGATGTCATCGGCATTCATGACATCGTGGTTCATGATTTTCGCTCCATTTACAACATTTCTCTTCATATTGAAGTGGACTATACCATGACGCTGAGCCGTTCCCATGACATCTCAGACACAATTGAAAGCGAGATCCAGGGCGTGTTCCCGGGCTGGGCAATTGTGCACGTGGATCCGGTGAACCGCAGCCACCCGAAGTACGCTGTTGTAACAACAGCAATTGAACGCCTCGCGAATGATTATCCGTTCATGGGCACAGCCCACGACATTCGAATTGTGGGTTCTGATGAGCGGTTTAATATTGTAATGGATATTAACTCTGAAAAAACACCCGAAAGGATGGCTCAGATTGATGAGGTCCGCGGACTTTTGAACCTGCTTTTCCCCGGTTCTGGAATTGTCGTTAATATTGATCCCCCCGTATTCGGGAGTCAGGGGTGAAAACCAGAAAACAAAAATTTCCTGCCTGGAGTTTGGAGAAGGGGTATCCGGGCGGGCTTCATTTGATGGTTTTGCTGCAATTTCATGTATAATGTTAAGAAATGCCCACTTATGATGGGGAAAAGGAGTAATTATGACACATGATCCGCACAAACATGACGAGGACCATGAAAGTGAATTGGAACAGGTAGTCGTAAACGAAGTAATCCGTGTGCTTGAAAACATTTTCAAGGAACACAATGTAGAAGAACTGTTTGAATTCTCCGATGATGACTTAATTGAAGGCATGAAGCGTTTTGTGAAGCTTTACGAGACTGACCGCTGGGCAGCCATGGCTGGAATGATGATGTCTTCCATGGTTACCACGGATGTATTTTTCCAGGTGATGGAACAGGAAGAACAGGAGAAGGAAGAAAAGTAATTCGGAGTCTTAATGGATATCTCTTCATTGACAGCCCTTATTGCAGCAATAGCTTTGCTCGTTGGAGCTTTTGTTGCCATTCTCGCGCTTTTACCCCGTATTCGCCATTTGAATCGGGAAACCAACCGATTGCACAATGAACTTCGGGAAGAATCCAACAGGCGAATTGCGGCTGAAACTGAATTAGAGAATGAGCGGAGAAACGCAATAGAAAAACTGAAACTGCTCGAAGATGCAGAAAAAAAACTGGCAGATTCCTTTCGGGCCCTTTCCTCAAACGCGCTGGAATCCAACAATGAAAGTTTTCTTCGTCTTGCAAAATCCGTTCTGGAAGGGGTACAGAAAGATGCAAGTGGCGACCTCGCAATGAAACAGAAGGCAATCCAGACCCTTGTCGCACCGCTTTCAGATTCTTTGAAACAGGTAAACCAGCAGATTTCCGAGCTGGAGAAAAAGAGAGTGAGCGACTTCACTTCACTTGAATCCTACCTCACCACATTGAGGGATAGTCAGGATCGTCTCCGGGGCGAGACAGCAAACCTGGTGACAGCACTTCGGAAACCACAGGTGAGAGGACGCTGGGGTGAAATTCAACTTCGTAATGTAGTGGAGTTTGCCGGAATGGAAACCCATTGTGATTTTGCGGAACAGGCTTCCGTTCCGGGAGAAGATGGCCTGCTGAGACCAGACATGATTGTCCATTTGCCGGGAAACAAACAAATGGTTGTGGACTCTAAAGCACCACTCAATGCCTATCTTGAAGCAATTGAAGCCAAGGATATTGAAGAGAAGAACCGTTGTATGGCTCGCCACGCCTCTCAGGTTCGGGAGCACATCAACAAACTTTCGGGAAAGCAGTACTGGAATCAGTTTGAAAATACCCCGGAATTTGTGGTCCTGTTTCTTCCTGGTGAGAACTTCTTCAGCGCGGCACTGGAACAGGATGCCAAGATCTTTGAGTTCGCCATTGAGAAGAGAGTTTTGCTGGCTACACCAACGACCTTGATTGCACTGTTAAAATCCGCTCACTATGGTTGGCAACAGGCGCATCTTGGGGAAAATGCTCAAAAAATCAGTCAGTTGGGGAAGGAACTCTACGACAGGATTCGCACGCTGGCCGCGCATTTTATATCCATGAAAAAATCACTTGACCGTACCGTGGAAACCTACAATAAAGCTGTGGGTTCTCTGGAGGGCAGGGTGCTTGTAACGGCTCGCCGTTTCAAAGAGCTGGGCGCTACCTCCGGAGAAGAAATCCCTTCAGTGGAACCGATAAGCACCATCAGCCGGGGCCTTAATGCGCCTGATCCCTTCCAGGAAGACAGCGAATCCTAGTAATTACAGAATATATCAGACAAGTATGCCGTGAACCGAACCTTGTGATGCAATGTGCGTCGGCTTGACCCTCATTTCGCTTCCGGGTGAAATATCTGTGGATGTGTTCAGGTGAACGGAGATATAGTTGTCTGTTAAGACAAGATCGGGATAAATCAGGATTCCTGTGCGGTGTTTCCCAATGAATCTCTGGGCAAATTGCTTTCGTCTATCGTCTGAAAGCGCCTTCAACTGCTTCACCCTTTCTCTTTTCAATGGTTCCGGGACCTGGTCGGGCATGGTTGCGGCAGGTGTTCCTGTCCTCGGGGAAAATGGGAAAACATGGAGGGAATCAAGGGGAGTCTTTGAAATGAAACTAAAACATTCCTTGAATTCTTCGTCCGTTTCGCCAGGGAACCCAACAATTACATCTGCCCCCAGACACGCTTCAGGAATGGCCCCATGAATTTTATTCACTACGGACAGAAACTGGTTCGGTGAGTACCGCCTCTTCATTCTTTTCAGTATCCCCACGCTCCCGGATTGCAGCGGAATGTGAAAGTGAGGTTGAACAATTTCTGAGTTTTGCAGATACTCAATGAGATCGTCTGGAATTTCGTTTGAATCAAGGGAAGATATTCGTATTTTGAGCTGATTTACTGTGTGTTTATCAAGGAATCGCAGTAGATCAAGGAAGTGTTGCTTCGGAGTCAGATCTTTGCCCCATGTACCAAGGTGAATACCGGTGAGAACGGCTTCTTTCCTACCGGCATGAATGACTGCCTTCACCTGATCGAGAACCTCATCCCGAGCGATGCTTCGGCTGGAACCTCGAAAATAGGGGACAATACAGTACGTGCAATTCAGGTCACAACCATTCTGGATATGGACAAGGGGTCGAACGTGTTTTTCCTGGATTTCAGGATAAGAAGGGAGATGTCCCATTAATTCCTGAATCTGGAATTTTTCTTCACCACGGAGAAATACAGTATCAGGAAGATTCTGGATTTCTGTAAAACAGCCAATGAAGTATTTCCGAGCATCCGGGTTGGCCCGTTGAAGTCTTCGCAGCCTGTACCGGCTTTCCTTCTCAGCGTTTCCCGTAACGGCACAGGAATTGACAACTATCAGTTCAGCAACTTCAGGATCATCTGTTTCGGTATAACCGGCGGCATGAAGGGCATTTCGGACACGCTCGGTGTCCAGTTGATTGAGTTTACAGCCATAGGTTTCGATGTAGAATAGTTTATTCATTCAGAAATGAATCCAGGCGCTCCTGCAGTCGGCTGGATTTTTCTTCAACTGATGCCTTGAATCGGCTTCGATACGTTTTTAACTTTTCAGCAAGGATCTCATCATGAATTGCCAGAATTTCGATGGCAAACAGTGCCGCATTTCTGGCTCCCGCCTTGCCAATGGCCATCGTTGCAACTGGAATTCCCCCCGGCATTTGTACTGTGGATAAGAGTGCGTCCAGACCGGAAAGAGAAGTGGCATTAATGGGGACACCTATAACCGGTAGTGTCGTTTCAGCCGCAATTACGCCGGCGAGATGGGCAGCGGCTCCTGCACCAACGATGATTGCTTTAACACCGCGACCGGATGCGTTGCGTGCGAATTCAGAAGTGCGTCCGGGAGTGCGATGGGCGGATGTTACAAGCATTTCAAATTTAACATCAAAGTCCTTGAGGATAAGGGCAGCTTCTTTCATTACCTCGAAATCAGAGTCACTGCCCATCAAAACAGAAATAATGGGTGACGGATTCATCAAATACCCCCTCGTGGAAACAATTGGACCGGATATTACAGGACGAGTAGATGGTACATGGGGAGCAGGGGGATTTCAAGTTCGTTCACGAAAAAGATGTTGGGAACTTTTTTAATCTTTTTTGACGAGAAGTGGATTGTGTGGTTAAATGTGAATGAGAGCTCATTCACTTTTGAACGTGAGGTTTTTATGAAACTGAAGAAGGAAGAAAAGAGAAACAAGATTATTCATGCGGCAATTCGTATTTTTGCTCGAAACGGCTATTTTAATTCACGTGTTTCCGAAATTGCGAAGGAAGCGGGCGTTGCAGACGGGACAATATATATTTATTTTAAGAGTAAGAATGAAATCCTGTCCGCGATTTTTGATGAGGCGTTGGATAAGTTTGTCCGGGTTTCTGAAGATAAGCTGAAGAGTATATTCGATCCGATAGAAAGGTTGGAGATGATCGCGTTTCTCCACCTGCAGTATCTTGGGGCAAATCGGGACCTGGCAACAGTTTTTCAAATTGAGTTTCGCCATAACATTGTGTTTATGGAGAAATTTACACGTTCCAAACTGAGAGATTATTTTAATATTATCCGGGAAACAATTGAAACGGGTCAAGAGAAAAATATCTTCCGACAACTGGACTCAAAGTTCGGAACAAAATTGTTTTTCGGAATGATTGATGAGATGGTTACATCTTGGCTCCTTTCAAAAAAAGAATACCAGTTGGAGAACTCCGCGAAGTCTTTGACTCATGCCTTTGTCTTCGGTCTTGCGGAATGTTGAAACTCCTAGTAGAATTGCTTCAATACAATTAAGTGGGAGGAGCGAATGAAGCCCCAGACAATTTGTGAGTTATTTTTTCAGGTTGTAGAAAAAAAGAAAAATGGTTCGCTTTTTATGTACAAAGAAGGCGGAGTATACAAGCCTATTTCTGCTCTTGATATGAAAGAAAGAGTGGAGAAAATTGGCAATGGTCTGATTGCTCTGGGATTGGAAGAGAATGGAAAAGCAGCAATCCTTTCGCACAATCGATGGGAATGGGCAGCTGCTGATTTGGGAACGATTACAGCTGGGGCAGCTGACGTCACGATTTACCCGACTCTTCCTTCTGATCAGGTAGAATACATCCTGAAGGATTCCGATGCCTCCATAATTTTTGTGGAGAATATGCTGCAGTTCGAGAAAGTCACTGAAATCAGAAAGAATTGTAAGAAATTGAAATATGTCATTGTGATGGACAATACAAAAATTGACGAGAAAGATACGATGACATTGGATGAGTTGATGGAAAAGGGAGAGCAGTATCGAGGCAAACATGAAACGGAGTATCAGGAACGTGCAGCCTCCCGAAAACCGGATGACCTACTCACTCTCATTTACACGTCGGGAACGACCGGAAATCCCAAGGGAGTCATGCTGACCCACAGGAACCTTGCGTCCAATTGTGTGGATGCAAGGGCAGCCGTTCTGGGAAGTGACTATTACGATAGCAGTGATGTCTCTCTCTCTTTTCTGCCGCTTAGCCATGTGCTTGAAAGAATGGCTGGATATTACCTCATAATGCTGTTGGGCGGATGTATTGCCTATGCAGAAAGTATCGAAACGGTTCCCCAGAATATGGTCGAAGTGAAACCGACACTGATGGTTTCAGTTCCACGCCTGTATGAAAAGATGTACGCGAGAATCATTGACATGGCTTTGAGCGGAAGCGGGTTGAAGAAAAAGATTTTTTTCTGGGCTGTTTCTGTCGGCCAGGCCGCATCTCCGATCCTATCCAGGGGAGGACGACCAAGCGGATTTCTTGGCTTCAAATACAAGGTTGCTCACAAACTGGTTTTCAGCAAACTCCAACAGAAAACAGGCGGTAAACTGAAGTTTTTTATTTCCGGGGGTGCGCCCCTTGGAAAAGAGATTGCCGAATTTTTCCTTGCAGCGGATTTGAAGATCCTTGAGGGATATGGTCTTACGGAAACATCTCCTGTAATCACCGTAAATCTATTGACTCTGATCAAGCCAGGGACAGTTGGCCCTGTTATTCCCAATGTGGAAGTAAAGATTGCTGAAGATGGCGAAATCCTCTGCAAAGGCCCTAATGTGATGGTGGGCTATTACAACCGGGAAGATGAAACAAAAGAAGTGCTGGAAAAGAATGGCTGGTTCCATACAGGGGACATTGGACATCTGGATCAGGACAACTGTCTCGTGATAACTGACCGGAAGAAGGAATTGATTGTCACTTCCGGTGGTAAGAATGTAGCACCGGCACCTATTGAGAACAATCTGAAAGCCATCAAATATGTATCCCAAGCGGTTCTCATCGGAGACAAGCGCAAATTTATCTCAGCCATCATTGTCCCGGATTTTGAGGCTCTCAAGAAATGGGCGAACCGCAATGGCGTTATTTTCTCATCTGACGCAGAACTCCTGAAAAATGAAAAGATTCTGGAACTGTACCAGCAAAAGATTGACGGAGTCAACAAGGACCTGGCCCGGTATGAGCAGGTCAAAAAATTTGCCCTCCTTCAAGAGGAAATGACTTTGGAAACTGGAGAACTGACACCTACTCTGAAGGTGAAGCGTCGGGTCGTGGACGAAAAGCGCAAGGATTTGATAGATCGCCTCTATGCTGAGTAAACTTGATTTTCTTCAGGATATTATCGGAAACACGCTAATCAGGAAGGCAATAATAGCCTTTTTGTTTATTCTCTTAGCCTTTCTTCTCAAGAAAGTGGTAATTTCCCGTTTGTTTTCAATTTTTACTCGCTTTTCCTCTTCCACCGGGACAAAATCAGACGACTATCTCGTGGACAAAATTCCGGGGCCAATCGGGGCTTTCTTGATAATTACAGGTGTGTATATGTCACTGAACCTGTTTCGAAGCGACATTTCCTCCCCATTGTTTTTCAAGGTCGTCAACAATTTTTATCTGGCGATTGTTGTATATTTGATTGCTTGGCTATTCTTTGTCCTCATTGAGTCGTTTTCTTTGTTCATGCAGGAATGGTCAGAAAGGCGTCAGTCTCCGGTAGATGACCAGTTGGCGATCATAATCCGAAAGTCACTGAAAGTTCTAACAGGGGTATTGGCTGTTCTTTTTCTGGTTCAGAATCTGGGCTATTCTGTTTCAGGACTTGTAGCCTCATTGGGATTGGGAGGCTTGACCGTAGCACTGGCAGCGAAGGACACGGTTTCCAACTTTTTCGGTTCTATCATCATTATTGTAGACTCACCCTTCAAGGTAGGCGATTGGATTAAAACGGGGAACGTAGAAGGTGTTGTGGAGGAAATCGGGTTTCGCAGCACCAAGGTTCGAACCTTTGAGAAATCGCTGGTCTCAGTTCCAAATTTTTCAATTGCAAATCAATCAGTTGAAAACTATTCATTAAGGGATAGACGAAGAATTTGTTTCAGCCTTGCCATCGAATACAGGACATCGGTTGAAAAAATTGAAGTCGCATTGAACAAAGTCCGAGAACTCATTTCTGAAAATAAGAACATCCACGATGATTTCTTTCTCGTGAACCTGAATAGGCTCGCAGACAGTGCGTTGGAAATTTTCGTATATTGTTTTGCCGCAACCAGTGTTTGGAAAGAATATCTGGAGATTCAGGAAGCACTGTACCTTGATATTTTGAGAATGTTGGATATGGAAGGCATTAGTGTAGCTTTTCCGTCCCAGTCTCTTTACATTGAGGAATTGCCCCATGCACGATGATATTGCAAATGATTAACTGAGCAAGAGGAATCAAAAATATGAAAACAACAGTCAAATGGAAAGGGAGGCGTTCGTTTCAGGGAACTACTGAAACCGGGCACAGCGTTCTGATGGATGGGCCTGTGAAATTCGGAGGGGATGATACAGGGCCCAGGCCAATGGAATTGCTGCTGGTAGGGTTGGGTGGGTGTACTGCGTATGACGTGGTATCAATTCTGGAAAAGAAACGCCTGGATATTATCGGGCTGAAAGTTGAGATCGATGCGGATCGTACGGATACACATCCGAAAATCTATTCTGAAATTCGTGTTCGCTTCATAATCAGCGGGCGAAATATATCAGAAAAGGCAGTGCAACAGGCAATTGATCTTTCTGAAAAGAAATTATGTTCCGCTTCTGCGATGTTGAGGAAATCTGCCAATATTGTTACTACTTACGAGATTCAAGAGCTTAAAAGCTGAGTTTTTGAATTTTGTTGGAAACTTGTATATTTAAATCTTCAGCTACGCTATACTTTTAATAGTACGAATCGATTGTCAGGCACATTCTTTGCATGACTAAATGGATAATTGGGTAGAGGGAGGTAGTTAATGAAACAGTGGGGTGTCTTTCCCAGACCTTGGAATAGCTTTATTTTTGCGGTTGTTGTGTTTTCCCTTTCAATTTGCTCATTTTCAGAAGTTCGATCCAATCGAGTTATTCGGGCGAGTAAATCGGGCGTAATGTCCACAAAAGTGAAGACAACAGAGAACCACCTCTACTTCCCGCTTCTAAAGAACGGTGCCGACTATATTTCCTATGTGGGTCTGGTAAATGTCGACGCGCACACTGTGAATTTTACTCTGCATGTGATGGATCAGGAAGGGGTCGAAGTAATTTCACCGGTTGCGGGTTCCCTTGACCCAATGGGTCGGTATTATTCGCCTGTCTCCATGGACCAATTGGAAGGAAATTTCTGGGGTGAAGTGATTTCAAATGGTCATCTGGCAGGGTATCTGAACATGATTGGCCGGGACAATTTACGATCCATGTTTGTTCGTGCAAGTGATACCCTGGAAAGACAAGTGTACCTTCCCCACATTGCCCCGGAAATTCAATATTGGGACACGTATACTGCCATTGTGAACGGAAACCGGACTGACAATGAGGCCAGCAATGTTTTTCTTGACTATGTTGCTGGCATGCAGGCACTGGCTGGCCCTATTAAGCCCATGACGCAGTATTGGTGCGAATGGACACGGGACGTGTTTCCGGAGGGTTTTCCGGGAGGAATGCCGTTCTGGGGGAAAATCTGGAATAATGTGCCTGCGGATAAGTCGACCAGTGTCATTGCCGGGATGGAACTTTTCGTCAGAAAGGGGGAAGGTATTCACCAGGAATGTGGCCTGGATCTGACATCAAGAACTTCAACAACCTTGTTTTTCCCCCATATTGATGTAAATGGACAGTACTGGTGGACCGGGATTGCAATTGAAAATGTATCCACCGGACCAGTAACCGCAATATTTCAGCCATTTGATACTGCGGGCAATCCACTTACCCCGGTTAGTTATGATTTGACTGCATCTCAGAAACTGGTCAAGGTGGTACAGAACTTCTGGACAGACAAGGAGCTGGAATTCCCCACCGGGACCGCATGGATACAAGTGTCAACAGTAGAAGGTCGATTGATAGGATATGAGCTGTTTGGTACGTCGGATGCCATGGGCAACAAGTTGTTGGCTGGAATCAATGCGCCCAGCGTCGGGAACAAAAGTCTCCTGTATCCCCATGTGGAATCAAGCGATGCTTTCTGGACAGGAGTAGCGGCTGTAAATGTGGGAGCAGAAACGGCGACTGTTACTGCAACGGCTTATGATAATGCCGGAAAGATACTCAAAACCATCACACTTTCCGATAATCTGGCACCCAATCAGAAGATTGTGAACACAGCAAAGGCATTTTTCACAGATAGTGAAAATAGTGGTCCTCCGGAAAACACATCCATGATTGTCCTCGAAAGTGACCAGCCAATTGTCGGGTTTGAGATATGGGGGAACACGAACAATGAAGATCATCAGGATTATATCTCCGGGATGCTGGCAACACCATTGCCTCCGGTACAATTTTTTGAGGAATTCGAAAGGGATGATTTCACGGCTGAGGGAGATCCCTGGGAATTGTGGCCAATGTCTGACAACCAGGATACCGGACTGGGGTGGGATCTTGCATCACTGACCAGCTATGGAACCAGTGATACTTTTCACGATATTTATGATCAGGCTGTGCCGAATGGGTATGATTACATTGTTGGATTTTATGGGGGGGAGGATCCTCAGACCCACGAACCAATCCGTAACCATCAAATTCTTGTTTCTCCCGTCATGACACTTCCGGACAATGTGACCGAAGTTTCATTCTATTCTCAATTCGGATGGCCGGATTTTGCGGTGGACTCAGACGCCTTTTACATTACACAGGTCATAAATGTTGGTGATGGTTGGAATCTGGACACAGCAACGACTCTCCAGGCATTCAGTCCAGCCTATATGCAGAGCCTTCCCCTTTCAAATGAACCTGCGGTGAGCGCAACCGATGTTACGTTTACTCGCTGGAAAAGGGAGTCATATGATATATCAACTTATGCCGGGAAAACGGTTCGGTTCATTTTTGAAATTGATTCCGCATACGGGGAATCCTGGCACATTGACCATTTTGTTGTAAAATAAGCCTATGAACGTGATCAGAACACGCGTGGCTTTATTATTTGCGATGTTTCTTATCTGTGGGCCAGGTATGACTGCGCCGACACTTTCACTGAAGCGTCTGAAAAGGGAAAATGGCATCCGATTTCTTATGCCGGATAATACCGGGAGGGTGAGAGACATCATTTTCAGCCAGTCCAGAAATTACAAGGGAGTGCCCGAACAAGTCGCCTCCGCTTTTATCAATGACTATGGAAAAGATCTTGATTTTCCACCCGATCAATTTGTCCCTGTAAGACAAACCACCAATGGAAATGAAACAATATTGTGGTTGCAGCAACTTCACAAAGGGCTGCCTGTTTTCTACGGACGAGTCTATTTTGTGCTCAATGGTGGACGAATAGAAATTTTCAGGGATAGTCTGGAGAGAACATTCATTGATGAAAGATCGCCGATACTTTCGCCGCTAATGCTTCCCCGTCTTTCATTTTCGGTCATTCCCGGCACAAACCGGTTGAACGACGGGCCTGCACTTGGCTATTTCA
>Ga0210044_10008650_pt1 | contig 12620 bp, 10 predicted proteins | sample CryGey13umfilter_2_FD_183959 | JGI IMG/M metagenome (GOLD analysis project Ga0210044, IMG submission 183959) | Groundwater microbial communities from aquifer in Utah, USA - Crystal Geyser 4/9/14 3 um filter (SPAdes) (version 2) | ecosystem: Environmental > Aquatic > Deep subsurface >... | reverse complement strand
TCGAGGTGTAGCACCGGGCGTGTCACATCGGCCGGGGTGAGCGCTCACCCACCGACTTCTGTCACACCCGGACGCTCTGGCGGCAGTCCGCTGACACATCTTCCGAGGTGAGGCGACACCCGGACCGGGGTGTCGCCTGGCGTGCTACAGAAGTCCGCGGGGGAGGTGTCCCCTCGCCCGAGGTGTAGCACCGGGCGTGTCACATCGGCCGGGGTGAGCGCTCACCCACCAACTTCTGTCACACCCGGTTTTTTGGCCGCCGCCGCAGCCGGGGAGTTTCATAGGAAGCGCAACTCGAGCGCCGTGGCGGTGCACAGAGAAAAGCCAACGCGCTGGGGATCGTGGCCGAATTGGCGCTGTCGGCGCCGGGGCCGTCGCGGCGGGGTGAGCCGTTCCAGGCGGTGGTGCACGTCGACGCCGAGGTGCTGGCCCCGCGGGTGCGGGCGCTGCATTCGCGGGACCAGCAGTGCTGTTTTCCGGGCTGGGATCTGGACTGGGCGGTGCATGGGCGGGCCCGGGAGACCATCTCGAACAGAGGATTGTGCCCGGATCAGGCCTTGGAGAACGGCGGATGAGCCATCGCCCCTCGGCGGCGAAGAACGCGGGCGTCGCCGGGCGCGCCAGCGAAACGGCGCCGTCCTGACCTCAGTCGGACGGGCAGGCTCGCTCCACCACACCCGGATGCCGGTGATGGATCAACGCGCACAGGATCTCGAACCGCCTGAGGCCCGTCCCCCGTCGAATCCCCTCCCAGTGCGCGGCCACGGTGCGCGGGGTGATCTTCAGCCACCGGGCGATCTCGGCGTTGCGATGACCCCCGATGGCCAGCTCCAGCACCTCGTACTCGCGCTCGGAGAGCCCTCCAAAGACCTGTCGAACCAGGGACCGCCGGTCCAGCAGCGGGACCAGGTCGACGAGCTTCTGGAAGCTCTCGGGCTTCGACACCACCAGCAGTCCCAGGGCCTGGGCTCTGATCTCGATCTCCGCTTCCAGGTGGGCGCTGACCAGCGCGACCACCGCGAAGGGGCAATGTCGTCGGATATCGGGCACGAGGTCGAGCCCCGAGCCGATGTCCATCCGCTCGTCCAGGACGATCGCGTCGATGCTCCGCCCGTGGGCCGAGAGCTGCTGCCGCGCCTGCGCCATGGTCAGCGCCGACAGCATCTGCACCGGCCGATCGCGAAGCACCCGCTGCCACGTTCGGTGGGCAACGGGATCGTCGTCAATGATGAGGACCTGAACAACACGCATGATGCCCTCCCTCACGTGCACAGGCTGTTCGTACCACGGTCAAAAAAAAAAAACCAGGAATCGTCTTCCAGCGCAGGCCAACTGGTGTTTTCACCAATTGACCGCTCCCGACGCTCGCCGCACCATGAACCCGCACACCACACCTCGGGGGTTCACGTGAAGAAATCGGTCCTGGCTCTGCTGACGCTGCTGCTGTCACCGTCTGCCGTTCGGGCGAAACCGCTCGAGTATGCGCTCTCACCGGAGGAGTTCCCGGCGAACAAGGCGCCGATGAGCATCTTCGCCGGCGAGTATCGACCCGACTCGTTCGGGCAGTACTCGAGCGGGATGTCGATCCAGCTGCCGCCCGCGCGCAATGGGCATGTCCCGGTGGTCCAGCTCTCCTACAGCAGCTCCGGTGGGACCGGTCCGCTGGGAGTGGGATGGTCCATGCCGATCCCGCACATCCAGCGATCCCTGCGCTTCGGCACGCCCCGCTACAAGGGGCCGGATGGCACGCCGTACCGGCCGCCCGTCGCCGACCGCGCGTCCTTCGAGGACGTCTTCGAGTTCACGCTGGATGACAGCTCGGGCGAGCTGTCGTACATCGGGCCGCATGGCGGCGGAGACTACCTCGTCTACAAACCCTCCGACGCGCGTTCCTTCGCCGTGTTCTACTACCGGGTCGCCGACGACACGTGGATCGTCCAGGACACCGACGGGACCACCTACTACATGGGCGAGACCGGCGCGCGCGACACCCCCTCCTGTGGCTCGCCTCCGTGCGCTCCCACCTTCGGCTGGTATGCCCGGCGCGTCGTGGACTCGTTCGGGAACCTGATCCAGTACACCTACTCGACCCACGCTGGCGTGCTGTACCTCGGCGAGATCGCCTACGACCTGCAGCTCGACGCCACCGTCACCAACCACCCGCGGGTCGTGTTCACCTGGACCCCCAACCCGAGCCCGCGCAGCATCTCGTATCGCAAGGGCTACCGCTCGGAGCTGGACGCGAAGCAGCTCGCCCACGTCGACGTGTACGGCGTCAGCGAGACCGGTGCACAGCAGTCCCGCCGGTACACCCTGAACCACACGCCGCTGTCCGAGGGGCGTCACATCTCGATCCACAGCATCACACCCCAGGGGTTGCCGGCGGCGACGTTTCAGTACACCCCGGAGTTCACCGCGCTGGACGTGACCGCCAGTCTGGCGAACCCCACGTCGACCGGGGCGTGGAATGTGCAGCTGCTCGAAGAGCGGAGCCTCGAGATGGTGCGGACGCCGAGAAACTTCAGCTCCTTCGACAGGTTCTCAGATTGCCTGGCGGCGATCAACGACCCCAACCATCCCGAGATCGATGCCAACGAGCAGGTCACAACGTCCATGCTCGTTGACGTCGATGGCGACGGCGATCTGGACCAGCTGGTCCAGATCGATCCCGTCTACTATGGCGCCACCGGCAGCGCCTTCCGATTCTGGCGCCGAAATGACGGAGCCGGATTCGAGCAGACCTCGATCGTCCTGGATCGCCCCGCCGGAATGGGCGGCTGCTCTTCCAGTCCCACCAGCCCAGCCAGCGAGGTGTGTGTCTGGAATGCGCTGGACTATTCCTACAACGTGGCGGGGTCCCTGCTGACCTGGCAGCGGTACATCGACATCAACGGGGACGGCAAGGCGGACTTCCTGCACTACGATCCAACCGGCCAGATCTGGGCCTGCCTGGGTGACGGCAACGGCAACTTCGGATCACCCGACTGCATTCTGTGGACGCCCTCACCCATCGCCCGATGCGGCACCGGCCCCATCTGCGGCAGCATCCCGCCTGGCTGCCCAACGTTTCCGCACTACGGCCTGGGGAGAACCGACCCCAATGGCGACCTGCGACGGGACATCGCTGGTTTGTTCGACGTCAACGGCGATGGTCTCCCCGACTACGTCCGCCCCTACCGCGTCGGCACCTTCGACTATCTCTTCGCCCATCTGAACACCGGCACCGGGTTCGAGGCGACCAAGTACCAGCTGCTGGCAACGGACACGCTGGAGACGGGCGGTGCGCTCCGGGAGTACCGAACGGTGGATGTGAGCGAGATGCGCTATGAGCTGCGGGATGTCAACGGCGATGGCCTCCCCGACAGCCTGACGCTGGCGAACATCGGCGCGGGGTTCCAGATCCAGTTCGGCAACGGGCCGACCACGGGCACCACGGGCGCCGTGGACACGAGCCACACCGTGGTGTTCGACGAGCCCGTGACGCTGCAAGCGTCGACGCCCATCGGCGAGTATGAGTTTGTCAGCTACCTTGGATGGGATACCCCGACGTCCCCCAGGTACCTTGTCGAAGGCCTCGCGGACGTGACGGGAGACGGCATACAGGACTTCGTCTCGTACAGCGAGTCAGCGCAGGAGTACACCTATTATCCCGGCACCGGGAACGGCTTCACCTCACCTCAGGTGTTGCCCATCGGTCAGGGATTCCAACCTGGCCTTCTACGTCGTTTGGGCGCCGAGTTGATGGTGGGCCAGTACGGCGACGTTCTCTCGTCAGTCGTGATGACCACGCAGGCGTTCCTCGACGTCGACGGGGACGGCATCCCCGAGCTCGTTCGCGGCGCGGACAATCCGTTCGGCTCCACCAGCGGTGGCCGCGAGTGGCTGGTGTCCCGCTCCGCCGCGTCACCCAGACCGCCGCTCAAGGTCGATCAGGTCACCAGCGGGGTGGCGCGTGACACCATCACCTACGGTCGACCCGATGCCGTACAGACCCCCTACGCGCCCTGGGTGGTGAAACACATCGAGCAGGCCGACACGGCGGCCCCGACGCTCACGCCCACGCGTACCCAGGATCTGGTGTACAGCGCTCCGTCCTACGACGTGTTCTGGCGCCAGTTCCTCGGGTTTCAGGCGGTGCAGCAGCGCGAGAACGCCGGCGAACGGCTCAGCACGAGGTCCTACTTCACGGGGCGGTCGAGTCAGGGTCTGTTACAGAACGCCACGCTGTGGAAAGATACCGAGCACATGCTGCAGTCCGTCGAGAACGACTGGGAGACCTACGCCTTCGACCCGGGCACTCCCCAGGCCCGGACCTGGACCCGCCTGAAGCGGGTCACCACGTCGGTGCTGGACGATGAGGGGCAGAGCTCGGCGGCCATGACCCAGATCGAATACGGCTACTTCAACTCCGAGAGCAGCGAGAATGACTTCGGCCTGACCCACAGCGTGACCCGCAAGGGCTACCTCGATCCGACCACCGGGGCCAACGAGAACACGGCCGACGATCGGATCAACAAGCGCACCTACTACCTGACGACGCCGCTAACCGGCGCCCCGAGCCACACCCGCCCGCGGATGGCGCGCCTGCACACGGACCAGGACTTCTCCGCGACGCTTCAGCTCGAGTCCAGCGTGGCCCTGCTCTACGACGCCATGTGCTCCAATGGACCGATGACCCACGGCGCGCCGTGCAAGAAGTCCGTGGCCCGGGGTTTCGGCCTACCCGACGCAGAGACACGGACCGAGTTCGACGACTACGGGCGCCTGACGTACGAGATCGACCCGGACGGGCTGCGGACGGACTACGCCTACCACGGTGGGACAAGCCCCCACGTGCATTCGACGCTGAACTCGTTCGGGCACCAGGTCTACTTCCGCGACTACCACGCACTCTCCGGCGCCGCGGGAACGGTGTGCGGGCCGCAGCATCGCGGAAGCCCGGAGGCCGACGTGTGCCGCGAGTACACGTTCGACAGCCACGGACGGCTGGTCGACGAGAAGCTGCCGTTCTTCAACGGCAGCGCCTATGAACGACACTCGGTCCACCGATACCAGTACAACGACTCTGCCACACCACCCACGGTCATCGCCGAGACCGAGCAGGAGAACCCGACGCACCACCTCGCCATTCCCCTGCCCGTGGTGCAGCAGCGGACGTACTTCAACCGGTGGGGGCAGGTCATCGCCGCCAACACCACCTGGCCCGGGCAGGAGGGCTGCGCCGGCACCCACTTCGCGTACGACGAGCTCGGCCGGCCCCGCACGGCGTGGCTCCCCAAGCTCCAGTCCTGCACGTTCTCCGCCGCGACAACCGAGCCGAACTCCTACAGCTACACGCACGACAAGCTGGACCGCCTGACACGGGCCCAGCACTCGGACGGATCCTACAAGAAGGCCGAGTACACGAGCCGGAAGGTGACCGTTCTGGAGGGCCACTATACGGTTCTGTCCAACGTCGAGCTCACACACAACGGGTTCGGCGAGGTCAGCCAGACGCGCAAGACGATCTATAACGATCAGCTCGTCACGACCTACCAGCGAGACGCTCTCGGACGGGTCACGGGCGCTCTCGATGGAGAGAACGGCACCTACACCTACTCGTACTACGTGGACGGTCCGGTCCGGACGGCGCAGACACCGTCGCTGCAGGCTGTGGAGTACAGCTACACACCGGGAGGCCAGCTAGCCTCTCAGATCTGGCCGAACGGCAGCTCGGTCACCTTCGAGCGCCAGATGGGGCGACCGGTCATCCGGACGGTCACATCCGACGGTCTGTGCGCGGAGCACGGCACGCGCACGCAGCGCTATGCGTACGACGAGCAGACCTGGAACACCGGCCATCTCACCAGCGTCGAGGGGGACGACTTCTTCAAGGTGCTGGACTACGACGCTCGAGGCAACCTCGCCAGCCAGGCGCTGCACGCCGAGACGGACCTCGCGATGCACACCGTCTACACGGCCAGCGGCAGTCCGCTGAAGACGTTCTACCCGTCGGGACGCGTGGCCACCCAGCGGTACGATGTGGCGGGCAAGCTCGAGCGGGTCTCCGATGACCTCGGCACCTTCGACATCTCCGTGAGCCACCACGTATCCGGCAAGCCGGGCGCGGTTGGCGGGTGGGTCCAGGGCGCCGGGCGGCTCGAGTTCCTCCGGAGCCTCGGCTACGACTCCAAGCAGCGACTCGACGTGCTCAACACGCACTTCGGCTCCACGGGCACTCCCGGGACGATATGGAACATGACGTACGTCCACTCGGACAACGACCTCGTGGCCACCGTCACCGACGACTACCGTGACTTCGCGCGGGACTACGCCCACGATCAGGCGAAGCGCCTCCAGTTCGTCAGACCGGCGGGTCAGTACTTCAACAACCTCTACGAGTACACCTACAACAAGAACGGCGCCCTGCACCACGCCGAGGGAGGGGGGCTCAGCGACAACTACTACTACACCTCGGCCAACAAGCAGCTGGTCGCTTCGGTCCAGGGCAGCGGCTACTCGATCGCCGTGAACTACGACGCCGCGGGGCAGCAATGCGCCGCGGTGCGCACGGGAGCAGATCCGTACCAGCGCCAGTACACCTGGTATGGCGACGGGAACATCGCCACCATCACTCAGGGGCCGAGCTTCGTCCGGTACGACTACGACGAGGCCGGCGCGCGATGGAAGGTCGAGCGCGAGGGCGAGGTCTTCCCCGGGACAACCCTGCACCTGGGCGATCTGCTGGAGTCGCAGAACGGCGATGTCACGGAGTACGTCCATGTCCCGACCGCCCGCATCGCCCTGACGATGAAGGGGAACCAGCGCGTCTACTTCAGCGACGCGATGAACACCGCGGTCGTGGTACAGGACAACGGTCAGGTGATCCAGGCCACGGACTACACGCCCTACGGCCGCGAGCTGCCCGTCACGCAGCTGGCCGCGTCGACGTTCAGCTTCAACGGCAAGCGACGCGAGCCGGGGACCGGCGTGCTGTACTACGGGGCGCGGTACTACGATCCGGAGATCCGGCAGTTCGCGTCGGTGGACCCGCTGCGTCAGCCGAGCGACCTGCATCCGTTCTCGTACGCCGGCCTGGATCCCACCACCTTGATGGACTTCCTCGGCCTCGATCCCGTGGTGAACTACCTGTTCCATGCTGAGACGGGCGGCAAGTATGACACCTTCACCTCAGCCAATTGGGGCGCCGAATCCAACGCGGCAGTGCAGAGCGTCGCGTTTTGGGTCAACAGCGCTGTGAATCTCACCGCCTTTGCCACGAACCTCGTCATCAACGCGGGGGAGTATGCTGGCGACGGTGTGAGCCACGTTACTGGGACGACGAAGGCCGAACGGGACGCGATTCCGACGTTCGCTGTCTTTGGTGGGCTGTCGAAGATCTCGACCCTTATTCGAGGTGCGCGCGAGGCATCGCTTGCGAAGGGGGCAGTTGGACTCAGGAGCTGGAAGGACGCCGGAATATCGGCTCGTGCCGCGACGCGAATCCAAAATGCCGTGAACAAGACGAGGCAGAGAATAACGGTCGTTGGCAGCCGGGCGGCTGGCGAAGCCAATTCACTCAGCGATTGGGACTACATCCTATCAGGCGCATCGCGACAGCGAAGCAGAGCAAAGAACTCGGTCCCACATGGTATTGCAGGTGGTGAAAGGATTGGAACGACTGAGACTGGTGCCGACTTTTGGCAAGACTACAATGCAGCCGCGCGCAGTTACAACCCAGTCGACAAGACGCAACCACATGTTGTGTTTGAGCCCACGACGATTCGAAGATGAAAGAGCATAGGACCATCGACGCGTTGCGTTCATCCTGGACGTCCTCGGACCTTCTTGTTGGCAAGGAGATCTTCGACCTAGTCCCCCCAACAGAACATCCGACGTGGGCGGCCAACGTACTTGCATTCTGCACTATTGTCCTACCTCCAATACCGGAATGTCTAGCAGTCATCGTGATCGGCCGGACTCCAGATAGGTGGCTTGATGCGCACTCTGCATTTCGAGCCGTTCGCCGACTCTCTCTCCACCCAGACTACCAACCAGACAACAGACAGGACGCACTTCTCATGATCGCGGAAACAGCAGCGAAGGTAATCTACAACGCATCTGGGGGAAGTGCGCCATTCGACGAGCACTCCGGCTGGAGGATGGCCCCACGGCTGCGTACACTTGTGGACCAGATAGGCGAACCGGAATTCGAAGAAAGCGCATGGCACGTCCTGACTGACATTGTGGTTGCTGAAAAAAATAACGCAGAAGCAATCAGCTGAAAGAAATAACGCAGAAGCAATCAGCTGAGATGACGTTCTCGACCTCCATCCCCACCCTCCTCATCCTCACCGCCCTCTCCTGCGGGCGCACCCCCGACACCCCTGATCTCTCCCCCGACCTGGCCGTCGACGCCGGCCCGTCCGTCGACACGACGCCCGCCGATCTCACGGTGGATCAACCGCCCTGCATCGGCGGCACGGGATCCTGCGCCGACGGATGGTGCACCATCACGCCCGGCTGCTTCTACATGGGATCGCCGGGCGACGAGCGCTGCAAGAACGAATTCTTCGACGCGCCGCCGCACCGCGTGGTCCTGACCCACGGGTTCCGCATCCAGCAGAACGAGACCACGCGCAACCAGTACCTCACCAACATCGGGGTGCCGAAGCCATCACCCCTGACCACCTGCCCCACCTGCGCCGTGGGGGTCATGTGGCACGCGGCTGCTGCCTACTGCAACGAGCTGTCGCGCCGGGAGAACCTGCCGCTGTGCTACTACTGCCTGTACCTGGGCGGCTTCAAGTCCGACCCGACGAAGTGCATCGCCGAGTACATCGGCCACACGATGTATGACTGTCCCGGCTACCGGCTCCCAACGGAGGCGGAGTGGGAGTACGCCTACCGCGCGGGGACGACAACGGCGCTGTACGACGGCCCGCTTGGATCGTGTGACGAGGCGGACGCCAACGCGAACGCCATCGCCTGGTACAACCGAAACACCGGCGTGGTGCGCGAGGTGGGCCAGAAACTGGCAAACGCCTGGGGACTGCACGACATGGCGGGCAATGTGGCGGAGTGGTGCAACGATCACTTCGGGCCCATCGGACCCGAGCCGGTGGTGGACCCGTCGGGCATGGCGCCCGAGGATGCGAAAACAGGGGATTTCATGATGCGAGGGGGATCCTACATCAGCAACGCAACGGACCTGCGAGCAGGGGCACGGGGCTTTGCGCATCCCACGACTCACGCAGGTATTCGATGCGTCAGAACAGTGTTCCCATGATACGAGGGTTGGCCCTCACCCTGCTCGCTCTCACCGCCTGCGGCGATCGCGCCCCGGACGCGGGCGAGGTCCTGTTCCAGACCGGCGCCCTGCGCCTGACCGTCTCCGACCTGCAACGGGAGCTCGCCGCCGAGCCGCCCGCCCAGCGCCGGCGGTTCAACGCCTCTGTCGACGAGAAGAAGCGCTACCTCCAGCGGCTGGTCCAGGAGCGTCTGCTGTTCGAGGAGGCCCGGCGGCGCAAGCTGGATCAGGACCCCGCCCTGCAGCGCCGGTTCCGCGCGATGGTCAACGCCACGCTGCTGAGACAGGTGTACGAGCAGGCGCGCGCCCGGCCCATCACCGACGCCGACATCCAGCGCTACCGCGACGGGCATCCGACCACCTTCGTCAGCCCCCCGGTGACCCGATTCGCCAGGGCGGTGCTCGCCACCCGCGAGGCGGCCGACCGGTTGATCGCCGCCCTCCCCGCGGCGGAGAAGACCGCCGTCGCGCTGCAGCAGCTGGTGGCCGCCCACACCGTCGACGAGGCCACCAGGCCCCACGGCGGCGACATGGGCTACCTGCGCCGCAAGGACCCGCGCCTGAGCCCGACGCTGCTCGCCGCGGCCGAGGCGCTGGAGGCCATCGGCGACCACACCCCGCCGACGGAGGCGGACGGCCGGTGGATCGTGCTGATCAAGACCGGCGGGCGGCCGAGCATCCACCGCTCGGCGGACTCGATGCAGCCCCACATCCGCATGCGCCTCCTCGCCGACCGCCGCGAGGAGGCAGTGAAGCAGCTGGTGGACCGGCTGCGCGGCAAGGCCGCCACGAACGACACACTGCTCGAGGGGATCTCGGCCCCGGACCAGGAGGACCACCCATGATGCGTACCGCCACGCTCTGCCTGCTGGGCCTCGTCCTCGCCGGCTGCGACGTCGAGACCGGCCTGCGGGTCGACCCCGAGTGTCTGGCCAGCACCTGCCGCACCGGTGGACGCTGCTCGTTCATCGACGGCCGCTGCGTCATCGGCAGCGACGAGGACTGTCGGCAATCCCTGCCCTGCTTCGAGTTCGGTCGATGTGCGGCCAAGAACCCTGGGACGGCCGGCGCCACCTGCGTGGTCGGATCCACCGCCGACTGTCAGCAGTCCGACTACTGCCGAGACTACGGGATGTGCACGCTCACTCCCGCGTCGGGCAGCTGCCGTGCCTCCTCCGACGAGGACTGCCAGCAGTCGGTGATCTGCGTTACCGACGGCTACTGCCACTTCGCCCAGAACAGCTGCCGGCCCACCAGCTAGCCCCGATCCGCCAGCCCCCGCGACGTGCAGATATGCTGCACACAGCCCACCCGACCCGTCGATTTTTGTTGACGGATTCGAGGCCCATGTCGCGTCACCGTCGGCGGTCGATAGACAACGTGGCGTCTGGCGCTCGTCCCGGGCAGTGAAACCCGCATCCGTCGCTTGGCGCGTTTCGCCGCGTTCTCGTCGAGAACGGGCCGTGTGCAGCGCGTGGGAGGGTCGAAAAAACCGCCTGCTACACTGTCCGTACGCAACGATTTCTCGACGGAGAGGCGCATGGACAACAACAGCACTCCTGCCAACACCACGACGCCCGGTCCGCGGGATCGCCCCGGCCCCGACGGCGCCCCGAGCCTGTTCGAGCTCGACCGCAGCCTGGCCGAGCTGTCGGCCCACATCGACGCCGCGAAGCACGAGCAGCTGAGCCTCATCGCCGAGTTCGACCGGCGCGAGGGCTGGGCCCTGGGCGGCTTCCGCTCCTGCGCCCACTGGCTCGGGGTACGGATCGGCCTGGGCCATGCCGCGGCCCGGGAGCACGTGTGTCGCCAGCGGTGTCTGAGGGAGCCAGTTTCAGCGGCATCACCGGGATCCACTGATCCGGCCGCTGATTTTGGCGCGGTTCTTCGCCCGTCCTTGGATCGAATGGAGATCAAGACCTGGCACACGGGAATGGTGGACCTCCCCGTCGAGGGCGAAGCGACGTCACCAGGACGTCAGCGGTTTGCCATCCTGTAGCCTTTCTCAAGCACGAAGACCTCGGCGCGTTCGGTGAGGCGTTCGGCGATGACCTGGGCATTCAGGGCGTCGGGAAACACCTTGGTCCAGTCCTTGAGGGGCCGGTTGGTGGTGATGCACGTTGTGCGACGGTAGTCGTAGCGCTCGGAGATGACCTGGAAGGCCAGCTTGGCCTGCGTAGGGTCCATGGCCAGGACGGCGAAGTCGTCGATGACGAGGAAATCTGCACGCACGTAACGGCGCATGACACGATCGATAGCGCCGTGGAGTTCGGCGCCGGCGAGGTCGTTGAGCATCTTGGGCGCGGAGACGAGGACGGTACGCCTCTGGGCCTGGCAAGCGCGGTAGGCAAGTGCGCGGGAGAGAAACGTCTTGCCCGTTCCCGGTTTGCCGATGAAGAGCGGGTTGATGCCCTTGGCCAGGAAGGTCATGTCATGCAGTGCGAGGTAGCGGCCGCGGATCTTCTTGCGGCAGGGGAGAAGTCAAAGTCGAAGGCGTCGACGGTGTTGATCTGGGGGAAATGTGCATCCTTGATCCGACGGGCGACGGCGGCGGCTGATCGGCTCTGCTTCTCTTCGTCGCACAATCGGTGCAGCACGTCGGTTACAGCCAGGTTCTGCTTCGATGCCTGGTCCAGCAACGAGCGCAAGGCATTGACCATCCCTGGCAGGCGAAGCCAGCGCAGCTTTTCGAGCAGTAGCTCGATCTGGGTGTCGTCGTCGCGTCGTTTCATGGCTCGTGCTCCGCTGGCGGTTCACCTGGGTCGCGTGTCTTTGGAGAGGGGACCATGACGTCATAGACGGACAGGTCGGGCTCCTCGAAGTTGATGTTGTCGAGCTCTGGGTCACCGAGGTGCAGTGGATCGAGATGTGACGCCCCTCGGACAGCGGCGTGTGGTTCAGGGTGTACCGTCGGGACTGCTGTGCACCACCGCCTGGAACGGCTCACCCCGCCGCGACGGCCCCGGCGCCGACAGCGCCAATTCGGCCACGATCCCCAGCGCGTCGGCTTTTCTCTGTGCACCGCCACGGCGCTCGAGTTGCGCTTCCTATGAAACTCCCCGGCTGCGGCGGCGGCCAAAAAACCGGGTGTGACAGAAGTTGGTGGGTGAGCGCTCACCCCGGCCGATGTGACACGCCCGGTGCTACACCTCGGGCGAGGGGACACCTCCCCCGCGGACTTCTGTAGCACGCCAGGCGACACCCCGGTCCGGGTGTCGCCTCACCTCGGAAGATGTGTCAGCGGACTGCCGCCAGAGCGTCCGGGTGTGACAGAAGTCGGTGGGTGAGCGCTCACCCCGGCCGATGTGACACGCCCGGTGCTACACCTCGA
>Ga0210044_10008649_pt1 | contig 12621 bp, 15 predicted proteins | sample CryGey13umfilter_2_FD_183959 | JGI IMG/M metagenome (GOLD analysis project Ga0210044, IMG submission 183959) | Groundwater microbial communities from aquifer in Utah, USA - Crystal Geyser 4/9/14 3 um filter (SPAdes) (version 2) | ecosystem: Environmental > Aquatic > Deep subsurface >... | reverse complement strand
AGAACCGGCGGGTGGGCAAGAAGGTCAACGGGGCGCTGGTGCAGGGATGGCTGTACAAGGACCGGCTCAACCCCGTGGCCGAGCTCGACGGCGCGGGTGTGGTCGTGTCGCGGTTTGTGTACGGCACCAAGCCGCACGTGCCGGACTACATGGTCAGGGGCGGAGTGACCTACCGGGTCCTCTCCGACCACCTGGGCAGTGTGCGGCTGGTCGTCAACGCGTCGACGGGGGCGGTGGCGCAGCGGCTGGACTACGACGAGTTCGGGGTCGTGCTGACGGACACGGCGCCTGGGTTTCAGCCGTTCGGGTTTGCCGGCGGGATCTACGACCACCAGACGAAGCTGGTGCGGTTTGGGGCGCGGGACTATGACGCGGAGGTCGGGCGGTGGACGAGCAAGGATCCGATTGGTCTTGGTGGCGGTGATACGAATCTCTATGGGTACTTGGCTGGCGATCCCGTCAATGCCACCGATGACTTTGGCCTCTATATCGGGCAGTACCCGCCCGCTCCTCCCGGATACGACCCGCTTACGTGGAAGGTTGGTATGTGGGACACGGGAAGGTACGTCTTGGAGTCACCCGATGGCAGAAGTTGGACGGCCCATCCAGAAGACAATGGCCACTGGCGACACTGGGACACGCTGGGACACGCTGGGACACGCAAGACCCGAATGGAAAGCCTGGCGGCAGATGGCCAGGCAATACCAGAAAGCCGTGGCCGGGACAGAAAAAACCAGCGACAGGCGACCAAGGAGTCGCGCAAAAATAATTTCGAGAGCGGTTGAGACCATGACGCCGTGTCTCGACCAGGGCGTCCCTGCTTAGATACCCGCATTTGCGCTCCCTGAGCCTCGGAAACGAAGGATGGCGAAAACTGGACGTGTCCCGCTGCGTGTGTCATAGTGTCAACCGTGACCCGTTTGAATTGACACTCAAACACCTGGGCGGACATGGCAATGCTAAGCGCCAAACACGACAACCTCCTGAAGAAGCTCACCGCGTTCCTCGACCGCGAGCGAGTCGCGACCATGGACGACTTGAAGAGCGCGTTGGAAACAGATGTCGCCATGACGATCTATCGTGCGCTCAAGAAGGCTTCTTATCGCACGAGCTATTCACACAATGGCCGCTATTATGCGCTGAGCAAGTCGATGCGATTCGGCAAGGACGGGCTGTGGTCGGCTCGGTCAGTCTGGTTCTCTCGCCACGGCACGTTGTTGGCGACGCTGGAGAAGCTCGTTGCGGACTCCGAGCGCGGTTGTTTCGCGGACGACCTTGAGTCCCTCCTGCACGTGGGCGTCAAGGAGTCCTTGCTGCGACTTGTCCAGAGAGGGCGTGTCTCCCGCGAGCGCATCGGACGCTCGTTTCTGTACTGCTCGAAGAACGAGTCCGCTCGCAAACGGCAGATGGCGGCTCGGGGCATTGGCCCACTGATCCTGGGCGCCCTGACGGATGTGCCGGACGAAGTGAAGGCGGCCATCGTTCTGTTCGCCGCGTTGCTCGACGAGCGCCAGTTGCGGTTGTTCGCGGGCATTGAGGTTTTACAGTTCGGACGGACGGCAGAAGGGTGGCTGTCCGAACTGCTTGGTGTTCACCGACAGACCATCGCGAGGGGACGGCAGGAACTCCTCGACCGGAAGGTGGACTTCGAGCGGGTTCGCAAGAAGGGAGCTGGGCGTCCTCGCGTGGAAAAAAAACGCCCGAGATCCTCGAAGAAGTCAAGAAACTCATGAAGGACGAGACCGCTGGTGAGCCGATTGGCGGCTTGAAGTGGACCCGCAAGACGACGAAGAAGATCGCCAAAACGCTGGAGCAGGTCGGCGTTCATGTCTCCGCAAACACCGTTGCCAGGCTACTCAAACAACTCAAGTTCCGTCTCCGGCTCAACCACAAGACGCGATCAACCGCATCCCCTGTGGATCGGGACAGGCAGTTCCGTCGGATCAAACGCCTCCGGAAGCAGTTCGCTTTGCAAGGCGACCCGATCATCAGCATTGATGCGAAGAAGCGGGAGTTGGTCGGGAATTTCAAGAACGGTGGGGCATCCTGGCGACAGGAGGCCAAGGAGACCCTTGACCACGACTTCCGGTCCTTGGCCAAGGGCGTTGCGATCCCCTACGGTCTCTACGACCCAGTGGCCGATCGAGGCTTCGTCGTCGTCGGCACATCGCGAGGCACCGCAGAGTTCTCTGTCGATTGCCTCTCGACCTGGTGGCGGATGGAGGGGCGGGTTCACTACGCCGCATCGAAGCACCTCCTCGTCCTTGCCGATGGTGGTGGCGGCAACGGATCGCGTTGCACTGTCTGGATGGCTCGTCTCCAGAGGTTCTGCGACCGATATGGCATTGCCGTCACCGTTTGTCACTATCCGCCTGGCACATCGAAGTGGAACCCAGTCGAGCACTTCCTCTTCAACCACATCAGCAGCAACTGGGAAGGGGAGCCACTCGAGAGCTACGAGAAGACCCTCAAGTTCATCCGAACCACGACAACAGAGGCAGGGCTCACGGTGAGAGCCATCCTGAACACCAAGGAGTATCCGAAGGGCGTCAAGGCATCCGAGGAGGAACTGGCAGCGGTATCCATGCGACGACACCGCAGAATGCCCAAGTGGAACTACACGATCACGCCTCGACCCGCCTCGACCATGATCCGCGCCCGACGATGTGAAGTTATTTTTGCGCGACTCCCAATGCAGTAGCGATCCGAGTGGCAGTGCTCCAGAGTGGGAGCCCCCTGGCATTTGGCGTTCAGGTAGACCAGAGTACGTCCCTTTGTTTCCGGAATGGTTCCCATTCAACATAGAGATTCCGGTTCCGACGTTTCCAGTATTCCCGTTTTTGGTCCGGATTCCTGTGCCTGCATTGTGAATGCGTGGAGGACCCTTGAATATCAACCAGACAATCAGACAAAGACGGATAGAACTTGGACTGACGGAGAGGGATGTCGCAGATAGCTGTGGTATCACCATTGACGCCTACTGTGACGTGGAACTGTACGCGGACGAGTTGGGCACGTGTTTGGAATTGAAGGACGTGAGGCGCCTGAGTGGTGTTCTGGAACTTGGACTATTCGCCTTGTTTGGACTGGATGACCCGCCAGCGGAAACCAGCAATAGAAATTGCGTCATCGCGAAGCAACGACTTCTGCTTGGCATGTCCGTGGAACAGTTGGCGGAGCAACTGGGGTTCGAAGCGCATGCAGTGGAAGAGATGGAAAGAGATCCGGACTTCCTCGAAGCATGGTCTGTGAAGCTCGTTGAAAGGTTGAGCGCCGCGTTGAAGATCCCCTTGGAAGTGTTGTTGTCTCGTTCGTGATTCTCTTGGGCTGAGGGTCAGCGTGCGTCTCAAGCGCAACGTGACATACGCCGGGCTGATGGCCGTCTGCCTCCTCCAGTGCACGGATGGCAGAGACAAGGCGACCGGTGAGGGCAACTCCGCCAGGGCCACGACACCGACGAGGCCGGATGCTCGGCGTGCAATGACCAAGGGCGAGGCGCTGTCAGCCATCAGGCGGGCAAACGCGAAGGTCAGAGAGCGTCTGGCGACGTTTCGGGAGGTGGCGAGTTCCGACATGGCTGTGATTCTCGCGGTGCTCGGGCAGCGAGGCGTCAGTGAGGATCCAAAGAGTCGTGAGATTGTCTACCTGTCGATCAACCGTGGCGATCCGTCCACCAAGCTGCTGTCCGCCATCAGACGCAGGTTTCCCGGGACGAGGAAGGCTTCAGAGCGCAAGCGTTGCGTCATGCAGTGCACGGCGCCCGTCGTCCGCGTGGCGGGAATACGAGAAGACGGCCGCGCCCGGCCGCGCCGTGAAGGTCTACGTGGAGCACTATCTGGACGCCGTCAGCAACGGCAAGGGGATCCTGACATTTGCGAGACAGGCCAACCGTCTGGTGTTCGTCGAGGCAGAGAGCCTGAGATACTACTGACCTCAGCCCCAAGGTGAGCCCACCTCCCCCCCGCCGCAGCCTACAAACACTTACACCCCGACCCCGAGGTCCACATGTGGCCCGAGGCGCCGGCCTCCTTGCAGCAGGCCTTGCAGGTGTCGCCGGAGGCCTTGCCCTTTTCCTTGCACGCTTCTACCTTCGCCGGGTCGGCGCTCCGGGTCGCGGTGGTGCAGGCGGTGAAGGACGCGGTGGCGAGGACGATCAGGACCAACAACTTCTTCATCGGAGTCTCTCCTGGTTGAGGCGATGTGTGGCGGGATCGTACGCTATCCGTGCACCATCCTTCCATTTTCCTGCCCGGTTTGCGCTTGACAGAGGGGGCTCTTCTCCTATAGTACCTCATTCATTCGGCCCCCAGAGGGTCGGAGAGCGAAGTTGAAGTATAATATCAAGGACATAGGTGTCCAGGGGGTGAGCGTTCGGCGCCACCTGGAGACGGCCCAGGTTCGGGCATTCCTGCTTCCCGCCGGGGTGGAGCTGGTGCCGGACCCGCCTGCCTTCGTCGACCTGGATCTGGAGTTGCACCGGGTCGAGACCGGCAAGGAGCAGGTCGCCGTGGCGGTTCGCGGATCGATCCGCGGCGAGTTCACGGTGTCGTGCGCCCGCTGCCTGGCCCCGGCGGTGGTGCACGCGGTGGAAGAAGACCTCCGCCTGACCTTCCTGCCGCGGGCAGCCGGTCAGGAGCCCGCGGAGCAGGAGCTGGCCGAAGACGATCTCGACACCTACATCCATGACGGAGAGCAGGTGGACATCGAGCCGCTGGTGGGAGAGCACCTGCTGCTGGCGATCCCGATGACGCCCCTGTGCAGCGAGGACTGCAAGGGGCTGTGCAGCACGTGTGGCGCGGATCGAAACCTGAACCCGTGCGACTGTGACGTGCAGGAGGGGGCCGTGAAGGCACCCTGGGTCGAGGCCCTGGCGCGCCTCAAGGCCAAGGCAAACACGACGGGTTGACGCCCGTCAGCGAAGGACAGGATCATGGCAGTCCCAAAGAAGAAACAGTCACCCACTCGAAGAAACAAGCGCCGGGCGAACCATGATCGCATGGATCCCCCGACCGTCGTGTTGTGCCCGCAGTGCTCCGAGCCCAAGCTTCCCCACAGGGTTTGCCCCAGCTGCGGCACCTACAAGGGTCGCGAAGTCATCAAGATCTCGGAAGAGTAGGGATCCATTCCCTGACGTGTGGCTCCCCGCGAAGCGGAGCGCGCGGGCAACGTGAACTGATACCGAGATGAAGACCGTCGCCCTGGACGCCATGGGGGGAGACGACGCGCCCCGGGTCGAGATCGAGGGCGCTCTGGCCGCGGCCGGAAGCGGGCAGGTGCGCGTGGTGCTCGTCGGAGATCAGGCGCGGCTGGAGCCCGAGATCCAGCGCCTGGGCGGCATGGCTGGCCTGCCCCTGGAGATCCGTCACTGCAGCCAGGTGATCGCGATGCAGGATCACCCCTCCTCCGCGGTGCGGCGCAAGACCGACTCCTCCATGCGCGTGGCCCACGACCTGGTGCGGGACGGGGCGGCGGACGCGGTGGTCTCGGCCGGCAACTCCGGGGCGATGATGGCCTGCGGGCTGTTTGTGCTCAAGCGGCTGCGGGGCGTGGACCGTCCGGCCATCGCCGCCACCTTTCCCACGCGTCGGGGCCAGGCGGTGCTGCTGGACATGGGCGCCAACGTGGATTGCCGGCCGCTGAACCTGGTGCAGTTCGGCATGATGGGGGCGGCGTTCTCGCGCGTGGTCCACGGCAAGCAGCGGCCCGTGGTGGGCGTGCTGTCCAACGGGGCCGAGGAGCACAAGGGGACCGAGCTCACGCGGCAGACACATCAGCTGCTGCAGGGCTGCCGCAGTGAGCACTTCGAGTATCGCGGCTACGTCGAGGGGCGCGACATCTTCGGCGGCGAGGTGGACGTGGTGGTGTGCGACGGGTTCACCGGCAACCTGGTGCTGAAGGTCACGGAGGGGGCGGCCGAGACGCTGGCCGGCTTCGTCAAGGACAGCATCAAGGCCAGCCTCGTCAGCCGCCTGTTCGCGGTGGGGCTGCTGCCGGCCTTTCGCCGGGTGAAGGCCCGCATGGACTACGCCGAGCAGGGCGGAGCCCCGCTTCTGGGCGTGCAGGGCGTGTCCATTGTGTGCCACGGCAAGTCCAGCGCCAGGGCGATCAAGAACGCGTTGATCGGCGCAGGGCGGCTCGCCGACTTCGACCTGTTGACCAGGATGCAGCAACTGCTGGCGGAGCAGGGTGAGGTGATGGCCGCGGCCAGGGGCCAGGCGACGACGTCGTCGGTGGCGTCTTCGTCGCCGGCGTCGTCGCCGGAGTCGTCGTCGCCGGACCCGGCGCCGTCAGAAGCAGAGAGGGTGTGATGCGGAGCAGGATCGCTGGAATCGGGCGCGGGGTGCCGCAGAAGGTGTTGACCAACGCCGATCTGGAGCAGATGGTCGACACCAGCGACGCCTGGATCACGGAGCGCACCGGGATCAAGGAGCGGCACATCGCGGCCGAGGGGCAGTTCACCTCGGACCTGGCGGCGGACGCCGCGCGCATGGCGTGCGAGCAGGCGGGCATCACCCCCGAGGATCTCGACGCCATCATCCTCGGCACCGTGACGCCCGACATGCCAATGCCGGCCACGGCGGCCTTCGTGCAGCACAAGATCGGGGCGCGCCGGAATATCCCGGCGTTCGATATCTCGGCGGCCTGCGCCGGTTTCCTGTTCGGCCTCGGTCTGGCTGACGGGCTGCTCGGTCGCGGGATGCACAAGCGGGTGCTGGTGGTGGGCGTGGAGCTGCTGTCCCGCGTGCTGGACTGGACCGACCGCAACACCTGCGTGCTGTTCGGCGACGCCGCGGGGGCGGCGGTGGTGGTCCCCTCCGACGACGAGGAGCACGGGCTGCTGGCGGTGGAGATGCACACCGATGGGACGTACACCGGGGACCTGGACATCCGGGGCGGCGGGTCGGTGTTCCCGGCCAGCCACCAGACGGTGGACGAGAAGCTGCACCAGGTGCGGATGAACGGCCGCCAGATCTTCACCCAGGCCGTGCGCAACATGTCGTCGGCCTCGGCCAGCGTGCTCGAGCGCTGCGGGCTGACCCCCGACGATGTCACCACGGTGTTCGCGCATCAGGCCAACATGCGGATCATCGAGGGCGTGAGCCAGCGGACGCACATTTCGCTGGATCGCTTCTTCATCAACATCCAGCGCTACGGCAACACCTCCTCCGCGTCGATCCCCATCGCCATGAGCGAGGCGCTGGAGCAGGGACGGATCCACAAGGGGGACCTGCTGCTGTTGACCGCGCTGGGCGCCGGGGTCTCGTGGGCCGCGGCCCTGGTGCGCTGGTAGGCGGAGGGACCGTGCTCGCATTCCTGTTTCCAGGTCAGGGCTCGCAGCAGGTTGGCATGGGCCGTGAGCTGGCGCGGCGCTACCCCGTGGCGCGCGACCTGTTCCAGCAGGCCGATGACGCGCTGGGGTACGCCATCTCCCGGCTGTGCTTCGAGGGCCCGGAGGAGGAGCTGCGGCTGACCCAAAACGCGCAGCCCGGCATCCTGACCTGCAGCCTGGCGGTGCTGGAGGTGCTGCGGCAGGAGACCGCGCTGGCGCCGGAGGTGGTGGCGGGGCACAGCCTGGGGGAGTTCAGCGCCCTGGTCTGCGCCGGCGCGCTGGAGTTCGCGGACGCCGTGCGCCTCGTGCACCTGCGGGGCAAGCTGATGCAGCAGGCCGTCCCGGCGGGGGAGGGCGCCATGGCCGCGCTGCTCGGGGCCAGCGCCGAGCAGGTGACGGCGCTGTGCCAGGCCTCGCGCGAAGCGGGGCATGATGAACCCGTGCGCGAAGCGGCGGAGCCCCGCTCGGGTGCGGAGCGGAGCGCGCAAGATGAAACCGTGCTGTCGCCGGCCAACTTCAACGGCGCGGGTCAGATCGTGATCGCCGGCCACGCCGCGGCGGTGGATCGCGCCATCGGCCTGGCCAGGCAGTTCGGGGCCCGGCGGGCGGTGCGGTTGCCGGTGAGCGCCCCGTTCCACTGCAGCCTGATGCAGCCTGCGGCCGACGGGTTGGCTCGAGCCATGGCCGAGATCGCGTTCGCCGATCCCCGGGTGCCAGTCGTGACCAACGTCGAGGCCGAGCCCCTCGAGTCCAGGGCGCGGATCCGCGAGCTGCTGTTCCGGCAGGTGACGGCGCCCGTGCGCTGGGAGGAGTCGGTGCTGCGGCTGGCGCAGATGGGCGTGGATCGGGCGCTGGAGCTGGGACCGGGCAAGGTGCTGGCCGGGCTGGTGCGCCGCATCGCCCCGGCAGTGCGCATCGACAGTCTGTCGACGCCCGAGGAGATACTGCAGACGAAGGAGGCCGCGCAGTGAGTGACAGGGATCTTACGGGACGCGTGGCGATGGTCACCGGCGCCGCTCAGGGCATCGGTCTCACCATCGCCCGGTTGCTGGGGGAGGCGGGGGCCAGCGTCGCGCTGTGCGACGTGGTGCCCGACGCCGACGAGGCCCTGGCCCAGGTGCCCGGGGGGCGCTACTTCCGCTGCGACGTCACGCGGCGCGAGGAGGTGGACCGGACGGTCAAGGGCATCGTGGACCAGATGGGCGGGCTGCACATCCTGGTGAACAACGCCGGCATCGCCGTGGACGGTCTGCTGCTGCGCACCAGGCCCGAGGACTGGGACCGGGTGCTGGCGGTCAACCTCGATGGCGCCTTCAACTGCACCCGGGCCGCGGCGCGGTATGTGCTGAAGGCGAAGGAGACGGGGCGTATCGTCAACATCTCCAGCGTGGTGGGTGAACAGGGCAACACGGGACAGGCGGCCTACTCGGCCTCCAAGGCGGGGTTGCTGGGCCTGACCAAGTCGCTGGCCCAGGAGCTGGCCAGCCGTGGAGTGACGGTCAACGCCGTGAGCCCGGGGTTCATCGAGACGCGGATGACCCGGGAGCACGTGCAGGGGGAGCGACGCGAGCGGCTGCTGGCGGCGATCCCGCTCGGCCGCATCGGGGCGGCGGAGGACGTGGCGCGGGCGGTGCGATTCCTCTGTTCATCTGACGCTGGCTACATCACGGGTCAGGTGATACGAGTCAACGGGGGGCTTTACATGTGAACCAGGCCGCGCCTCGCGCGAGTCGTCTGGATCATCGAAAGGAAGATCGAGATGGATCAACAGATAGCTCAGAAGGTGATCGAAATCGTGGCCACGCAGCTCGAGCTGGACGCCGGCAACATCAAGCCGGAGTCCTCGTTCACCGAGGATCTCAAGGCCGATTCGCTGGCCGTGGTGGAGCTGGTGCTGGCGCTGGAGGAGAACTTCGGCGTGGAGATCCCCGACGAGGAGACCGAGAAGATCAAGACCGTGGGTGACGCCATCACCTACATCGAGTCGCACAAGAGCTGACGGGTGAGCTCCGTGGACAGACGAGTGGTGTTGACCGGGATCGGTCTGGTGACGCCGGTGGGCATCGGGCTGGAGCAGACGTGGTCCGCGCTGCTCGCGGGGCGCAGCGGCGCGGCGCCTGTCACGCTGTTTGACACCAGCGAGTTCGCCACGACCTTCGCCTGCGAGGTCAAGGAGTTCGATCCGACCCGGTGGCTCGACAAGCGTCTGGCCAAGACGGTGGATCGCTTCGTGCAGTTCGCGCTGGTGGCCGCCACGCTGGCCCGGGAGGACGCCGGCCTCGAGTTCGACGAGGCGGAGGCCGAGCGGGTGGGGGTGTTCGTCGGCGCCGGGCTGGGAGGCGTGCTGACCATCGAACAGACCCACACCAATCTGCTGGAGAAGGGGCCGCGACGCGGGATCTCGCCCTACTTCGTGCCGCAGATCATCATCAACCTCGCGGCGGGGCAGATCGCGATCCGGTTCGGCGCCAAGGGGCCGAACCTGAGCCAGGTCTCGGCCTGCTCCTCCAGCGGGCACTCCATCGGCGACGCCTACCGCTGCATTCAGCGCGGGGACGCGGACGTGATGTTCGCCGGGGGCAGCGAGGCCACGGTGAGCCCGCTGGGCATCGGCGGCTTCAACGCGATGAAGGCGCTCTCCACCCGCAACGACGATCCGCAGCGCGCGTCGCGGCCGTTCGACGCCGAGCGGGACGGCTTCGTGGTGGCCGAGGGCTCGGGGATCGTGATCCTCGAGGAGCTGGCGCGGGCGCGCCGGCGCGGCGCCCGGATCTACGCCGAGCTCAGGGGCTACGGCCTGAACAGCGACGCGTACCACATCACGGCGCCGTCGCCGGGGGGCGAGGGGGCCCAGCGCTGCATCCGCATGGCGCTCAGGGGCGCGGGGATCGATCCCTCCGAGGTGGACTACATCAACGCCCACGGGACATCCACCAAGATCAACGACGCGGTGGAGACCGCGGCGGTGAAGGCCGTGTTCGGCGATCACGCGCGCAAGCTCGCGATCAGCTCCACCAAGTCGATGACCGGGCACATGCTCGGTGCGGCGGGCGGCGTGGAGACCGCGATCACGGCGCAGGCCATGCACCGGGGCGTGGTGCCGCCTACGATCAACTACACGACCCCCGACCCGGAGTGCGACCTGGACTGTGTCCCGAACCAGCCGCGCGAGATGCAGGTTAAGGTCGCGATGTCCAACAGCTTCGGCTTCGGCGGCACGAACGCGTGTCTCGTGCTGTCGCGCTACGACGGTCAGTGAGTGAAGATGCAGCGGCGGAAGGTGGTGATCGGCAGCGACCATGGCGGGCTCCAGCTGAAGCAGGAGCTGTGCGCCGCGCTGGGTCAGTGGGGCGTGGAGTACGAGGACGTGGGGTGCTCCACGACGCAGTCCGTGGACTACCCTGACTTCGCGGCCGTGGTCGCCGACCGCGTGCTGCAGGCGGCGGGGACCGCGCTGGGTGTGCTGGTGTGCGGCACTGGCATCGGCATGTCCATCGCCGCCAACAAGGTCCCGGGCGTGCGGGCCGCGCTGTGCCACGAGGCCTACAGCGCGGCCATGGCCCGGGCGCACAACGACGCCAACGTGCTGTGCCTGGGCGGTCGGGTGGTGGGTCCGGAGCTGGCGCGCAGCGTGCTTCAGGCGTTTCTCGAGTCCCCCTTCGAGGGCGGTCGTCACCAGCGCCGCCTGGACAAGATCGAGCCGGCCGGTGAGGCCCGCCGGTGAAGTGTCCATTCTGCCAGTCGCAGGAGAACCGCGTGATCGACTCGCGTCTGTCGCGGGACGGCAACGTGATCCGGCGGCGGCGGGAGTGCGGCGCCTGCGAGCGCCGCTTCACGACCTACGAGCGGGTGGAGGAGATCCTGCCGATGGTGGTGAAGAAGGATGGCGCGCGGGAGGTGTTCGACGAGCAGAAGATCCTGGGTGGGATTCGCAAGGCGTGTGAGAAGCGGCCGGTGCCGGTCACGGCGATGGAGCAGATCGTCGAGGGCATCGAGCGCGAGCTGCACGAGTCCGGCGAGAAGGAGGTGTCCTCGAGCTACATCGGGGAGCGGGTGATGGAGAGCCTGCGGGTGGTGGACGGCGTGGCCTACGTGCGCTTCGCCTCGGTCTATCGCTCGTTCCGCGACGTCAACGAGTTCCTCGATGAGCTGAAGCACATCCTGAGCCAGAAGGGGGAAGGCTGATGGCGCCGCACGTGGAGTACATGCGGCTGGCGCTGCGGCTGGCGCGACGCGGTCTGGGCCGCACCAGCCCCAACCCCATGGTGGGCGCGGTGGTGACCCGCAAGGGCGAGGTCGTGGGGCGCGGCTACCACCTGCGCGCGGGCACCGAGCACGCCGAGATCCGGGCGATCCAGGACGCCGCGGGGCGGACCCGGGGTGCGACGCTGTATGTCAACCTCGAGCCCTGCAACCACCACGGTCGAACGGGACCCTGCGCCCAGGCCATCATCGACGCCGGCATCAAGCGCGTGGTGATCGGGATGAAGGACCCCAACCCGCTGGTCAACGGCAAGGGGATCGACGCGCTTCGACGCCACGGCGTGGAGGTGGTGACGTCGGTGCTGGAACGCCAGTGCCGCCAGCTCAACGAGGCGTTCGTGTGCTTCATCACCCGGGGTCGGCCGTTTGTGACGTTCAAGGCGGCGATCACCCTGGACGGCCATGTGGCGGCTCGCGGCGGTGACTCGCGCTGGGTCACGGGTGAGGCGGCCCGCCTGCAGGGACACCGGCTGCGTGGGGTGAACGACGCGATCATGGTGGGCGTGGGCACGGTGCTCAAGGACGACCCGGCGCTGACCTGTCGCGGCGTCCCTCGAAGCCGGGATCCGGTGCGGGTCGTGGTGGACAGCCGCCTGCGCACACCGCCGGGATCCAGGGTGGTCCAGGCCGCGGCCACCTCCGCCGCGCCCACGCTGATCCTGACCACGGGCCGGGCACCGGGCGCCCGCGCCCGCGCCCTGGAGCGGGCCGGAGCCACGGTGATCCGCGTGGACCTATCGAACGCCGGTCCCGCCAGGCGGGTGGATCCGCAGCGGCTGATGCAGGTCCTGGTGGCGCGCGATATCTCGAGTGTGCTGCTGGAGGGCGGGCCGACGCTGGCCGGCTCGCTATGGGACGGTGGTCTGGTGGACCGTGTGGTGGCGTTCGTCGCCCCCAAGCTGCTGGGTGATGGAGCGGCGCTGCCGATGCTGGCTGGCGGCGCGGTGCCCCGCATGGCGCAGGCGGTGGGGCTGAGCGATCTGAAGCTGCGGCGGGTGGGCGAGGACATCATGATCAGCGGCACGCCT